>Ga0181563_10003638_pt1 | contig 14678 bp, 9 predicted proteins | sample 011ome_25_FD_133759 | JGI IMG/M metagenome (GOLD analysis project Ga0181563, IMG submission 133759) | Coastal salt marsh microbial communities from the Groves Creek Marsh, Skidaway Island, Georgia - 011512CT metaG (megahit assembly) | ecosystem: Environmental > Aquatic > Marine > Intertidal zone... | reverse complement strand
TTTCCACATCAAGGTCATTAGTCGGCTCATCAAGTACTAACAAGTTAGCAGGCGAAGTGAACAGCTTAGCTAGCGCGACGCGATTTTTTTCTCCACCAGATAGCGCCCTAACCGGGGTCATCGCTCTTTTGGGAGCAAACAAGAAATTTTTCAAATAGCCAATCACATGACGCTGCTTGCCATTAAGCTCAATATAATCCTTACCGTCACCTACGTTTTGTGCGATAGTCTTATCCATATCTAAATCACGAAGCACTTGGTCGAAATAGGCAATTTGGAGATTAGTACCCAATTTAACAGTGCCCTGATCCGGGACTACCATACCCAATAGAATCTTTAAAAGAGTGCTCTTTCCCACACCATTATTACCAATCAAGCCGATGCGATCACCACGCATTACTTTAAGGTTTAATTTTTCCATCAGCTTCTTACCCCCATAACCATGAGTAATATTTTTTGCTGTGATTACCTTACGACCTGAGGCCTCTCCCTTTTCAATATCTATACGTGCCTTGCCTTGCACTTTGATACGCTTAGATCTCTCTTCACGCATCGCCATTAATGATCTTACACGTCCTTCATTACGTGTTCGGCGTGCTTTAATACCTTGTCGAATCCACTCTTCTTCTTGGGCAAGCTTTTTATCAAATAACGCATTTTGTGTGCGTTCATCTTCGAGAGCTTTTTCTTTCAAATGAAGATAATTTTTATACGTGCCAGGCCAACTAATTAGTTGACCACGATCGATTTCTACGATTCTGGTGGCCAGTTTCTGCAAAAAAATTCTATCATGGGTAATAAAAATAACCCCTCCAGCAAATGAGCGTACTCGATGCTCCAGCCACTCAATGGTAGAAATATCTAAGTGGTTAGTCGGCTCATCTAGTAATAATAAATCTGGCTCTGATACCAGCGCTTTGCCTAAAGATACTCGCCGACGCCACCCACCTGACAAATCTTCTAGCTTACTATCTGCAGGCAATTCCAATTGTGATAGGACAGTGTCTACTTGTTGATCAATATTCCATATCCCACTACTGTCAATCTGCTGTTGCAAATCTTCTAATTGCTTCATCTCATGATTATTAAGAGCAGAATTCGATAGTGCATAATATCGATTAAGTAGTTGTTGCTGTTCGCCCATGCCCTCGGTCACAATTTCCCGTACTGTCTTGCCTGATGTTGATAATAGTGTTTGTTCGAGCTGACTGATCCTCAAATGTTTACGCTTTTGGATATCACCATGATCTGGCTGATATTCATTAGTAAGCAATTTCAGCAAGGATGATTTTCCCGCTCCATTACGCCCAATCAAACACACACGTTCTTTAGGGTCGATAGAAAAATTCGCCTCTTTAAGAATTGGTATATCGCCAAATTCGAGGGAGACATCTTGAACACGCAATAGGTACATTAACGCTCTCGGTGCTGGTGCTGGATTGATTTACTGTACAAATAGGAACACTGTCTAGAATTCTCCATTTATACTGAGACTAGACAGTATAATACTTATTATTAACTGTTTAAATTTCTCACAACATTATTATGCGCATAATACGTTTTTTTCTAGGTCGACTGATTTTATTGATCAATTGGATCACTCTGCCAAAACCTCTCCATAGGTCTCAACAACAGCAAGAGCAACTAGACGATGTCACTTGCAACTTGTTTGTTTATGAAATGCTTGCTTGCCCATTTTGCGTCAAAGTTCGACGTGAAATCCACCGACTGGGACTCAACATCAACACCATCAATGTCAAATTATCAAAACATGAAATGGATCGGTTAGTTAATGAAGGAGGCAAGTTCCAAGTGCCTTGTTTAAGAATTGACTCTCCAGTTCAATCTGATGGCAATGAAAATATTTCTGGAAACAGCGATAGTCAAACATGCAAATGGCTATATGAGTCCGACCAAATCATAGAACATATCCAAACGCTAACAAACTCAACAAATAAGACATAAATCCATCAAGTTAGAAGTATTAACTTGCCATACTGATAACTTCGCAAATAACATCAAGACATAAAAAACCCCGCATCAATTTTTTTGACGCAGGGTTTTAAACTCAGACCAAAGTTAGACTAAGAAGCGTTTTCTTTACGTTCTTTAGCTTCCTTTATTACCTGCTCAGCCACGTTGTTAGGGCATGCGTTGTAGTGTGAAAATTCCATTGAGAATTGACCGCGACCTGATGTCATCGTCCGTAGATCACCGATATAGCCAAACATTTCTGCTAGAGGAACTTCGCCTTTAATGCGAACTGCTGTCACAGTGGGTTCTTGCGACTTGATCATGCCACGACGACGATTCAAATCACCGATCACGTCACCAACATGATCTTCCGGAGTAAATACATCAACTTTCATAATCGGTTCCATCAACTGTGGACCTGCTTTTGGCATACTTTGTCGATAGCCGCCCTTAGCAGCTAACTCAAATGCAATGGCTGATGAATCCACTGGATGAAAGGCACCGTCCATGAGCGTAATTGAGATATCCTCGACTGGATAACCAGCAAGCACGCCTTCAGCCAGCATCATCTTAAAACCTTTTTCAATGGCTGGCCAAAATTCACGCGGCACATTACCACCTGTCACTTTTGATTCAAATGACCAACCACTTCCGACTTCACCGGGCTCAATTACGTAATCAATCTTACCAAATTGACCTGAACCACCAGACTGTTTCTTGTGCGTATAGCTGTCTTCCAGGCGCTGTGTAATGGTCTCACGATAGGCCACTTGTGGCTTTCCAACCACCACTTCTACATTATGAGTGCGCTTAAGGATATCAATCTTGATATCAAGATGAAGCTCACCCATACCCATAAGAATTGTCTCTCCACTCTCCTCGTCTGTAGATACCAAGAAAGATGGATCCTCCGCAATCATTTTGCCCAATGCAACGCCAAGCTTTTCGGAAGCCGCCTTGTCTTTTGGCGCAACCGCCATAGAAATCACAGGATCAGGAAACACCATGGGCTCAAGGGTTGCAGGTTTGTTTGGATCACACAAAGTGTGACCCGTTTGAACATTCTTCATACCCAAAATAGCAACTATGTCGCCCGCTTGAGCTGAATCCAATTCTTCACGAGAATCTGCATGCATCTCCACAATACGACCGATACGCTCAGTCTTCCCTGTGAAGCTATTTAACACAGTCGTACCTTTTTCCAATTTGCCGGAATAAATTCGTATAAATGTGAGTGCACCATATCGATCATCCATAATCTTGAATGCAAGAGCACGCAGTGGCTTATTAACATCTACTACTGCTAACTCACCTGTTTCATTACCCTCGAGATCCACTTCAGGTTGAGGTTTGACTTCTGTCGGGCTAGGCAAGTAATCAACAACGGCATTAAGCACCAACTGAACACCCTTATTCTTAAATGCTGAACCACAATAAGTTGGGAAGAAATCCAGATTGATAGTACCTTTGCGTATGCAAGCTTTAATAGTCTCATCCGAAGGCTCTTCACCCTCAAGATATTTCTCCATGGCATCATCATCTTGCTCTAAGGCAGTTTCAATCATTTCTTGTCGATAAGTTTCTACATCATCCACCATGTCTGCCGGTACATCTTGGATCTCATATTTTAATGGATCGCCTGAGCCATCCCATACCCATGCTTTGCGTGTTAATAAATCGACCACACCAGTGAATTCATCTTCTGTACCGATCGGCAGCACCATAACAAGTGGCTTAGCGCCCAATACATTCTTGATTTGATCAACGACTCGATAAAAATCTGCCCCTAAACGATCAAGTTTGTTAACAAAAATAATTCGTGATACTTCTGAGTCGTTAGCATAACGCCAGTTCGTCTCTGATTGTGGCTCTACTCCTCCTGATCCACAGAATACACCGACACCACCATCAAGTACCTTGAGTGAACGATAAACTTCAATAGTGAAATCAACGTGTCCCGGTGTATCAATAATGTTTAATCGATGACCATCCCACTCACAACTCGTGGCTGCTGACTGAATAGTGATTCCACGCTCACGTTCTTGATCCATAAAATCTGTGGTCGCTTCACCATCGTGAACTTCACCAATTTTATGGATTTTTCCGGTTAAACTCAGGATACGTTCAGTTGTTGTTGTTTTACCCGCGTCAACATGAGCGAATATTCCAATATTTCGATATTTTGATAAATCAGTCATAACAGTCGTCTTTAAAATATATATAGTGGGGATTGAATCAAGTGCGCTTGCAGTAGCTTGTGCCGAGCGGATATTACTACAGTTAGTGCTTGAACTCTAAGGACTTTTAGACAGTTTTATCAATGAATATAGAAGTTTTGGGTAAAAAAACATCACATGCCATATTAAAATCAATAGAAACAGTTAGTTATACTCACTCAGACAAATTTAAGTGGCGTTGTAGATTGCGTGTAAAATGTTCCCGAAATTGATACGAAACCTCCTGATTGATGATTAATGCAAACGGCAACCAATTATCTGCCTGCCGAAGATAACCCGCATAATTTCTTATCCCTTGCATAGTGCCAGTTTTTGCAAGAATCACCTGACCCTGAGAGCCTAACAAATGCTTATATTGATCAAAGCGTTTGAGAATATCTATGATTTGGCGCGCTGATAATTGATTATGGCGTGATAATCCTGCACCTTCGATCAAGTTGTAAGACCGCCAACCAAAATGTTTTTTAATGTAGTCATCAAATACTCGTATTGACTTATCAATTGATGCAGGCGCTTGATAGCTATGAGCACCGAGCATGAGAAATAATTGTTGAGCAATAAAGTTATTGGAATATTTCAACATCGCCTCAACCACATCTTGCAAAGTGTGACTGTTCTCGAAGGTAATCCAATGAGAATAATGAGTAGTTAACCCGTCACAGCGACTGTGTCCAACTTGAATCCCTGCAGAAACCAGTTTGGCGGATAATATTTGCTTGAAATAAATAGCAGATTGAGCGGCATCTCTTAGACTGACACGATGCTCTCCTTCTGCCAATTGACCCCCAATTTCTCGCGCTAGAGACGTCATAGGTGTCTGATCTTCTGCTGAAATTATTTCACCTTGTCGAACTTCTAATGCCATCGAGTTGAAATTAGCAGCCAATGCTGCATAAGGAGCATCATAAGGATTCCAACTTTTACCACGACCATGGGCATCTACATCAGCTGAAAAGAAACTACTATCTGTCCGAATACCATTCAGTGTTTGAATATTCTTTGCTTTGATATAGGTGATCAAGCGATCTATTTCCTCAGAGATTAATAAAGGATCTCCTAAACCACGAACTCTCAAACATCGGGAAGTGGAATCATAATCAAGTTGAGTCTTAAATCGATGTTGCAGTCCCCACACATCTAACGCCACAAGTGCGGTAAAAACCTTAACTAAAGAGGCCGGCACATAGGAGATATCAGCATTATGAGCGATTAGTGCTTCACCGCGTTCATCTGACACTATCAAAGCAGCGGCCTGCATCTTTTCAAGCTCTGAATAGAGTGTGCTTGCAGTGAAATTCTGCGCATAACAATCACCAACAACGTAAATAGTAAAACACGCCATCGATAATAAACGCAGACACATGTGATGTAGATATCGACTCATTTGTTACCAACACTGTATAGTAATCGCAATTTCATAGACAAATAATAAACAATAACTGCCACCTTTTCAGAGCATGTTCACATTGATAAACCAATGACACTAGAGCAAAGCCAAGACTTTCATCACATACTGCTGGAAAATCACAGCTTACTAGATGTGCGTGCTCCAATCGAATACGCTCAAGGGGCTTTCCCCAATGCTAACAATGCTCCCCTGCTAAATAATGAGGAACGTCATCAAATCGGATTATGCTATAAAAATCTTGGTCAAGAACAGGCGATCGCTCTGGGTCATAAGCTGGTCAGCGGCGAAATCAAACAGCAACGCATTAATCATTGGATTCAGCAATTAAAAGACCACTCCACCAAGTATCTCTATTGTTACCGAGGAGGTCTTCGCTCCAAAGTTAGTCAGCAATGGTTACATGAAGCTGGCTTTGATATCCCGAGAGTGAAGGGAGGATACAAGGCCTTACGGAATTTTCTCATCCAACAACTGCAACAGGCTGATACTAACTTTTCCTACACATTAGTTGCTGGTTTAACGGGTTGTCAAAAAACCACACTTGTGACTGACCTCGAGCAAGGCATCGATTTGGAGGGAGCAGCTAATCATCGCGGCTCAAGCTTTGGAGCACATGCCACTCCTCAAAGCAGCCAAATCGCATTTGAACATCAACTGGCAATTGACTTATTGCGAGCACAACAAAAACATTATCGCCATGTTGCTTTAGAAGATGAGGGACGCTTTATTGGCAGTGTTGATATCCCTAAGAATATCTTTAACAAAATGCGTAGCTCACCGATGGTTGTTATCGAGAGGACTCTAGAGGATCGTATTGATCAGCTGCTGAAAGAATATGTGACAGACATGCTGTCAGAATTTAATGCAATCAATGCAAATCAAGAGAATGCATTTATGCAGTTTTCAGATTATCTTCTTGGAAGTCTGCAACGAATATATAAACGTTTAGGGCAGCAACGCTGGCAACAACTAGATACGACTATGCGCACAGCCTTACAAACTCATCACCAGCGTGGTGATGCGAGTATACATAGAGACTGGTTAAGGGTGCTAGTTACAGAGTACTATGATCCCATGTACTTATCTCAACTAGAGCAGCGCAAAGAATCAGTTGTTTTTAGGGGTGACTTTGCTGCCTGCAAACAATATATTACTGAAAAAAATCAAGCTCATACTTAAGGATATAATAATGGAATGGACAGTCTACTTGTCAGGAGAAATCCATACAGATTGGCGCGAACAAATTAAGCAGAAATGCCAATCGCTAGGATTGCCTATCAATTTCACATCAGCAGTGACTGATCATGCCGCCAGTGATGCTGCAGGGGATATGCTTAGCCCCAATAGTGAAGGTTTTTGGCGTGATCACAAATCTTCAAAGGTGAATGCAATCAGAACCAAAAGCTTGATTGAGATGTGTGATATCGCTGTGATTCGTTTTGGTGACAAATACAAACAATGGAATGCCGCATTCGACGCAGGACACTGTGCTGCGTTTGGTAAGCCTTATATTACGCTGCATGATGAAAACATTATTCATCCACTCAAAGAAGTCGACGCAGCCGCCATGGCATGGACGCAAACGCCAGAAGAAGTTGTTGAAATCTTACGATATACCACACAAACAGATTAGATCTGATTGTTTCATTAGAAGTACAAATTTGATCACACCCGTTGCAAGCATCTATCACAACGGGTGGGGTTATTAGACTATGAATTTGGCTTAACAGGTGCGGGCAATTCACTACTGCCCATCAAGTACTCATCGACTGAGCGAGCTACTGAACGACCTTCTGCAATCGCCCATACAATCAAGCTCTGACCGCGCTGCATATCTCCCGCTACGAATACTCCATCTACAGATGTCATCCAGTGCTCATCAGCAACAACATTTCCACGTGCATCCATTTCAACACCCAACTGCTCCAGCATGCCAGGCTTCTCAGAGCCTATAAATCCCATCGCAAGTAGCGCTAGGTCACATGGCAACTCTCTCTCACTGCCTTCGATCTCGACCATGCGCATTTGGCCATCTACGTTTTTCATTTCAACTGTAACAAGCTGTAATCCTTTGACATGACCATTGCCATCATCAATAAACTTTTTAGTGGAGACAGAATATAGCCGCTCCACTCCCTCTTCATGTGCAGAAGCCGTACGATATATTCTTGGCCATTCAGGCCATGGATTATTTTCCGCACGCGCCTGTGGAGGTTGCGACATGATTTCTAACTGGTGGACTGATTTAGCATGTTGTCGATTAGCTGTGCCTAGACAATCTGCACCAGTATCACCGCCGCCAATGATAACAACATGTTTGTCCTTAGCATCGATAAATTCAGCTGGCTTTTCATCACCCTCACAAATATGGTTCTGCATAGGCAAGTAATCCATCGCCTGATGCACTCCTGATAATTCCCGTCCTTGAACAGGTAAATCACGACGATCACAGGCACCACCTGTCAAAACAATGACATCATACTCAGCGCGCAGTTCATCAACTGCGATGTTTTCTCCCACGTTCGCATTGGTGATAAATGTCACACCCTCCTGCTCCATCTGCTGCATGCGACGATCTAACACGCGTTTTTCCATTTTAAATTCAGGAATACCATAACGCAGTAATCCACCAATACGATCATCACGTTCTAACAAAGCAACATCATGTCCAGCACGTGCAAGTTGTTGAGCGGCGGCCATTCCAGCAGGCCCTGAACCAACAATCGCAATTTTCTTTCCAGTTTTTTGCGTGGGTATTTGTGGCTTAATCCAGCCTTCTTGCCATGCCTTTTCAATAATAGAGAGCTCAACAGCCTTAATATTTACAGGATTATCGTTGATACCTAAAACACAGGCGCCTTCACATGGCGCTGGGCACAGCGTGCCAGTAAATTCTGGGAAGTTATTGGTCGCATGCAAGCGCTCAATGGCTTCTTGCCATTGTTCTCGATAAACCAAATCATTCCAATCTGGTATCAAATTACCTAACGGGCAACCCTGATGACAAAATGGAATACCACAATCCATACAGCGGGAGGCTTGTTGTTGTAAGGGTTCTTTCTCCCATGGCGCCATCACTTGATTGAAGTCTTGTAGACGCTCCTCAACAGGACGATAAGGTTGTTTAGCGCGTTCAATTTCAATAAACCCAGTTACCTTACCCATGTGCTGCCTCCATAACTGCCTCATCTACTGAGGTACCTTCGGCCTTGGCTCGTTTCATCGCTTCTAGTACACGTTTGTAATCTTTAGGCATCACTTTAATGAATTTTGATTGATAGCTTGCCCAATCATTGAGAATTTTTTCTGCCACTGGACTGCGAGTATATGCAAAATGCTTTGTTAACATAGAGCGAACATCTTGAATATCTTCATCTTCAACCAACTCCTCTAAGTGCACCATATCTTGGTTACAGTTAATCTCAAATTGGTCTCGATCTTCTAATACAAACGCAACACCACCTGACATACCGGCAGCAAAGTTACGACCAGTATTACCGATAACAACAATTTTTCCACCTGTCATATACTCACAACAGTGGTCACCTACACCTTCAACGACTGCATTGACTCCACTATTACGCACTGCAAATCGCTCCCCAGCGATACCCCGAACATAAGCTTCACCCTCGGTCGCACCATAGAAACATACGTTACCGACAATTATATTGTCCTCGGCTTTGAAGCTAGCTTTGCGAGACGGATAAACAATTATTTTGCCGCCTGACAAACCTTTGCCAAGATAGTCATTAGAATCGCCCTCCAGTGTCATAGTGACGCCTTTGGGAACAAATGCACCAAAGCTCATACCTGCGGAACCTGTAAAATGTGCCTTAATCGTATCTTCTGGTAATCCTTGACCGCCGTGCTGCTTAGTAATGTTATAGCCCAGTATTGTGCCCACACTGCGATTGGTATTAACAATCGGTAGGGAAACTTCAAGTGCGGTTTTGTCCTTAATCGCTGCTTCACAAGCGGGCACCAGTTGGGTCATATCTAGAGATAACTCCAAGCCATGATCTTGCTTATTTACACAATACAACTTAGTTCCCGCATAGGGCACCGGCTTATGAAGTATTGCTGAGAAGTCTAAACCCTTAGCTTTCCAATGATCGACAGCTTTAATGGTATTTAAACGATCCACTTGGCCAATCATTTCATCAATCGTTCTAAATCCGAGTTGCGCCATGTATTCACGCACTTCGTCAGCAATGAACCTAAAGAAATTTTCAACAAACTCAGGTTGCCCTGCAAACTTCTTGCGTAGTTCAGGATTTTGAGTTGCCACACCCACTGGACAAGTATTGAGATGACATACACGCATCATCACACAGCCCATAACAATTAAAGGAGCCGTTGAGAATCCATATTCCTCAGCACCCAATAGCGCGGCAATTATTACATCGCGGCCCGTCTTCATCTGGCCATCCGTTTGCATCACAATACGGTCCCGCAATCCGTTTTGAACGAGTACTTGCTGAGTCTCAGCCACCCCCAATTCCCACGGCAATCCTGCGTGCTTTAGCGAGTTCATAGGTGAAGCACCTGTTCCTCCATCATAGCCTGAGATAAGCACCACATCAGAATGGGCCTTTGCTACACCAGCAGCAATGGTACCCACTCCCACTTCAGCAACTAATTTGACATGAATTCGTGCTTCAGGATTAGCATTCTTAAGGTCATGTATCAACTGTGCCATGTCCTCAATTGAATAAATATCATGATGAGGTGGTGGAGAAATCAACCCTACACCTGCCGTTGAGTGACGCACCTTCGCGACCCATGGATACACTTTAGAACCTGGCAACTGACCACCTTCACCTGGCTTAGCACCCTGAGCCATCTTAATTTGAATGTCATCAGCATTGACTAGATACTCACTCGTGACACCAAACCTTCCTGAAGCGACTTGTTTAATCGCACTGCGACGTGAATCACCATTTGCATCCGGCGTGAATCGATCGGGATCTTCGCCTCCCTCACCGGTATTCGATCGACCACCGATGCGATTCATAGCGATCGCTAAAGTCTCGTGAGCTTCAGAGCTAATTGATCCATATGACATCGCACCCGTTGAGAAACGTTTCATAATGTTTTCAATCGGCTCAACCTCTTCAAGTGGAACTGGTGGACGCGATAAATCTAAATCAAACAAGCCTCGCAATGTTGCTAGATGCTCGTTCTGTTGATCGACTTTGCTAGTATATTCCTTGAAAATTTCATACTGCCCTGATTTAGTCGCGTGTTGCAGCTTGAACACAGTTTCCGGATTGAAGAGATGATACTCACCATCACGTCGCCATTGATATTCACCACCCCACTCTAAATCTGCGCGTTTAACAGCACGTGTTGGGAATGCACGTTCATGGTGTACGGAAACTTCGGCAGCCACTTCTTCCAGACCGATACCTCCAATGCGAGAAGCAGTCGAAGTAAAGTATTGATCCACAAAATCCTTATTAAGCCCGATAGCTTCAAATACTTGCGCACCTCGATAAGACTGTACCGAAGATATACCCATCTTAGACATGATCTTGATCAATGATTTATTGATCGATTTGATATAATTGCTCACTGCCTTGTCATATTCCATCTCAGGGATATGACCTTTGTCGATCAGATCACTGATCGATTCAAAAGCCAGATATGGATTCACAGCGCCAATACCATATCCAATCAGAACGGCAAAATGATGAACTTCTCTGGGTTCTCCCGACTCAAGAATCAGTCCCACTTTGGTGCGTGACGCATTACGAATTAGATGGTGATGCACACCTGCCGTCGCTAATAATGCAGGAATTGCAGCATGCTCAGCATCTATACCACGGTCGGACAAAATAATATTTGTGTTGCCATCGAGTATCGCTTTGTCAACCTCAGCACATACCGTTTTCAACGCTGCATCCAAACCTTTACCACCTTCTTTAACCAAATACAGAATACTCACTGTAGCGGTTTTGAAGCCAGGCATATCAACATCACGGATGGTTGCTAACTGTTGATTAGTGAGCACAGGAGAATCGATTTTAATCTGCCTACAACTCTCTGGCGTCGCTTCCAAAAGATTTTGCTCGGCACCGATAGTAGTCGCCACCTGTGTCACCAATTCTTCACGTATCCCATCCAAGGGTGGGTTAGTCACTTGAGCGAACAACTGTTTGAAGTAGTCATATAATGGTCTAGAACGATTCGATAACACTGCAAGTGCGGTATCCGTGCCCATAGATCCCAATGGCTCTATACCTTTAGCGGCTGAAGGCGCAATTAATACATCAAGATCTTCATGGGTATAACCAAAAGCTTGTTGACGTTGCAATAACGTATCGGTGTCAGTGTCATAGACATTGCTAGATGGTGGCAACTGATCAATTGACTTAAGGTTGTCTTGCAACCACTGTCCGTAAGGATGCTGACTAGAAAACTCGGATTTGAGCTCTTCGTCTTCTATGATTCTTCCTTGTTTGGTGTCAACCATGAAGATGCGTCCAGGATGCAAACGATCTTTGACAACAATGTCTTCAGGCGGAATATCCAGCACGCCAACTTCCGAAGCCATCACTACCATATCATCCTTAGTCACATAGTAACGTGATGGTCTAAGTCCGTTACGATCCAATACAGCACCAATCACATCCCCATCGGTAAAAGCGACTGAAGCAGGACCATCCCAGGGCTCCATAAGACTGGCATGATACTCATAAAAGGCTTTTCTTTCTGCCGACATGGTTTCATGACCACTCCATGCTTCTGGAATCATCATCAAAATTGCATGCGAGAGTGGTCGCCCACTCATATGTAAAAATTCTATAACATTGTCAAATGTCGCGGAGTCACTGCCACCCTCAATACAGATCGGGAAGAGTTTTTTGAGATCGTCACCAAACAACTCTGATTCACACAGAGATTCACGCGCTCTCATCCAGTTAGAATTGCCTCGTACTGTATTGATCTCGCCATTATGTGCTACATATCGAAATGGGTGGGCAAGCTTCCAAGCTGGGAAAGTATTAGTGGAAAAACGTTGATGAACTAAAGAAATAGCTGATTCAAAGTCTGGGGCCAGAATATCTGGATACATCAGCTCCAACTGCGTGACTGTCAACATTCCTTTATATATAAATGTTCTCGATGACAGTGATGGAATATAAAAACGATCTTTTTCTGATAAATCAGAACCCCAAATCGTATGCTCAGACAGCTTTCTTATAACATAGAGCTTACGCTCGAATGCTTCTATATCTTTAATATTATCAGCACGCTTAATAAAAATCTGTCTAAACGTTGGCTCACCCGATACTGCAGTTGGACCAAGGCTACTATCATCAGTAGGGACATCCCTCCAACCAAGAACAGACTGACCCTCAGCGATGACAATTTCTTCAATCATCGCCTGACATTGTTCAGATTGACTTGCATCGTTGGGCAAAAACACCAATGCGGCCCCGTAATGACCGTAATCAGGTAGATCAATATTAGCCTCAGCACATACACGATTGAAAAACTTGTGCGGCATTTGTACTAACATACCAACACCATCACCAGTGTTTTCTTCACAACCACAAGCGCCGCGATGAACTAGCTTTTTAAGAATAGTCAGACCATCTTCAATTGTCTGATGAGATTTGTTGCCTTTAATATTCGCAACGAAACCGACCCCACATGAATCATGCTCATAATCGGGATCATAAAGGCCTTGCGCTGGTGGATAAGTATTCTGCATAGAACTTTCGCTTGTTAGTTAGAGTTGAGTCCCTTCACCCCATCACTCCTATTCAAGCATGCTAATGTTTGGCACCAATTAAGCAGCGATTAGACGAGAAAAATCTCATATAAATTCACTACTTAGACACACCTACACAGAGCTGTCTGGGCGGGAAATTATAATGCAGGCAGGATTGCTCAGGCAAGTTGTTGCAACAGGTATTTATATTTATCTGATGTACAAGAAGGAACGGCTGAAATGATATAAAGGCTAGACTTATCAGACACTTACTTCATCATTCAACAAAGACTAACGGACGCATGCTGCCTAATAATACAGACTATTTTCACTATAGTCTGCTGCAATGGGTTAACGAATCTTAGTGTCTAAGTTTTATAATTTTGGATTTTAAATATTCGAGACAACTTAATTTTAAGTCTGTGCACAGTAATTAACTAGGAAAAATATAATAAAAATTATTGACTCCGCCAGTAATCAAACCCTACGCCCATAGCAAAAAACAAAATCGTCACCGGTATAAACATTAAGTAACGCAAAAATATTAGCCGTGTCATTTGATTGGGCTGAACAGATAACATTTGTTGCACAGCGGGCATCCTATCTAATAAGTAACCAATAACAAACCCTGCTGGAATAAAAACAATAAGCCATATAGAAAGCTTAGGTGATGAACCAATTAAGAAAGCAGTATATGCTGCCAACATGTAGCAGCCAGTGGTGATGAGTGAAAACATTCGGCCAGATTAACACGTAGACACATATCTTTTAACCTAAAATCATACCGATAATCACTGCGTGAGAAACTGATAGCTCACATCACTCTGTGCAAAGGCTTGTGCTTTAAGCAACAAATAATATGAGAAAAGATGCAATGCTTGTTTATCATGTTCGTATGAATGCATTAGTTCATCAAAAAGATTATCTAATGAAATGGATTGCACATGCTGATGATCACCCCAGTTTTCTACTACATTAATTGAAGGGACTACATCTGGTGCATGACAGTTGGGTATTTCTTGCGTCAAGCGGTATGTTTGAAGCAACCTTTTATGAGACATTCCCATAAACTCCTAATTTAGAGCATGAATTCAAAGCTATTAATATTGCTACAAAAACCAACCATTAGCTGTCTCTCAATAATTCATATTGCTGACTAGTCAAAATAATAGCTACTGTTCCCAACCAAATTCTTAAACCGTTATATGAAATATGATCATCATATAACTCTTATAAACATTATTATTTTTTTGTAGCTTGTAAAAATTCTGCACAAGCATAAAACCACAATTTTCTAAGCATAAACCACAATCAAGATAAGATATTTATTATTAATTAT
>Ga0181563_10003634_pt1 | contig 14688 bp, 11 predicted proteins | sample 011ome_25_FD_133759 | JGI IMG/M metagenome (GOLD analysis project Ga0181563, IMG submission 133759) | Coastal salt marsh microbial communities from the Groves Creek Marsh, Skidaway Island, Georgia - 011512CT metaG (megahit assembly) | ecosystem: Environmental > Aquatic > Marine > Intertidal... | reverse complement strand
CGTTCGCGCCTTTGACTTCGTCTTGAGCATTGCCAACAGCGAGCTCGACACCTACCTCGCCGTGAATGCACCCGTGACCGGCATCATCCAGGAGCGCCCTGTGTACACGAACATCGCGGGTGGTCTGGGGCTCTTTGCCAGCCGCACACAGCAATCCGTGGACGGACTCGGCATCTCCAAGCCGTCCGTTCAGGAGCTGGTGGAGGGGCAGCACACGGCGGTGCTTCAGTTCTGCCTTCCGCCGGAGACGGAGGGAGATGTAGCGGAATTCGCCTGCCCTTGAGGACAGCGGTTCAAAATCCTCGGTGCCTTGTGGATAGCTGAGGGTTGGAAACCGATGCCCAAGCCGATGGTTGACCCATATTGGCCCCATGTCGCACGCATTCACCTATCAGGCACCCTACGGTGTGTTCCACTTCTCTGAGGGACTGCTGACGGTAGAATTGGCCGAGGATTTGATTGTGGACCTGCCCCTGATGCAAAGGGTGGTGGCACAACGGATGGAATTGCTGGGCCAGCGGGAGGTGGCGGAATTGATCGTCGTCCCCCGTGCCCACCTGCTGCTGGACCGCGCCGCCCTGACCTGGCTGGCCCAATCGGCGGCCCTCAATGGGGTGCACCACAGGGCCATCGTCGTACCGGCCCACTTGTTGGTATGGCGGGATCGCCTTTATCAGCTCATCAGCAGGATGCGCCCCAATGTGCGCGTGTTCCGCAACCGCCGTGTGGCCAAGGGGTGGCTTCAGGAGCGTGCAGGAACCTTCACACCTTACCTCGCTTCCATGAAGGAGGGCGAAGTCGAGAGGGCGGCGGAACCGATGGTTACCGAATCATGAACCGGACCTGCTGGCCATTGTCCAGCGCCGCGATGTAAAGTCCGCTGGGCCAAGCACCTGTGCTAAGTTCTGCGCGGCCTTCGTTGAATTCGATCGTGGTGCTGAACACCATTTTTCCTTCTGTGTCGCGCACCGTGACATCCCGGGTTCCGTGAACATCTGCCGAAAGGATGACAGTGGCTTGGGGTGCACAGGGATTGGGGTAGATGCCCAGTTGTCCGGAAATTTCCTCGGTCACGCCGTTCGGCGTGGATGCGGAGGGCTTGAATTGCCAGATGGCAGGCAGGTCGGCGAACACCTGCACAGACAACACCGGCATGCCTTCTCCTGCGGCATACCACTCGTAGACCGTGCCTTCGCGAGGAACGCTGAGCCCGATGTCGGCAGCGGCCACGTTCACCGAGTCCAAGGCTGCAAAATCCCGGCGAACGCGCAGACACTCAAAAGAAGCACCCGGCAAAAGCAACGTGCCCCAGGCGTCCACCGCCACCGAGATGGTCTGCTCCGTTTCATAGAACAGAAGCTCAGGCAAGTCGATGGAAAATGCCGATGATCCGTCCAGCGTGGCACCGTAAGTCAAAGGGAGGGGGAGCAGTTCCTCCTCATCCTCATAGATCACAGGCAGATCAAAAATGTCCGTGGTGATGCCCAGGCCGATGATGCGGTATGCAGATCCGAATTCATGGTAAGTCGTTGCCCCGGAGAAAGGGAGTGGATTCTCAAAACCCAATTCAGGCAGCTCGAAGGCCGTGAAGTGATCCGCGGAGGAAAAAATGAACTGCGTGGTCAGGCTGGCCGCACTGATGGGGAAGTATTCGGTCTCCGTTTCTGCCGTGCCCAACAGGTCACTGAAGTCCCACGTGAGGTTTTCCCCGCTGGATTCAATGTCTGCGGGAAAGAGGGGAGGTACCGCTGTGGTTCTCACGTAGGTCTGTCCCCCTTGGGGCAGGTCCGCCGAGGTCAGGGTGGGTTGGGCTGCAGCGCCGGAAGTGGAGAACGCGAGAAGGACTGCACAGGTCCATGCAGCGACATGATATAAGGTGACCTTCATGCTGCGGAAGTTAATGCGACCGCGGACACGGCACGCGAATTACTTGCCTTTGTCCCTCCGATGGAACAGATCGGAAAGGTGGCTGAACCGAACTTGGTAAAGGGCACCAATGCCTTGGCGGACTTGGTAGTCCAAATGGCTCTCCGGCTTGCGGAAGCCAATCAGTTCCCACCGGCCATCCGAGGTCAGTTGATAGCGGATATCAAAGCCCCCCATGAACAGGTTGTCGCTGGTGTTGGCTTCGCTGTAGTTCTGCATGCCACTCGCACCCAGTGTGCCTGAAATCCGGAGCCGATCGTTCATCAGTCGGAGGCCCACATCCACCTCGAAATAGTCGTCCCTGCTTTCCTCAGGGGTGCCCGATGACGCAGGGTTGGACGCCTCCGTTCCATTGGTGCTGGCAGGCGAGTAGCGCATCCCGAATTCGATGTCCTTGGACAGGCTGTTGATCAACTCGGAGACACCGGTAGAAAGCAAGTCAGATGCCTGGGACGCGGCTGCTTGCCTGAACAGATTGAAGTCTTGTTGCTCCGGGGGAATGAACTGCCCCACAGCCAGCAGGGCGAATGCTTGGCGCTCGGTCTCTTCAGGGGTGGACAGGATGGAATTGATCCGGGAGAGGACTTCGGGGTAGCTCCTCTCCAGCGTGGGAAAGCCGATGGAGAATTCCAGCTGAGGGGAGGAAACGGCTCCGCTGATGCCCACACCGACTTCGACATCTGTCTGATGGGCATCCAACCCCTCAAACAGGCTCAGGTTCAGATTGTAGGGGTTGACCTTCATGGGAGCAACGGCCAGAATTTCCAGTTGCGCCTCGTAAGGGTCGCCGTCCCATTCGATGCGGCTTCCGGGAGCGACGGAAATGTTCTTGCTGAAGAGGTCGCGCAGGCTGAAACGATAGTTGCCCTCCACGATTTCCAAGCCGCCTTGCATGCTCAGGTCTTGGTTGTGCGCCCGGGACAGGGAAAGGGAGCCCGTGGCTCTGCCATCCACCCGTTCCCCCGCCAATTGGTCCAGCACCATGGACAACTGGGCATCGGAGGTCACACCGACTTCGAGGTCGAGTGAAAATCCCATGGCATCCTCTGTCGGTTCTGCCGGGCCGTCCGCAGCGGAAGCCGACGGCTGTCCGCCGGTGAATCGAATGCCGTGTGGCAGCTCCGGGCCTTCCAAGGCGTCGATGGGCATCGTGAAGCGCGTTCCCGGAGAGGTCTGGGCAGTGGCTTCTATTTCGAGGAAGTCGGGCGTGCCAAAAACGTTGGTCGATCCGGTGGCGAATACCTGACCGTGGTAGAGTCGGCTGGGGTCCGGGTCGAGGTCCATGACCTGAAAGTCATTGGGCAAGTCCAGGCCGAAGTCCCAACTCCAATTCGAGAAATTCTCGTGTTGAATGGATGCATTCAGGAAGGCTTTGCCTCCGGCAGGGTCCAAGACCTCTCCCATGTCCATGCCGATGTACCCGGGCTGGAAATCAAAGGTCCCTTGCACGGAATAGTCCATGCCTGTGGCTTCAATCCCAAAATGCGGGGCCAGAATGAAAAGCGACCCCAGCACTTCGGGAGGGCTTTTTCCCTCCTCCCAATTCATGGCCAATCTGCCGTTCAGATGTCCTTGCATGGACAGACCCGTCTCGCTGAGGAGGGGTTGCCACGGGGCCAGAGGCCATCGGTTCAAGATGAGCTCGGCACTTTCCACTCCCTGGATTTGCGCCAAGAGGACTTCTTCATCATCCAATAGCTGCTGCAGGGTGCCATTCCAGGTCCCCTCGCCCAACCATTGCCCGGTTGCGCATAGGTCTCCCAAGGCAATGCCATCCATGCGGGCATCCTCCCATTGGATCTCCCCGGCGGCATGCTGTTGTTCCAAATTCAGCGCCGCCCAGCCGTGAAGCAGTCCTTCGCCTTCTGGCAGGTCCAGTTTTCCCAAACGGGAAGCCAGGCCCATCCATGGTCCTGCAGGGAAGCGGTCCATTCTCAATTCCAGGGCAGCTCCGGGGTGTATGGCGCTGTCCGGCTCGTGCAATCCGATGACCCCTTGTGTCCCCTTGAGAGAGAAGGAGCGCGCCCGCATGGAGGAAAAGTCGTTTCCTGTCCAATCCAACCGTGCCGATTCGGTGGGGTCCAGCTGCCAGAACATGTCCTCGAACCGAAGGTCGAAGGCGGTAGGCGTCAGCACGTGTTGTTCTCCGTCCACGAGTTCATGGTCCATGCGGATATCGCCTCCCAGCGGACCGTCCCACCGTGCATGAAGGTGGGAAACGCGCTCCAGGTCCACGGCGCCGGACAGTTCCACATTTGATACCGCCCCTGCGGAGCGATGGGTGAGGCTGTCGAGTGTCAAGTCCCAATGCAAGGGGAAGCGTCCCCCGCTTCCCGAGACCGCGATGTTCTCGGCCCGGAGCGCTTCATAGTGGAATTGGTCCGCGTGGGCATCGAGTTGGACTTCGCCAGCCGCATGGCGCACGGCCACGACCGATCCTGCTCCCAATGACCAGGTTTCCCCGCTGTATCGTTCCAGGATGTCGCCCCGCCAGACCCTGAGCGTCAAATCCCAATCTCCGTATGTGGCATCTGTTGGGTTTTGAACACCGGTCTCCCTGCGGTCGATCATCAGACCACTCGAGAACAGAACTTGCTGCACCGGTTCGGTCCAAGCATCCATGGAAAGCGGGCCCGTCAGGTTCAAGTCGGCGATGTCGCTGGCCAAATCAAGTTCGAACCGGTCAGCGTCCCCACGGGACTGAAGGGCCATTCTTCGGAAGGCGATGGGAGCGCCTCGACCGGCATTGCCCTGGAACCCCTCCAGTGGAATGAAGCGCCCTTGGTCGAGGTTCAGGTGCGACCACCACTTCGAAGGCGTGCCTTGGTCATCGAGGGTGCACGCTGCTGATGCGGTCCAGCTGCCATACAATTCCAGTGTTTCGGAGAGTCTGAGTGGAGCCGTTCGCGCGGTCGTTGTCAATTCCAACTGTGCGATTCCGGCGGGGGAAGGGCGGGCTTTCAAGGAGGCCCTGCCTTCGGTCCTGCCTGATCCGGGCGCATCACCCGGCAGCACCCATGACCAATCACCTTCGAGTTCCACCGGAGGAAACGACATCACATTTGAAAGGGCTTGAATGGGGACAAAGCGCCCGCCCAGCGACCATTCCGCAGAGAAAGGGAGAGAAGAGTCCGCATGGCGGCTCAAGCTGCCTTGGGTATCCATGGCACCCGATTTCAGGTCCCATTGGAGCGCGAAGGTGGAATGGCTGCCGTCTTGCATGGCCCCTGTGAATTCCAAGTTCAGCAGGCCCGACAACGGTTCGGCCCAGGACTGTTCGGAATCGGACCGGGTGTCTTCATAGTGAATGGGGCCTTCGGCTGAAAATTGGCCAACCCCGTGGAGCCAATCCGCCATCCCGGGCATGGGGCGGTCCCAACCCAACTTGAATGCGTCCAACCAGATCCCTGTCTCATCGAGTCCCAAAGTGAATTCGAGCTGTCCCCACTCGGTAAGGCCAGTTAGCTGCATGGTGGAGTCACCGGGCACCAACGCGGCCTCCCATAGTCCTGGAACCCATTCCGTTCCCGGGTGGTCCTGTCCGAATGCACCCAGCCAGAATGCAGGGTCCGTTTGAACACCGATTCCCAGGGTGTCCGGCCCGCCAGACAGAGTGATGGTGGTGGTGTCCTCCAGGAGTTGCACCGTCTCAGTGGTTGCCAATCGGATGCTCCCCTCCATGCTGCTCCATGCAGGCAGGGCCCCATCCCAGCGGAGCCCGCTGAATGAGACCTTGTCGAGGGTCAATGATTTGGGAGAAAGGGTGCCCGTTGAAGCAGGAAATGCACAGGTTACATCCTCGAGAAGCAGGGCATCTGCACGGAATGCCCAAGCTGCTTCGCTTCCTCCGCCTTCGGTGGCGCTGGACAGAGCGTGGATCCAATGCCAACCCTCCTGTGTCAGCCGGACGCCGCTGGCCCCGAGGGTGTTCCAGTGCAGACCGGTTGCATCTTCAGGGAGCAGGGTCAGTTTCCCCACAGAAAGCAGTTCCTGTGGCGCGCCTTCCGCTTCGGCTCCAAGGATGTGGATGTGGTGAAGCTCGATGGCCGGAGGAAACAATTGGATGCTGGCGGCTTCGATTTCCACGGCTGTCACGGTGTCGTCCCCTTCGAGGGCTTTCATGGCCCACCCGAGCGCATGTCCTGCCAGCCAGCGTTGTCCCGAAGGGGAAGACAGGAACCACCCTGCCGCGGTGAGTCCGGCAAGCAGCAGCATGGCGCTGCTCAAAATCACCCGTCTTCTCCGGCCCTGGCGAGCAGGTTTCACGTTTTGCGTATCGGGTGTGGTGGGATTCATCGAGGTACTGCGAAATTCGCATATACAGAAATGATGCCATGATGGAAGAGGGACATATCTCAGGTCCAACGCCGCAGAGGGCGGCGCCATTGTCCGATCGGGTCATGCTCGGCATCGAAAGCTCCTGCGACGACACCAGCATTGCCATTCTTCGAGGCTCCCAGTTGCTTTCCCAATTCACGGCCGCACAACACATTCATGCCAAATACGGCGGCGTGGTTCCCGAGTTTGCTTCAAGGGCGCATCAAATCCACATCGTTCCGGTTCTCGAAGGCGCGTTGAAAGAGGCCCAGTGCAGCTTGTCGGACCTGGAAGGGGTGGCCTATACCCGGGGGCCCGGATTACAGGGTTCCTTGCTGGTGGGCAGCGCTTTCGCACGCAGTCTGGCTTGGTCGCTCGACTTGCCGCTTTACCCCGTGCACCACATGCGGGCCCATGTGGTCGCGCACTGGATGGAGGATGCAGCACCCAATCCGGCAGAGGCGATGCTGGCATTGACGGTCTCCGGAGGCCACACCCAACTTCTCGATGTTCACGCTCCGTGGGACATGACGGTGATCGGCACCACAAGGGATGATGCGGCCGGGGAGGCCTTCGATAAGGTGGCCAAATTGCTGGGGCTCGATTACCCGGGAGGCCCCGTGGTCGATCGGCTGGCCGGGGAAGGAAACCCCGAAGCCTTCACCTTTGCCGTGCCCAGAATGGACGGGTTCGATTTCAGTTTCAGTGGGCTCAAGACCTCGGTGCTTCGGGTGCTCGAGAAGGAGCTCGCAGGCAATACCTCACCATCGCAAGACTTCATTCGCGATGTCTGTGCGTCGGTTCAGGCCACCATTGTTTCCATGCTCATTGGCAAATTGGAAGCAGCAGCAGACCACCACGGAAGAAAATCGGTGGCCATCCAAGGAGGGGTCAGCGCCAATTCCGGATTGCGGCGCGCGGTTCAAGAATTGGGCGACCGCAGGGGGTGGAGCGTCCACATTCCTCCGTTTCGCTATTGCACCGACAATGGTGCCATGATCGCACTGACCGGCCAGTACGCTGCTGAGCGGGGAGAAACCGGGGGATGGGGAGAAGCGCCTTTGGCGCGGTGGCCCATGCAGTAAGGGCTCAGGCCGGGATGGCCTCCTTGCTGAAATGGTTCACCAGAAGGGACCAGTAATTCCGGTTCCAAGATTCCGTCATCCAACCGTCGTCCCCAGCGGGTACACCAATGTGGTTGAGGATCAGTGTAGTGCTTCCTTCGGGGCTCTTGCTGAGCCTCAGGTCAACGGTGGTGAAATGCCCGGCAGGGAATTTCTTGTGCGTCCAGGCGAGCACGATGCGCTTGTTCTGCACGATGTGCAGGAAGTAGCCTGTGTGGTTCTGATTGCACAAAGAGAATGCTCCTCCTTCGTGGGGTTGGATGAGCGCGTCCTTGCCCGTGAAGGCGACGTGGGCATCCTGGTCGAGCAGCGCATCGAAAACGCTGGCGGGGGGGGCGGGGAGGTCGATGACCTGATAGATGTTCTCCGTTTGGAGTTTCATGTTCCAAGGTGTCTGGAATAAAGGTAGCATGGACTTCGATGTGCCCGCAGGTGAGTTTTGAACAGAAATCAACCGGGCTCCCTTGGTTCCCTTTGACGGCAGGGAATGACGATTCGTGCCACGGTCCACAGCGGTGTGTGCTCGATGGTAAGCCCGCTGGGGCCAAGTCTGTCCAGCAGATTGAGACGGTGGCGGATCAGGTCTGTGGCATGCCGCCGACGGGGCACTTCTCTTTCCGGACGCACAGGGTCGGTAGGGAGCCGTTGGTTTTCGAAGGGGGTGTTTCGAACCTCTACGGTCACGTGTCCCGGCCCTTGTGAAACGGCCGAGATTTGGACCTTTCCTTCGGACTTGCTCGCGGTGCCTCCCAATCCGTGCCAGAGGGCATTCTCGACCAATGGCTGGAGCAAAAGGGAAGGAATGGCCCGGCCCGCGATGTGCGCTTCGAGCGGGGACAGCGACCAGAGAATGGGTCGGTCCAACCGCCGGATCTCAAGCTCGATGTAATCCTGCAGACTTTCCCATTGGTCATGCAAGGTGATCCAGCCTTCTTGGCCACTGTGGATTTGCCTTTCTGCCAGGCGATTGAATGCCTTGAGGTGGCGCAAGGCACGGGACCATTCCCTTTGGATCATGTCGTGCATGATGCCGTTCAGGGCATTGAAAAGGAAATGGGGGTCCATGAGGCGCCTCAGCACAACATCCTGGACGCGATCCAATTCCTGTTTCCTCAGCGACGCTTGATGGGCCAGGCGCTGCTCAGCCGGCTCCCGCAATTGCCAATGCTTCATTTCCATCTCGCGCTGATCCAATTCGTGTTGAATGAAGCGCTGCACGCTCAAATCGAAGTGCCAGGCTTGGGTGATGCCCAGCGCCGCTGCGAAGGCGAGGAGGAAGGGCGACGATTGAACGAATTGCACGGAAAGCACCGCGATGCACAGGAGACCAGGGGCCAACAGCCGCAAACGGGAAGTCCACCCCGCGAGCCTCACCCACCACCAACGCCGCCTTGCACCTCTGTCCAGCCGGAGCAGGCTGGCACAGGTGCATGCCAGCGAAGCCACAAGCAAGGCAGGGCCTACGGAAAAGGAGACCGAATGGAAGTCGGGGAATTCCATGGCAGGGTACACCCCCCATTAAACCGGAAAAAATGAGAATCCCACAATCCAAGGGTGGCAGAATTTGTATCTGACCCTCAGGGATTTGTGCACGGATTAATCGCCGAAGGACAGGCGGATCATCTGGCGGATTTTCCGTTGGTATTCATCCATGAGCCACTGGCGATAGTTCTCCGTCGTCTTGGAAATGCACTTGGTGTAATCCCGAATGCGTTGCTCAATGTCTCCATCCAACTCGTCGATCAGCTCAATCGCATGAAATTCATCCTCTGCGACGGCGGCCAACACTTGCACGTGGTGCTTCAGGCTGGCTTCAATGGCCTCTTTGGGGCGCTTGCCTTGTCGCGTGACTTCCACATACGCATCCTTCATGTTGAAGGAGGGGTGCTCATCGTACTTCAGCAATTCCCTCAGCCTTTTCGGCATTTCGTAGACGAAGGTCTCCTCGATTTCATCGTCGGTGTAGAGCCCCTCGAGATAGGCGTTGGGCGCGCGGAAGATGTCCGGCCAGTTCACATGTGCATCCCACAAACCGAAACGGCGGGCGTTGTTGCCAAGATCGATGACCGTAAACTCCTTCTTCTTCTCCAGCACACGGGATCCACGTCCGATCATCTGGTGGTAGAGGGTCAGGGACTTGGTGGCTCGGTTGAGGATGATGGTTTCCACCGTGGGTTCATCGAAACCTGTGGTCAGGATGCTCACCGAGGTCAGGATGGCATCTGGCTTTTCGTGAAACCACTTCAGAATGTCTTGCCTTTCCTTTTCCGTGTGGGTGTTGTCGAGGTGGCGGATCTCGTATCCTTCCTCCTCAAACAACTGGGCGACTTGAAGGGAAGTATGGATGCCGTTGTTGAAGATGAGCGTCTTGGTCCCCTTGGCCTTTTCCTCATATGCATACAGGAGTTTCTCCTGCATGAAGTAGTTGCCGTACAACCTTTCCGAACTGGAGACGGTGTAGTCACCGTTGATGCCCACTTTGAGGGATTTCAGGTTGACGTCGTAACTGTAGGTTTTGGCCTTGGCGAGGAAGCCATCATCCACCAGGGTGGAAATGGACTCTCCGACAATCAATTCGTGGTAGTTGTCCTTCAGGGGCAGCTTGATGTTGCTCGAAAGCGGCGTGGCTGTCACACCCAGCAGGATCTGGTTCTCAAAGTGCTTGAAGAGCTTGCGGAAGCTGTTGTAGTGGGCTTCGTCGATGACCACAAGCCCCAGCTTTTCAAACACAATGTGCTCGTCATTCAGGCGGTTGTTGAGGGTTTCCACCATGGCGACGTAGCACCAGTGTTCTCGGTCCTCTTCCAGCACCTTGACCTTGGAGTCGATGATCTTGTTCTCCACGCCGATGTCCGTCAGCATGCGGCTCGTTTGCCCCAGCAATTCGATCCGGTGGGTGAGGATGAGCACCTTTTGGCCCTTCTCCATGATGAACCGCTTGGCCAGCTCCGAGAAAATCACGGTTTTACCGCCTCCCGTGGGAAGCTGGTAAAGGACATTGTAGTTCTCCGGGAACCGGCGCATCCGGTCCATGATGGTATCGATGGCCCGCGCTTGGTATCCGTAAAGCTTTTTGCCTTCGGCCGATTCCAGTTTCTCCTTGAGCGCTCCCAATATCTTCAGTTGAAGCGCAAAAGTACCGAGGGAAACAAGTATGAGCAACGGTCAGGAGCCCGTATTTTCGAAGGTTTCACACATGTCCTCGACACGGGAAGAATGGAGAAAAGCCGTGGAATCGGCGCGGGCTTTGCCGGGGTGGGGGGATTCATTGAAGTCCTGTCTTTCGGTGAATTTGATGGAATCGGTGGCCGATGCCTATGGCCGCGGCCGGTGCTTCCCTTCTCCGCGTGAGGTGTTCCGGTCCTTGGAGGCTGTGGGCCATCCGGACCAAGTCAGGGTGGTCATATTGGGGCAGGATCCCTATCACGGCGCAGGCCAGGCCGACGGGTTGGCATTCTCCGTGCGGAGGGGCGCTGCCTTGCCTCCTTCCCTGCGCAACATCTTCAAGGAAATTGTCCAATCCTGCGGAGGAACGCCACCCCTGCACGGGGATTTGTCGGGCTGGGCGTCTCAGGGCGTGCTTCTCCTGAACGATGTCCTCACGGTGGAAGAAGGGAAGGCCCACTCACACCAAGGCCTGGGCTGGCAAGAAGTGGGGACCGGCCTTTTGTCCCTGCTCTGTGTCAGGCCCGTGGCTTTTCTTCTCTGGGGAAAGCACGCCGGGAAGAGGGCGGCGGAGATCGGCAAGCTCAGGGGCGACCATTTGATTTTGGAAGCACCGCATCCCAGTCCCTTGAGTGCATACCGCGGATTTCTGGGGTGTGGGCATTTTCAGGCGGTAAACCAATGGCTTCAGGCGCGAAATGAGCCGCCGATTTCCTGGTGGTCGGATGGGCCGGGCTAGGGAGGGAGGTACCAATACCTTTGTCGACATGTCCAATCCCGATGGGACCTCGCCCAGACCTGGATTCAGGGTGAGGTTGTTGCAGAACCTTGAAGGGCACCAAGGTGCGGTGTACGACCTTTGTTCCGATGGCGCAGGCGGGCTGTTGAGCGCCGGCGGGGACGGTTGGATTGCCCGATGGAATCGGGAAGGCGACCTCTGGGCTGCCCATGGGCACGCCGTGGCCCGGCTGAATGCCCCCGTTTTTTCCATGGTATGTCATGCCGGTGGACGCGTGAGGGCAGGCACCGCGGACGGGGAAGTTTTCGAGATCCTGGGCGACGGCAAATGGAGCGGGCGCATGGTACATCAGGGCGCCACGTGCATCGTCACCGAACGAGGCTCTGGGGGGGCGGATGGCAGATGGGTTCCCACCGCAACGGACCGTCCCGGATTTTCGGTTTCCGGCAGGGTGCGCTGTGCCATGCACGGTGAGGAGGAAGACCTTTTGGGGACATCCGAAGGGCATATCCACGCCAGCGACGGAAGCTGGAAGGTACAGGCGCACGAGGGGGCGGTGAGGGGACTGATGAAATGGCCCGGCAAGGAGGCGTTGGCCTCTGTAGGAGCAGATGGGCGCATGAAGATCTGGAAGCGCACAGCGCAGGCAGGACTCGAATTGGTCTTGAGCATGGACGCCCACAAGGGCAGCGCATACCGATTGGTGGCGTCGCCCGACGCCCGCTGGGTGGCGACCTGTTCGAGGGACCGAAGCGTGGCATTGTGGGATGCCGAAGACCTTTCTCTTGTCGTCCGCTTGACCCGACCCGCATGGGAGGGGCACAAAAGGTCGGTCAACGCACTGTGCTGGCTCGACAATCAGCGCTTTGCCAGTGCGGGAGACGATGGCCGCATCCTCATCTGGGAACTCCAGGAAGCCGGTGAGGCATCCGGAGATTACATTTGACACCACGCATGAGCAAGCCGAGCATCCCCAAGGGAACCCGGGATTTCACGCCCGCCGTGATGGCCCGCCGCCAGTGGATTTTTTCCGTCCTCCGAAGCGCATTCGAGCGTCGGGGCTTCCAGCCTGTGGAAACACCGGCCATGGAGTCTTTGTCGACCCTCACAGGCAAGTATGGCGAGGAAGGAGACCAGCTGATTTTCAAGATTCTGAACAACGGGGACTTCCTGAACAAAGCACAGGAAGAGACCTTGGCGGCACGCGACAGCAAAGCGTTGGGGTTCCAGATCAGCAAAAAGGCACTTCGTTACGATCTGACCGTGCCCTTCGCGCGGTTCGTGACCATGCACCGCAATGAGATTCCCATGCCCTTCAAGCGCTACCAGATCCAGACCGTCTGGAGGGGGGATCGTCCTGGAAAGGGGAGGTACCAAGAGTTTGTCCAATGCGATGCCGATATCATCGGCTCGACCGGCGTGCTGTGCGAGTTGGAATTGGTGGGGCTCTTTCATGAAGCCTTGACTTCACTGGGGATTCCGGGCTTCCGAATCCTCGTGAACGACCGGCGCATCTTGGCGGGGATCGCCGAGCATCTCGGGGTTTCGGAGCGCCTCACCGAGTGGACGGTCGCCGTGGACAAGATGGACAAAGTCGGATTGGATGGCGTTTGCGCGGAATTGGAGCAGCGGGGCTTCGATGGGCAGGTGCAGCAAGGCACCCGCGCCTTGTTCAACGCACGTCCCGAGGGCCTCGAAGGCATGGCGGCATTGGCGGATCAGTTTCCTACCGAAGCCGTCCGGGAAGGAGTGGAGGCACTGACCCGACTCTGGACGCTCGCGGAAGGAGAAGGCATCTCGGGCCCCGAGCTTGTCTTTGCCCCTGGTTTGGCGCGCGGACTCGATTACTACACCGGCGCCATTTTTGAGGTGCAGGTCCAGGATTCTCCGGTAGGCAGCATATGCGGTGGAGGCCGATATGACGATCTCACGGGCATTTTCGGCATGCCCGATGTGAGCGGTGTGGGCATCAGTTTCGGAGCAGACCGGATTTACGATGTGCTCGATCACTTTGGGGCATTCCCGGAAGGCTTGGAGTTGGGACTGGACGTTCTGCTCCTCCACATGGGCGAGGAGACTTTGTCCGAAGTCTTGGCGGCGGCGAGACATTGCCGCGCCCAAGGGTGGCGAACAGAGGTATACCCGGATGCAGCCAAGCTCAAGCGCCAATTCAAATACGCCGATGACCGAGGGGTTCCCTATGTCATGATCATCGGAAGCGATGAGGCTGCAGAAGGCGTTGCCACCCTGCGCAACATGCGCACCGGGGACCAGAACACCGGACAGGTCGAAGACCTGGTGCGGGACCTTCGTTCCTGAGATCAGTCGGGGAGCAGGGGCAATTCAAAGGACCAGGTCCCTCCGGCATGGGCAATTCCGCCGTGCCGCAGCATGAACGCGGCATCCCAGTCTTTCCATTCGTCTCCATGGAGGGTCAAAGGGGCACCGCCTCGGGCTTCCAGCCGGGCGGTGTGCCCCGTGAAGCTCCAATCCCAATAAAGGGTTTCCGCGGCGTCATTTTCCAGGGCGGCCATCCCCAACCGCTCGGTGGCACCGAGCATCAAAATGGCGGGAATGCGCCGTTGCGCCAAGGCATCATGTGGAGCGGGGGCCCCAGTGATGACCAGTTCGGCGCTCCCCAAGGCGCGAAGAACCAGGCCCCATCGTTCGACGTGGTGGCAGGCTTCCACCAAGGGCAGGTCATCCCGGTCTGATTCCATGAATACATGCCTCAGGTGGGCAGCAAAGGCGCCGATGACGGCAGCAGCTTCCATCGTGTCGTGGGACATGGACGCGACGCGGTCTTCCAGAATCCGGAAGAGGGAAGCGAGGTCACGTCCCCCATGACGGGTCATCATCAAAGTCGCCTGGCATCTCCGGAGCCGGCGCTCCATGGCCTCGCTTTCACAGGCCCGCATGATCTGGTCCTGAACGGCGCCGCGCCTTCGGATGATCCAGTTCCTCTGGGCGATTTCATCAGAGCGGCGGCAATGAAAGCCGCTCCTTGCGGGAAGGGCCATGGCCATGGCTGCGGCTGCGGCCAACCCTGCTCCTGCCAGAAATCCCCCTGCACCGGGCAAGGAAAAGGCGCCCCAGAAGAGAAGAATCCCACCAGCAACTGCCCCGATGGCCAAGGCCCACTTTTGAAGGCGGGGGGAATGGAACGCATCTTCCCAGGCCAACCTCATTCCCAACGCCCATTCGCGGCGAAAGGCAGCGCCAACTCCGAGCAAAGTGCCTGAAACCAACAGAGGGAGAAGGGGGATACTCATGAAGCTGCCCGCCTTGCCCGGGCATCCTTCAATCTAATCCATCCAGCAAGCGGCGCAATGCGTCGTAGGGAAGGATTTGTGTGTGTGGCACTTCTGCTTGCAATTGTTCCCAAGCCTGCTTGAAATCTGGGTGATGCCGCACCCT
>Ga0181563_10003633_pt1 | contig 14690 bp, 34 predicted proteins | sample 011ome_25_FD_133759 | JGI IMG/M metagenome (GOLD analysis project Ga0181563, IMG submission 133759) | Coastal salt marsh microbial communities from the Groves Creek Marsh, Skidaway Island, Georgia - 011512CT metaG (megahit assembly) | ecosystem: Environmental > Aquatic > Marine > Intertidal... | reverse complement strand
AGCACGACAATAGCCTCCCCGGGACGAACACTAGGGGAAGCTTATATCTAAATCTATATTATATCTTTATATGACTAATAGTATCAAAGAAGTACTGTTCAGCACAATCATCACCGAGAGCCTTACACAATATCATATCTAATACTTCATCTTGTAATGAAGTACTAAGCATGACACCATCGTTAGCAAGATGTTTGAATGTTAATGAATGATGTTGACTATCTGTAAGATCAACAGTTTCTGGATAGCTAGTCGCTATATGAGTCAAATTGACTTTGTATGTTTTTTCGTTATTTCTCATTATGTACATAGTATATCAAAAGTGTACCCGCGGTATCAAGCTTTTTCGCTCTTAGAAAAGGGGGGTATGGTGGAGACTCAGCGAACCTCATATCGATATAGGGGTTTAGGCAAACCTGGTTGTTCAGAGAGAACTAAACCAATTTCAAAACCGTTATTCTAAAATTTTTTTTTCTATATTTTTTTGAGTGTAAGACTTTTTTATGATAATCCCCATATCACTATCAATACTACTATGAGTACTAGTATCTGTTCTATGGTCATGTGATGGATTGTATTGTTGATACTTCTATATCTCTCCATACAGAGAAGTTTATATCCCATACAAGTATCTTATCACTATTCTTTTGAAAGGTTCTTGGTATTGTACATTCTAGTGTATGTATCTTATTACTAGTCAATGATTCGTATACTACTGTCTTAGTTTGATTGAGTAATAACTTATGTACTTCTGAAAAGGTCATCTGAAAATTTTTTTTTCTATATTTTTTTCTCTCAAAACCGAAAATTGACTCTTAGTCCTACTTCATGATTGTTTTGTACTGTTCTTATATAGATACCATTCATGATACTTAATGTAAGTGTTCTATGTTGTGGATAGTCATGTATGAGTTTATATGCTAATGAATTGACTACTATCTTTAATACTACGAGTTGTTCTTTTGTTGGCCTTGATCCTAATATGGGATTGCCTTCTATGTTAGTATAGTTTGGATCCTTTTGTTTGTCGATTAGATCGAATGTTTGCAAGGTATCGATTACATTCAGTGCTACATACGATTTCCATAACAGTTGATCGGTTTCGTCCCAGTCTTTATAGTGAGCGTGGACTAGACTTGGTAGTGCTAGTAGAAGCGATAGTGTCAATAGTAGTGATCTCATACTGTATATTTATACTTGAAAGCACTGGTACCCTTTTTGTATACTATACACATGATAAAGATTAAACAAAAAGTAAGTGTCTGGTTCTTCTGTTCACAAACATCTAATATGATCATGCCATGGGTCTTTATGACAGGGTTGATACTGATGTTGAACTTTATACTTGAAACCGCTGGTACCCTTTTTGTATAATATGTACATAATAAAGATTTAGAGGTAAATATGAAAAATACAATTATTAGACTTCCTGAAAATACAAAAGGTTCTTTCTCAGAACCGAAAATTTTAGGATCCCTTGATGCCATTGGGTATCGTTTAACACCTGTTAAAGGTTCTTACAACAAGTTCTGGTTCACTAGAAAAGTAGAAGACGGAACTTCTTTCGAATTCTTGAATGGTCCGAAATACTACAAACTAGTAATCGAGGATCGTGAGATATCAGTTGAATGTGGTGGTGACTACAATGGTTGGTCATTCGCGGCTGATCTTCGAAAAGAAATGAGAGATTACTCTAAGGAGGCAGCGTAATGTATATTTTAACAATTGAATATAGAGATACGAATGATACGCTTAATCTCACTTTTGATAACGAAAAAGAAGCTAGAAAAGCTTTTCATAATTCAGTTTCAACATATGGTCATGACTCAGTTTCAATTACTAAGGAGGCAGTGTAATGAGTAGATTTGTAAAGTTAAAAGATTTAAAAGGATATGATGATGAATTTCTTAATGCTCTTGGTGAGTTAGAACAAAGAATCTTCGAATCATACAATCAGTTCATGCCAGCGAAAGATGGTGAGATCGAACATAAAATGTTTACCGAGTTCAAACACAACTTTGGATATGAGACTTCGGGTCGTAAATATCTCAAACTGGTAACCGGTGCCTTCGGTGAAGGTCAAACTTCGGTTTGGGGTTTCATCGCGAAATCAGATTTTGAAGTGGACAGTAAAAGAAAAACAGGTCCAAGTAAAGTCGTGTTCAAAGAAGGTGATCTTCTTAAAGCAGCAGGTTGGAAAACTCCAGCTCTCAATGCTCCAAGAGGTAACATATTTGACGAGAACTACAGAGTTCAATGGACTGGTCCTAATTACTTAATATGAAAGATTTTATAACTTATAGTGATACCAATCCTCACCCTAAGTGGGAGAAAGGTTGGTATTCAAAAGCTAGAAAGTACCCACCGATAACAGACTTCGATGGATTCGAATGTATTGAAGAAGTGACAGTTTGGGACAAAGTAGAATTTGATATGCCAAGTCATACTTATGTTCTCAATGGTGCTGGTCACTTATGTGGTTACTTCATTCGTAATAACATTGATAGAGATCATTGGGTTGAGTTTGGTAGACCCGGATCCTTCAGTAAGACAAGAAGAAAGTTCAAGAAAGTGAAGATCGGATATCTTCCAATGAGTTTATGAATAGACCAAAATGTCAAGTACCGGGTTGTAATAAAAACGCACATAATACAAATACAACTTTGAAACCTAGATGGAGAAAATCATCATGGGTTGCTGAGAAGTATAATGTTGAAGGTTATGTTTGTAGTAAACATCATTTTACAAAAATTGCTAATGATAACGGATTTGAGAAACTTAGTAGCTTTTTGAATACTTACCACCCTTATAAAAAATATAGAAAGACATATTGTGAAAACATTGATGGTAGGTTGGGTTTCAAATGTACAACAACTATTATTGATCCAGAATGGCAATTAGATTGTGATCACAAAGATGGTGATCCGTCAAACAATAGTGAGGATAATCTACAAACTTTGTGTAAGTGTTGTCATGCTATAAAAACTAGAGATAGTAAAGATTATGCAACACCTGGTAGAATAACATTAAAGGTAGCTTGAAACCGCTGGTACCCTTTTTGTATAATATGTACATAATGAAAAATAGAGGTTAAAAAAATATGGATAATGCAATATTATTTAAACCCTGTATCGAAGGTTCAACACCTCCTGCAGGTTCTCACCGTCAAGGACAGATACGAGCAAGCTTTGCTGATCTAAGAGAAATGTTTGGTCAACCAGCGTTTCAAGGTTACGGTGATTTTGTAACAACAGAATTTGTGATTGATTATGAATATTACAACAAGACATTGGAAGAAACAGAGTACGGATCCTTTTGTTTATACGATTGGGGTTATGCTCGTGACTTTAAAAACGATTATGAAACTATCAATTGGAATGTGGGTGGACACAAACTTCTTGATAGCATCGCAGCTGATCATGCTGTTAGACTTTTTAATAATACTGACATTCGTTATGCTTATGACGGATCAGTTTTGGCTCATGCTAATTGGCATGAAGTCTAGAGAGAGGAATTCCCGAGTGGTATTTCGTAAATTGGGTTTCGTGATGATATATACTGTAGCAAGTGAAATTTCCCTAAGTGTACTGACTTCCTCTCTCACCCTTTTAATTATATAGTATGGAGGAATGATGGAAGTTTTTTTATTACCAATTGGTTTTCTCATTTGGTTTGGAATAATCTTTTGGGTACTTTGGTATATCAAAAACTTTCCAGAACCACCAAATGATAAATAAGACTATGACAGAATTTTCTAAAAAAGAACTGGAAAACTCAAAACGAATTTTTAAGTCAGCTACACCTAAGTACACTTTGGATTGGTACATCAAGTGGTTGGCATCAGGCTTTGTATTGGCAGCAATGTCTATACGAGGTATTCCAGAACTTCAATATCTAGATTTATTATTATCAGTTATTGGAGTATTCGGTTGGTTGATTGTATCTGTTCTCTGGAAAGACAGAGCGTTAATTATTGTAAATGGAGTCGGACTTATGTTCCTTATCAACAACCTAATCCAAAATATATTATGAAAAGATATCAAGCTATAATGATAGCAACAACCGTTGCAACAGTAATCTACTACAACTATTCAATCAAGGATACTGTAGAAGAAATTCAAGAAACGATTGAATCGACAAATGAGATTGTTAAAGAGATTCAAGTAACACTAGACAATACACCATACGGACTAACAAATGATTATCATTGTCTAGCATCAAACATCTATTGGGAAGCACGCAATCAATCACTAAGTGGTAAAGTCGCAGTAGGACAAGTTGTTCTAAACCGAGTTGACAGCGAGAGGTTTCCTGATACAATATGTAATGTGGTTACACAAACAAAATTTTATCCAAGTGGTAGAATAGATTTACACGATTGTCAATTTAGTTGGTATTGTGACGGCAAGTCAGATGTACCGTTAGAGAATGAAATGAGTATATATGAAGAATCATTCGAACTAGCTGTAGAACTCCTGGAGAATCGACCTATGGACTTTACAGAGGGTGCTACACATTATCATAGTACTAAAGTAAATCCTTATTGGGCTGACTCTCTAGAAAGGGTAACAAGAATTGATGATCATATTTTTTATAGGAGATAGATTATGGGTTATATGAATTTGGGTTCATCTATGAGATATGGACCAAGTGGTAAAAGAAGAAAGACTAGTGCATGGTCAACTAAAAAGAAAACTCCACCAGTAAGAACATCAATGAAACCTGATCAAAAAACACTTGATCGAATGAAAGCAGCAGAAGAACATAGAGAGAAATATCCTTCAATGATATCGACAGGATATACTCCAACTAAATATGATGATTCTTATAAACAAGAAGTATCGAAAAACTATACAGTAGCGATAGGATATAACAAAGGTGCTTATCAAGTTATACCAAAAAATGAAATAAAGAGCATTGGAAAATAAAAAAAGTTATATATAATTAAATGGCAGTTAAAAAAACAAAAAAGAAATCAGTTAGAAAAACAAGAGCACAAGTTAAAACTCTTGACGAACAATACATAGGTTCTGAACCTGGTGTTGACTTCTTTGAGGAAGGTGGTAACTTATCTGCTTATTTCAACTGGTATAATTATATGTACGATAGGAAGAAGGCGAATCAAGTCATAATTTCTTATGCGAAAAAGTTTGGTTACAAAAACGCACCGAAGTTTGCAAGAATGTTTCTACCTACTACCTTAGCTGCCATAATCACAGGTATAGAGAATAAAGTTAAGTTTCCTAAACATAAAGACTTTTCAGAAGATGATGGTCTTGCAGGATACACAAAGTACATTCATCAAGAATTAAGAAGTTGGAATAAGACTGCACAAGAATTATCAGCTGAGCATTTAAATACTGATATGGTAGTCAAAAAGAAAAGAGTATCCGTTCAAGAGAATATTAATAACAAAGGACAATCACTATTAGGTGAAGTTGATTATGCTATTGATACATGGGATGTTAGAGAGTTTGATATGTATAAGTATCTTACTGAACAGAAAGCTTCTTCTGCAGTAGCTAATTCTATTGTCAATGAATGGGACGATATAATTAAGGAATTAAAAGAAGCAAAGACAGGAGAGTGTAAACAACTCAAAGAAGGATATAGTCACTTGTCAAAAAGTGAACTAGATAATTTCTACAACTTTGTACTGAAACTTAAAACTGATACAGAACGATATGTGGACAACAATAAACCTGTGAGAAAACCTAGAAAGGCAAAAGCGATCAATGCTACTAAAGCAGTATCTAAGTTAAACTTCTTAGATCATGATCCAGAGAATAGAGTTAAATCAATCGACCCTAGTAAAATCATAGGTTGTAAACAGTTATGGGTCTTCAACAGTAAGACTAATGAAATGATACAGTATGATCAATTAGATCGTGCAGGACTATCAGTTAAAGGTACAACCATACAGAATTTCAATCCCAAAACATCAGGTAGTAAAAAACTTGGTGTCAAAACAGATCATTTCATAGATCGTGTTTTGATGGGTGGTCCAATTGTACTAAATAAGATTATGAGCGAGATAAGTTCAAAGTCTAGTAAGGTTACAGGACGAATAAATAATAATATGATATTACTAAAGGTGGATTAAATTATGACTATAGATTATAGTAGAATACCAAGTGATGCTTCTCCAGTTGAAATCTTAACTGCAGCATCTAAACAAAAATCAAAAAAAGATAAAATAGAACTCCTAAGAAAATATGAGAATCACCCAGGATTCATGCATATACTTAGAGGTGCCTACGCAGACAATATTGAATGGTTAGTACCTGACGGTGACTTACCTGAAGGTGTTGTCCCTAGTGCAGCTGTCTCAGTTGACACTGCAGAAGATAGATTGATAAGAGCACATAGAAACTTTCAATACTTAGTGAAAGGTGGTGCTGATGTTAAACAATCAAGGAGAGAAGAAATCTATTTGAATATGTATAGATCACTTCACAGCTCAGAAGCTGAACTTCTTAAATCAATCATAAATAAAAAAATACCATACAAAGGAATAACTAAATCATTAGTAGCAGAAGCTTTTCCTCATGTTTGGACAGAAAAAGTAAAGGCTTCGTAATAAATACTAATATGAGTAATAAATTAGGATTGACATTAGAAGAACGCACGGTGTTTTATAATACACCTGACGGAAAGAAAGTAGCTGAACTTAGACAGTTTGATCCTGTCTTGGGACTACTATCATTACACGATCCTATGAAGAATACTCAGATTGAATTTTTATGGGACTCAAAAACCGAAACATGGAAAGGTATCGGAGTCCAATCTGGTTATACAGCAGAAGTAACTATCGAGACACCTATCACAAAAAAAGTAGATAGTGATGTCCCTGCTAAAGCAACTAGCGTGTCAAGATTTCCAAGTTAGATAATGGTTGTGGGTGAGAATTTACCCGACAAGGTATTACATAATGAGAAATCAATAACTTCAAATAAGGAGGTGATCAGTATTGTTGTCATGAAGGTAACGAAAACATTAATCACTTATAGGAGGACACGAAATAGAGCTTGACCAAAACCAAGTTCGATAGTAAAATTAATATATGAATCGGAATTGGGAAATCGATTCCGATTCATTTTAACTAACCATTTATTATGACAGGAGAAAAAAAATGGAAACTAAAGTACTAACCGTACAAGACTTAGCTGGAGTTGTCTCCATCATTGATGTATGCTCAGGTAGAGGTGCATTCAGAGGTGAAGAACTAGCTGGAGTCGGAAGACTTAGAGAATCATTTCTTGCTGAGGTGAGGGAACAACAAGGTGATGCGGAAGCACCAGCTGCTGTTGATACACCCGTAGCAGATGCTGAAGCAGAAGAAGAATCCTCTAGCTAATATCGATATAAGTGAGAGGGATTCATATCCCTCTTTCTTTTAATTAACAGACACGAACATGCCAACGAAATTAAAACCATCAGCAGAAGTAAGAGACAGAGCAACCGGTAAGGTTAAAACTGAACATTACTATATTAAGAACACATCAAAAAAAGAGTTGTTTGAAGAATTAAATAAAGACAACACTAAACCCAAAGTCAAACAAAAGATTAGAAACGAATTAACTAGGAGAGGTATCAGAATAGTAATGGTACCTAAAGAAGTGTAATGGTTTGGGTACCACTTAAAAACGGATCCGGTCAAGTTGTCAAAGACATCAAATTAAAAGCTCCTGCAGGTGCAGAAGTTAACAAAGGTAATGATAAGATCACATTACAAAAAGATAAAACATTTACTGTTACACATAATAACAGACTTGGCATAAATAGATATAAGATTAATATGTCAGGTGGATATCATACTACTAACAGTGCAATCAGAAAAACTAAAGAAAGACCAGGTTGGGAAGTAGTAGGTGGATTTCATTCACCAGAGAAACTAGCAAAGATTCAAGGATCAGATAAAGTTGATCCGGATGCTAATAAAGAAAGATCAAAAAGAAAGTCTTTCTGGAAACAAGATAACAAACCTGGTACACATAGTTATCAACAAAAGAAACGATTAAGTAAAAAAGAAGAATTTAAAAAATTCTCAGAGTATTTCGAAAATGAGTGAGATTAACGATTTTGGATTTACCGCGGTAGATCAAGACGAACTAAAAACCAAGACAGGTGAAGATGCTAGTATTGGTAAAGAAGTAGCAGAGAAACTTGAAGCTGTTGCTAAGTCTTCTGCTGGTCAAGCAAACTCAGCACAGATAGAAGAACTTGATTCTAAAGTTGACTTACTATCTAAACTAGTCTCCAAAACATTAGGTGAACTAGAAGATCATAAAGAAAGTTTATCAGCTATTGACTCACAAAAAGAATTAGATTTTAAAGACAGATTAATCGAATGTGAAAAACTCATTCTACCTTTATTGCAAAACTTAATGAAGAATGAAGATAAAGAATACATCTATTGGCCAAACAGAAAGGCTATCATACAACAACAGATTGACAGATTACAAAAAATCACTAGATAGTGCTTGTAACCACAGGTACCCTTTTGATACAATAATTATATTATGACATCATACATAGCTATACAAATGATTTCTTACTTAGGATTAGTAGTAGCAGCCGTCTACTTCTCATTCAAGAGTGGTGAGAAATCAGGTTCTATGTATATGTTAGAATATCTAAGAAAGAACAAGTATGAGAATGCCATGGGTAATCAAATACCTTTCTTAGATGATACAGGTTTCAATCGTTTCATGGAACACATGAGACAGGAGAAGAAGAAAAGAGATAATGAGTAGGTTTACAATTAATGGTGATGTCGGTGATGTTTTCATTAGAATTACAAAGGATCGTGATGTACAACTTATCTTTGGTGAAGATGATGATTCTATCTATCGTGAAGTCGATTGGGAAGGACATGAAGTCTACAAGGCGGGTGTGCAGTTTGCTATGATGTTAGATTCTTATTTACGAAATAGTAAAGCATTAGATGATCTAATAACAACATCAGCTACAGGTAGTATTCCTGCTGAACTAATTGGTAGAGATTTATTACCAATCATGTTAGCTGGTGCTGGTCTAGAAGAATTTAAAGACTTTCAATTAACTCAAGAAGAACAAGAAGAAGAACCTAAACCTAAATATACAGATAATATAATACAATTTAAAAATAAGGATAAAAAGAATGAAGACGAGTGAAGTCTATAATGACAAACTACATAGAGGTAAACCAAGAGGATATTATGATCCGTCACCAATAGAAGTGTTTTTTACAAAGGTTGGACAAGCAATATTTAAGTTCACCGATGATAATCAACATAAGACACAAATGACAGATGAAGATTGGATTACTCATTGTGACGCAGCGAATAAGTGTGTCAGGTTTGGGACATTATATGGTCCTAAAAGTATTGAAGATTTTAAACCAGAAGAACTAGAAATAGTTAAAAGATTTGTAGGAACAAAAAAACAATGGATCTAAAAACAGAGATAGAAATTCTTAAAGATAATATTTCAGAGATGCAACGACAACTTCAACAAGCTCATGTAAGAATCAAAGAACTTGTAAAAGAGAATGGTAATACTCAAGAAGAACTTATAAAAGAAAGACAATTCATTCAGGAGATCACTGGTGAACAGAAAAGAGTTTCAGAGAAACTTGAGTCTAAGATGAATGACTACATGAGTAGTATACCTGATGTTGTAGATTCAAAACCACAAGTATTAAAGGAAGGTGAATGACAAACGCTTGGAGAAAGAAAGGTCTAACTAGAAGAAGACTAAATGCTCTAACAAGATTAGAGAGTGTAAAAGAACCCAATGAAAGACAACTCAAAGAAATTGAAGTCTTAAAAGAAAGGACTAAGCATGCCAACTTATGATTTTCTAAATACAGAAACGAATGAAGTAGAAGAACACTTCATGACGATATCTCAGAAAGAACAATATCTGAAAGATAATCCTCACATGAAACAACACTACACTAAAGTTCCTGGTATAGTATCTGGTACTATATCAGCAGGTAATATTGACAATCATGGTTTCAAAGAAGTATTACAGAAAGTTGGTGAAGCACATCCGAGTGGAGCAGTAGCTAGAGAACACACTAGAAGAACAGCTAAAGAAGTTAAGACTAGAGAAGTTGTAGAAAAACACGCAAAGATACAAGCAAGGAATAATAAGAAAAATGTTTAATCACTTGAAAGGTTATGAGTCCGTACAATTACCTACAGAAAATATAGACGGAAAAAGATATTATGTTACACCACAAGGAAATAAGTATCCTTCAGTTACAAGTGTAACGGGTATGTTAAATGCTAAGTGGATCAAGCAGTGGAGAAAGAATGTTGGTGAAGAAAAAGCTAATAAGATTTCTAGACAAGCTGCGGGTCGTGGTTCAAGATATCATTATCTTCAAGAAGATTTTCTGAACAACAAAGATATCTCAGAACAGTTATCTAAAGCAACACCATTAGATTTAATGATGTTCAATCAAACTAAATCACTAACAGAACAGATAGGTGATATCTATATGTTAGAAGGTGCTTTATATAGTGATGATCTTTGTATGGCAGGTAGAGTAGACTGTATTGCTGAATGGGGTGGTAAAGTATCTGTTATAGATTTTAAAACATCAACTAAAGCAAAGTCTCCAAGTAAGATTAAGAATTACTTCATGCAAGAAACAGCGTATGCTAAGATGTTTGAAGAAAGGTATCAAGTACCTGTTGAAAGAATAGTAACGATAGTGTCAGTAGAAGAAACTGGACAAGCTCAGTTGTTTGTTGAAAATCCCGACAGCTGGGTTGACCAGCTGTTAGGACTTCGTTCTCAGTACAAGACTGAATATGGTTTATAGTAGGAGTAGTGCCTAAGCTATATTACACTTCAATTTACATAGTAAACATTATGATCAGAACAGGAGAAAATACTCCTAATGTTACAAAGACCAATTCGATTACGCCGGTGGTTGCAGCTTTTACTTCTTCGCCGTGTCTACTCCATGATTGTTTAACATTCATTGGAGTATCCTTTATAAATAGTTATGTAAAATCATCATTAACTTTACGGTAAATATTTATAACATTTATAACCTTACATTCAGGACAATGATGATTAAAATTAAAAAATTCACAAAAAAGTAACAATGGCATATAGTAAAGAAGTAGTAGAAAGATTTGAATCAGTACTCAAAAATCCAGAACAACATTCAGTCGGAAGATTTGACCCTTCTGATCCTACTGTTATATCCGGTATGGTAGGAGCTCCGGCTTGTGGTGATGTTATGAAGTTAGATTTAAAAATGAAAGGTGATGTTATTGAAGATGTAAAGTTTAAAACATATGGTTGTGGTTCAGCAATTGCCTCAAGCACTATGTTTGTAGAAATGTTAAAAGGTAAAACAATAGAAGAAGCAAAAGCAATCAAAGATAAAGACATAGCTGACGCTCTTCAATTACCTCCCATAAAATTACATTGTTCAGTCTTAGCAGAAGAAGCTATACACAAAGCAATACAAAATTGGAAACCTATGATTGGTCACAACAGAGGACCGAATGACTAGAGCATTAGTATTGTATTGTTTGTTTTTTATATCTCACAATAACTATGGTATTGACGAAAGACAATACGGGATATTAAGAGCATTGAAACAAACAGAAGAATCAATGACACCAAAAACTTGACCTCACAGGATTCGGTAGTATAATAGATATATGATCTTAACTAAAAAGAAGTTTACAAACTCAGTTGAAGAATTAGTAATAGAAAAACATTTATCGTATATAGATGCTATCGTTTACTTTTGTCAACAGAATCATTTAGAACCTGATTCAGTCAAAGGATTGATAACTCCTCCCCTAAAAGAGAAAATCAAAGCTGAGGCTGTAAGTCTTAGATTTTTAAAAGAAGAATCAAACGCAAAATTACCAATATAATAATATACAATAAAATACAATAAAATAATATGAGACCACAAAGACAAAAATCTTATCATCAAAGAAAACATTTCAAGAAAAAGAGAAAACACGAAGGACCTATTCCTTTTGATGTCATGCTTAGACAGTTCAAGAAGAAGTGTGAAAGAGCTGGTATTGTAGCAGAAGTTCGTAAGAGAGAATATTACGAAAAGCCTGCTCAGAAAAGACAGAGAAAAAAGAAAGAAGCTATTCGTAGAGAACAACTCAATCAATTAAACAATAACACATTAGCCAGACCTAGATTATATTAATGACAAGTCGTGAAGGATTTGATGCTTACTGTTTGTACTTAGCTATCAATAATCATTTTCATACAGATTCGTATGATTTTTTTAAGTACAATGGTAAAGTACCTGTAAAGTTACCTGCATTTCTAAAAAGAAATGATAAGTATCACTTTGCTAAATTAGTTAGAGAACATGGTGATGAACTTAGAGATTTTCTAGTTGCTAATCTTTCACAACAAAAATACTATGTAAAAAATTTACTAGATCAAGAATGTGTTGATAACTACAAAGAGTTTAAAAAGAAGAAACAGAAATTGTCATATTGTGTCATACAAGATATGAAATATCTTAAAGAATCTTATGATGATATTAATCTAGTTTTAGAAAGTGAGAATGGTCAACACCCACCTTTATTAAAAGAATATTTAGGTAAGAAGATATATCCTGAGACAGTTATTTTCTTTGACCATATGTTTGGTGTATTTGGTGACTATGATGAACTAATACAAGAAACATTTATATGGCCAAAAGAGAGAGACAAGTTAATTAAGTTGAAACCGTTCGTAGAATTAGATAGATTAAAATTGAGAAAACAAGTTAGAGAAGTATGGCTGTAGCTTATATAATTGGAAATGGTCCTTCTAGAAAAGGATTAGATTTAGATACACTTGATGGTACTACATTTGGTTGTAACGCTTTGTATAGAGATTATAGTCCTGATTATCTAGTATCGGGTGATTCTAATATCATAAAAGAAATATGTAAGTCAGAATATCCTAAAGATAATAAATGTATATTTCCTGACTTTGATCCTATACCTAAAGATATGAAAGAGGTTATACTCATGTCTTTTGATCCTTCATTCGCTGTTAAAGAATCTGATTTAGATAGATGGAGTGAATGTTGGATATTCGGACTTCAAGATGATATATCAGATATCATGGAAGTTCATGTTGTGGGTGTTGACTCACAATGGAAAATAACGAACATGCAAGGTACAGAAGAAGACTCTAGATTTAGTGTTAACTTCTTTGCAGGAAGTCAAGCTATGGCTCAGGCTTCTATAATGGGTTTTGATGAAGTATGTCTTGTTGGTTTCGATTCAATATGGAACTTTCAAGAAGATACTTATCAGAATATCTATGCTGGTACTAATGCCTATGAAAGAGAGAAAGAAACTTCTCGCTTGAGGGTTGGTACTGATAATCCTAACTCACTATTAGGAACTCAAGAAGCACAGATAAAGAAAGTGATTGACAGATTTGAAAATGTCAATTATACTATATATAATGACGGAATTAAAAAACCGTTAACATACGATAGTTTTATATAATGAATAAAGTGGATAATATAATAATACAATTAAATACAAGGAGATAAAATGTCATTTAATGAATTAAAACGCAGTCGAGGCGGATTCGACAAACTTCAAACTGCTCTGGAATCAGAGACCTCAGAAAAGAAATCCTATGGTGACGATAGATACTGGAAACCAGAACTAGATAAATCTGGTAATGGTTACGCTGTCCTTCGTTTCTTACCAGCATCTAATGGAGAAGAACTTCCATGGGTCCAATATTGGGATCATGGTTTTCAAGGTCCAGGTGGTTGGTTAATAGAGAAATCTTTGACAACACTTAATCAAAATTGTCCGATAAGTGAGTACAATACTCAACTATGGAACAGTGGTGATGAAGCTCAAAAGGATCAAGCAAGAAAACAAAAAAGAAGGTTACATTATGTAGCTAATGTTCTTGTTGTTTCTGATCCAACGCATCCTGAGAACGAAGGTAAAGTTATGCTTTATCGTTTCGGTAAAAAAATCTTTGAGAAGATCAAAGATGTAATGCAACCTCAGTTCGAGGACGAGAAACCTGTAAATCCATTTGATATGTGGGAAGGTGCTGACTTTAAACTTAAAGTTAGAAAAGTAGATGGATATTGGAACTATGATAAATCAGAGTTCGCAAGTCCTGCTCCTATCTCAGAAGATGATTCTGTTTTAGAAGGTATCTACAACAAGCAACATTCTCTAGCAGAGATTATTGCACCTGATCAATTTAAATCTTATGATGAATTAAAAGCTCAGTTAGATAGAGCTTTAGGATTATCAGGTAGTGAAGCGTCAACAGCAACAGCTGAATCAATCGCAGAAGATAATACTGTTGGTTTAACAGCAACTGCTGACGAGACACCTTGGGCTGAAACACCAGCACCAGCAAGTACTTCTAGTAACTCAAAAGATGATACTATGAGTTATTTCGAAAAACTTGCTAATGATCAGTAATAGAGTTATAAATACTATAACCTAATTCAGGAATATGGGAGTAACCTTCGTGTCAGGTTACGAGTCTTCAATGTGATCTAATGAAGACGGGACGGTTAAGAATGGGGATTCTTGACATTCAATGAGGAAAGATATCTGAAGCGGCAGGAGATATCGGAATTAACAGCGGGAAGCGGGGCTAGTTTTTTCACCTATTGAGCTAAGGCTAATCTATGACTAAATTCGTCTGATACTCTTTGT
>Ga0181563_10003628_pt1 | contig 14703 bp, 11 predicted proteins | sample 011ome_25_FD_133759 | JGI IMG/M metagenome (GOLD analysis project Ga0181563, IMG submission 133759) | Coastal salt marsh microbial communities from the Groves Creek Marsh, Skidaway Island, Georgia - 011512CT metaG (megahit assembly) | ecosystem: Environmental > Aquatic > Marine > Intertidal... | reverse complement strand
GGTAATATTACCCATAGACAACAATACATATACAATCACACCCCAACCCACGCACAACGTATTGTTTTTCAGCATGTTTGTAGCATTAATTAATAAATTTTTGTGGGGATTTTACAATTATCTCCCACAGTATTCAAAACACTTCACTTACTTTTGTATAAGAAAAACTGACATAATCATGAAATACAAAACCATAAACCCTGAATTATTCATCGGTAATCGCAAAAGATTGACTAAGGAAATTCCTTCCGGTGGCATAGCAATATTTCACAGCAATTGGGAAACCCCAAGAAATGGAGATGCGTTCTATGGTTTTAGGCAGCAAAGTGATTTATTCTACCTTACAGGAGTAGACCAGGAAGATACCGTTCTTGTTTTATTTCCGGATTGTCCAAATCCTCAATTTCGTGAATTTATTTTTGTAAAAGAAACTAACGAAAAAATAGCAGTTTGGGATGGGGCTAGGTTAAGTCCAAACGAGGTATACGAAACCTCAGGAATTCAATCTGTTTTTTGGTATCACGAAATGTGGCAAACCTTACATTCTGTGATACTCATGGCGGAAACAATATTTGTTAATCTCAATGAAAATGATAGATTTACAAGTTCAGTTCCTTATTCAAATCTATGGCTAACTAAAGAACTTAAAAATAAATATCCCGCTCATACATTCAAAAGAATTTCGCCCGCACTTTCAAGATTGCGGATGCAAAAATCAGAGCTTGAAATTAATTTATTAAAGGAAGCAATAAATATTACGCATAAAGGCCTTATTCGTGCGTTAAAATTCATGAAACCTGGCATTATGGAATATGAACTAGAAGCAGAAATAATTCATGAGTTTGTTAGAAACCGAAGTAAGGGATTTGCATTTGATCCGATAGTTGCCAGTGGTTCTTCTGCTTGTGTATTGCATTATATCGAAAACAACAAAGAGTGTAAAGATGGTGATTTACTCCTATTAGATTTTGGAGCAGAATACGCCAATTATAATGGAGATTGCACCCGATGCATCCCTGTCAATGGAAGATTCTCCAAACGACAAAAGGAAGTATACGATGCCGTTTTGGACGTTCATAATTATGCAAAAACCATTTTAAAACCAGGAGTGACACTCCCGAATTATCATGCCCAAGTTGGGGATTATACAAACGAAAAGCTCGTACAATTGGGATTATTCACATCGTCAGATATCAAGAACAATCCAAAAAGTTATTTGAAATACTTCATGCACGGAACAAGCCACCATTTAGGATTAGACGTACATGATGTTATGCATCGCTTTGAGCCCATACCCGAAGACTCCGTGCTTACAATCGAACCGGGAATCTACATTCCAGAAGAAGGGATCGGTGTACGAATTGAAAACGACGTGTGGCTACACAACGGAGAAATGATTGATTTAATGGCTGATTTCCCCATAGAAACTGAGGAAATTGAACAGGCAATGAACTAAATTTATTTCCAACCTCCGTCTCCAACTAATGGAACGAACTTAAAATCCCCGAGTATTTCTCGGTGGAATTTATTTTCTGACATGCGCGTAATCCTATGCATCTTTTGGTTTTCTCTCCCATCTCCCACTGGAATTACCAACTTCCCCCCTATTTTTAATTGTTTCAATAATTCGTTTTGGATTGCGGGAGCTCCAGCCGTTACGATAATAGCATCGTATGGGGCATATTTAGCAACACCTTTGCTTCCGTCTCCATGAATGAGATGCACATTACCCTTATACTTTTTAAGTAAAGTAGCCGCTTTCTGAAGCAATGGCTTAATGTACTCAATAGTGTACAATTCCACCCCTAATTCTAAAAGCACAGCCGCTTGATAGCCACTTCCTGTGCCTATTTCCAACACCTTCTCTCCCTTTTGTATATCAATAAGTTGCGTTTGATACGCTACGGTAAACGGTTGTGAAATAGTTTGTTCGTGTCCGATTGGAAATGCGGCATCTCTGTAGGCATATTGTTCAAAATCTTTTGGGAAAAAGAAATGTCTTGGAACACGCACAATAGCCGATAAAACGGCAGTATTATCAATACCTTTAGAAGCTAACTCTCTAACTAGCTTATGTCTACGACCCTGATGTACAGCTGTATCTATCATAATGCGTTCTTCACAGTATGTGCGAAATCCATTTTTCTTGAGTAGGTTGAATTAAGCATTTTTGCTTCTCACAAAGTTAGAACAATTGCATTAATGAAAAAGGTTATCCTTTTGGGTTCTTCCCTCACAACGCAAGAATACACCAATGAACTTGCTCGTTTTAAAGGAGTTAAAGTAGTTGGATATATCGACCCGGATGATTCCGGAAATCAAAATACTTTCGATAATTTCTTTCAAATGATGGATTTGATTCAAAAAGGCGATGCTTTCATTGTTAGTCGCGATGTAATTACACTTGATTTTGAGGTGATACGTCAAATGATTCGCTTTGGAAAACATGTATTCATAGATGGTTTCAGAGAATGGTCGTGTGGTGAGATTGAAGAAATCGAAAAACTTCGAAATGAAAGCCGCACTGTATTTCAATTTGGCAATACTTTATTTGGTCTTCCTATTATTTCTTCAGCACTCCAGTTGATTAACAAACCAAGATTCATTCGGGTTGAAAAACACGGTCCAGTGCCTAAAAAAGGACAATTTGATAATTGGATTTTTGAAAATTTATCTGAGGAGTTTGATCTGATGCAACGAATCATGAAATCTCCAATGAGGAGTATATCAGCTCGACCTATGTTTCTGTTCGGCGAAGATCCAGATTTGTTGAACGTTCATATCGAATTTCACAATGATGCTATCTGCCACCTTTCTGTTGGTAGAGCTATTGCAAAAAACACACACCGATTCCAAGTTTATCAAAAAGAAAACATGCTTGAAATTGATTTGGCGGAAAACCAACTTAGTGAATCTCGTATGTCTATTCCCACCGATCAACTTTCATTAGAAATGGAATTTTATCCCGATCAAAACATCAACAATGAGAATAGAGTTACCCTAGAACGACATATTTCTCCTTACAATGCAAGAAAACTAGATTTGCAATCCTTTATTGAGAATATTGACAAACAGCAATCACCAAGTTCCAACTTGACCCATCTTTTGGAGGTAGCAGATATGATTGAGGTTGTTTGCGAAAAAGTAAAACGCCGTTATCAAGCATTATAATTTCCTTCTAATTCACTAGGAATCCTTACTTTTGTGCCATGCCAAGGTGCACCTCAAGATTTCTTTATTGGCTCTGTTTGATGCTTTTTGTGAGTCTTCAATCTTGCAAAGTTGAAAAATCTTTTATTCCGGCTTACATTGAAGTCAATGAAGTGACATTAGACGCATCTTCAATTAGTGGGAATAACATTCATGATATCAAGGCTATACAAGTTTATGTGAACAATCAAACCGTAGGGACATTCCCAATCCCCTGTAGGTTTCCAATTGATGCGTCTGGTGTTGTTGAAATCAAAGCAACAGCGTTTATTAAGATCAATGGCAACTCACAAACATTAACACCGTTTAAAAGTCTTGAAATAATCTCAGATACACTGAGTGTAGAACGTGAAGCTACCGCTTCGTGGTCCCCTGTTTTCAAGTTTCGCAATAATACTGAAATCGTTTGGCAAGAAGATTTTGAAGATAGCAGCGCTACTCTTGTTCCCATATTCAAAGACTCATTGACGTATTCGAAAATTGAAAGTAGGCCGTTTAATTTAAACGAACGATTTACCCAAAATTCGTTGATGTTTGTTTCTCGATTTGAAAATAACGATTCCTCCGGTATTTTGGAACTTGCCTATTTTAATAAAATAAAAGGACTACCTACTGATGGTAGAGATATTATACTTGAGTTTGATGTTTATACCGACTTACCCATACTTGTATGGTACTTGAGATATCCTCCATTTGGAGCTCCCCTTGATGAGGATTACGTCCCTTTTCTCACTGTGAACCCTACAAAGGGCACCTGGAAACGCTTCTATTTAAACATCGTTCCTGATTTACAAGGCAAAGACCCGGCGACTCAAATAGAATTGTTTTTTAGATGTGACAAACCCATGAATTTTAGCGGTTCTACAGAATTTTTAATTGACAATATACGTTTAAGTTACTTAAGATAATGTCTAAAGCCACCATCCGTTTATTCTTTCATGTTCTAGGGGACTTCTCTGCAGCATTTATAAGTTGGTTGGCTTTATTTCTATATCGAAAAAATGTTATTGAAGCGGTAAAGCATGGATATCAAATCCCCATTAATCAAGATATCAAGCTGTACTTAGGTCTTATTTTTATCCCTTTATTTTGGATTTTCATCTATGCGCTTACTGGACATTATCAGTTTATTTTAAGAAGATCACGTTTAAAAGAGCTTGAAAACACCCTATTTACATCCGTTATCGGTGTTTTAATCCTGTTTTTCTTATTCATACTTGATGACAGTGTATCCAACTATCAAGACTATTATACCTCATTGGGCGTTCTGTTTGCCTTTCACTTTTTGGGTACGCTTACCTTGCGTATGCTCAATGCAACGTATACCATTCATAAATTTCGTAAGCGAGAATGGGGATATCGCACCTTGATTATTGGAACTGGCGAAACTGCGGCGCAACTCCTAATGGAATTAAAGGATCCTAAGGTTTATGAAGGATTTGATATCGTAGGTTTGGTTGAAATTACGCCACACAATAATTCAACTTCCTATAAAATCCTAGGTGAGTGGAAAGAATTGAATTCGCTAATAAAAGAACATAAAATAGAAGATATAATTATTGCTAATGAAGACTTAGAGTCATCTTACGTTCCTAAAATCATGGATATCATTCAAAACGAAGAAATACATGTTAAAATGCTCCCTAGCGAGTACAACATGGTTATGGGAATGGTTAAGATGAATAATATTTTAGGGGCGAAATTAGCAGAAGTGGATTTTGAAGTCATGCCGTATTGGCAAAAATTCGTTAAACGTGGAGTAGATATCGGACTTTCCGTTATTGCCCTACTGATTTGTCTACCCTTTTTTGCGTTGATTGCAATTTTCATTCGATTGGATTCAAAAGGCCCAATTTTCTTTAAGCAAGAAAGAATAGGTTATAAGGGTGTTCCCTTTAAAATCATCAAGTTTAGAAGTATGCATGTAGATGCAGAAGTCAATGGCCCTAGACTAAGCAGCGAAGGCGATGATCGCAGAACCAGTGTGGGTATATTCTTGCGTAAATCTCGGTTAGATGAGTTGCCACAGTTCTTAAATGTATTTTTAGGACAAATGAGTTTGGTAGGTCCAAGACCAGAAAGACAATTTTTCATTGATCAGATTGTAGACAAAGCGCCCTTGTACAAAAGATTGCATCGTGTAAAACCCGGAATCACAAGTTGGGGACAAATCAAATACGGATACGCAGAAAGTGTGGACGAGATGATTGAACGGATGAAATACGATGTGTTTTATTTAGAGAACATGTCTCTCGCATTAGATATAAAAATCATGTTCAATACTGCTTTGACTATGATTCAAGGCAGAGGAAAATAATCGATTTACGCTTATTTTTGTGTAAATAAAATTCTTAAGGGATGCCATTTAGACAAAACCAAATTCCCAACAAAACTCCCTTATCACTCATATTTGAAGTGATAAAAATTGAGAGTCGGAATATTAAATATTTGTATGTGTATGCCTTGTTCTCAGGCATTATAAGCCTGGCTTTGCCCTTAGGTATACAAACTATTATTGGCTATGTCATGGCGGGTAGATTGAACACAAGTTGGTTCTTTTTATCGGTACTTATCACCCTAGCGGTATTGCTTTCGGGAATTACGCGATTAGCCCAAATTAGCATAACAGAATCCATACAGAGAAAGCTTTTCTTGTTTTTTAGTATGCGTTTCAAAGACAGAATACTAGAACTTAAAGAAAAAGGCATAAAAATGACAGAGCAATTAGAAGCTCAAACAACCTATTTCTTGGACATAGTAACACTTCAAAAAAGTCTATCTAAACTTTTGGTTGATTTTACAGGAAAATTATTACAAGCTGTTTTTGGATTGTTACTTCTTGCAATATACCATCCCTTATTCATCGCTTTTGGAGTAGTTTTAATTTTTGTGTTGTACTGGGTTTTGCGTTTGACATGGAAAAGAGGTTTTGACACTGCGAGGTACGAATCGAACTTTAAATTCAAAACAGCGATGTCAATCCGTAATTTATGGCTCAATAAAAATGAGGAAGAATTGCCCATGCTTGATTTTAGACTTAATGAATATTCTGAAGGTAGAACAAAACATTTCAGCGTTGTTTACCGACAGGCTTGGCTTGGTGTCATTACCAAAGTTGTATTTACTGCATTTTTATTAATCATAGGAAGTTACCTATTGGTACAACAAAGCATAAGTTTGGGGCAGTTTCTAGCTGCTGAAATACTAATAATCACCTTATTAGACGCCGTTGAAAAACTCATTCTAACTGTAGAAAATCTTTACGATTGTGGAATTTCGATGGAAAAATTAAATGTTATTCAAACGGAATCAGATGATCAATAAAGAGCATTTTAACGACAGTCCATGGGTTGCAAAGAACATGCGACATTTGATTATCGTAAGTTCTATCATTTCTATATTATTTTTATTTTTACCATGGACCCAGAACATACAAACCACCGGTGTGGTAACCACTCTACGACCAAGCGAACGCCCTCAATCTATACAAACGGTTATTTCTGGGCAGATTTTAAAATGGTACGTTAAAGACGGAGATTGGGTTGAGGAAGGCGATACCATTGCAGTTCTTACCGAAGTAAAAAGTGAATATTTGGATCCAGATTTGATCGGCCAAACATCTACTCAAATTAAGGCTAAAGAAAACTCAATTTTAAGCTATTCGGCTAAAGTCAATGCAATAAATCAGCAAATCACACAACTTGAAGCAAATCGTGATTTCGCGATTCAAAAAGCGAAGGTAAAACTGCAACAAGAAAAATTGAAATACAATTCGGAATTTGCCGAAATGCAAGCCGCCAATATCAATTTAAAAATCGCACAACAACAATTGGTACGCGACAGTCTATTAAGTGTAAAGGAAATTAAAAGCCCTTTAGATGTTGAAAATAGACGGGTTAAATATCAAGAGGCATTGGCAAAAAAGATGATTCAAGAAGCCAAACTAAATATGGCTACTAATGCAATTGAAAATGCCAAAATTGAACTTCAAAATATCGATGCTGAGTACGGCGAGAAATTGGCAAAAGCGGAAAGTGAACGTTACAGTGCCATTTCCGCTCAAATGGATACGGAGACCGAAGTTTCTAAACTAAGAAATCTGTATTCGAATTATCAAATTAGAAATGGTTTTTATGTGGTGAAAGCGCCTCAAAAAGGTCTTGTTTCCCAAACTTTGTCAAATGGAGTTGGTATTGCAGTATCTGAAGGACAGGCTCTCTGCACAATCGTGCCATCAGAAATTAACTTAGCCGTGGAATTATTTGTTAAACCTGTGGACATGCCATTGATAGAAATTGGTGCTCCGGTTCAATTTGTATTTGACGGTTGGCCAACTATGGTATTTTCCGGGTGGCCACAAATGTCCTACGGAACTTTCCCTGGTGAAATATATGCTGTAGATAATGCTTTACAAGCGAACGGGACCTATCGGGTGCTTGTTCGAATGCAACAACAAAGTAAATCATGGCCAAAACAATTAAAAATTGGTGTAGGTGCACGAGCCTATATGTTGCTTAAAACAGTTCCAGTATGGTACGAAATATGGCGTCAACTAAGCGGTTTCCCACCTGATTATTACCATAACGGTCGAAAAGAAAACTCAACTGTTAATACGCAACAAGAAACCAAAGAATCGGTAACGAAATAAATCTATTGTGATAAAATTGACTTCGAATTTTACGAAACAGCTTTTTAGAGCACTGATAACTGGTGTTTTTATGTTTGCTGTGGTTGTTAATGGTCAAAATAAATTGGTTTCGCATGATTCCTTACTTACGAGAGTTACGATGGATGAATCGGAAATTGATTCTCTTGAAATGGAATTAAGTGTTCTTGAATTCATTCAATTTGTTCAAAAAAACCATCCTTTAGTAAATTCGAGTAGACTTGAGAGTAAAAGGGGAACGGCTCAATTGACAAAAAGTCGTGGTGCATTTGACCCAAGGTTCAATATTCAAAGCATAGAAAAAGAAGTTGGTCAACTACCTTATTACAAAAGAGAATCATACCAATTGGAAATTCCAACAGCTAGTCCAGTTCAGTTGGAAGCTGGTGTTGAATCGGGTCGCGGTTCATTTGTAAATCCCGAATTATTTACGCCACAACAAGGTTTAAGTTATACCGGGATCTCAATTCCACTTCTAAAGGGACTCATAACCGATGAGCGCAGAACGACTTTAGCAAAAGCTAAGATTTTCCGCAATCAATCTATTGAAATACAAAAAATCCAATTACAAGACCTAAGTCAAACCATTTGGAGGGACTATGTAGATTGGTATATCGCTCACGAACAAGAAAAAGCTTATCGGTTGGGCATGGAACTTTCTCTAGACCGGCAAATAGCCTTACGCGAGCTTTTTAAAGCTGGAGGTTGTAATGGGATGGATACATTGGAGAACTACATTCAACTAGAATTATTTCGTACAAGAGCAAAAGAATGGAATGCCAATACCTATAAACAACGTCTTCAACTTAGCCGCCATTTATGGGAATTTTCACCCGAAAATGAAGAGTGGAAATCAATAATTATCGCGGAACACGTAAGTCCAACTCGTAGTGGATTGGATTTTATTGATACCCTATTTATAGAAGTTGGTAAATCCTTCATACAGGTTTCTCAACTGCCAGATATTAAAAACTTGGATTGGGAGATACAACAGAGAAATTTGGATTTGAAATTACAACGCTGGAATATGCTCCCAAATTTCGACTTGAAATACCAACAGTTGTTTGGAGGGCGATTTGGAGAGTATAATTTGGGGACAGATCGAAGATTTGGAATTAATATATCCGCTCCATTGTTTTTGCGAAAAGAAAGGAGTGATTTTCAAATATCAAAGATTGAATATCTGCAGAAATCACAAATCTTCCAATTTAAAATTAATGAAGCCGACTTAAAAATTCGAGCGCTCTATCAACAAGGCCTGGTTTATCAAGATGTATACAATCATCTAAAAAATGTGGAGAATGGTTATTTGAAATTGTTCGAATTAGAACGACAAAAATTCGATTCTGGAGATGGAACTATTTTCTTATTAAATACGCGGGAAAATCGCTATTTGAATGCCCGTATAAAGACAATCGAACAGAAATCGAAATACATTCATACGGTCTTGGATTACCTAAGAGCAACAGGAAAAATCTCGCAAAGTATTTTTGGTACGGACGGTCTATAAATCGTCAGTTTTTTGTGGAAAAGTACCCATCAAAATGAATGGCTATGCCATGGCTTTACGTTAATTTTACATAATTAATGTTTTAGTTAAACGCAATTATGAGCGATCCATCAAAAAGTAATTATGGTGCCGATAATATTCAGGTACTTGAAGGTTTAGAGGCAGTAAGAAAAAGACCTGCGATGTATATCGGTGATGTGGGTCCAAAGGGCTTGCACCACTTGGTGTATGAGGTTGTAGATAACAGTATCGACGAAGCATTAGCCGGACATTGTTCTCATATAACGGTTAGCATTCTAGAAGATAATTCAATACGCGTTATCGACAATGGTCGTGGTATACCCACAGACATGCACCCAAAGGAAAAGAAAAGTGCACTAGAAGTAGTAATGACCGTCCTTCACGCTGGAGGTAAATTCGACAAAGACACATATAAAGTTTCGGGTGGTTTACACGGTGTGGGTGTGAGTTGTGTTAATGCCCTGAGTAAAGACTTAAAAGTTCGCGTATTCCGTAACGGAAAAATATTCCAACAAGAATATCAAATCGGTAAACCTTTATATCCTGTTAAAGAAATTGGAACTACCGATATCCGCGGAACAGAGGTAACCTTTAAACCAGATGATTCTATTTTTAAAGAATCGCAAACCTATAACTTCGACACTTTACAAAATCGTTTACGTGAATTGGCGTATTTGAATAAAGGAATTCATCTTACACTAATTGACGAGCGCGAAAAAGACGAAGAAGGGAAAGTTCGTGAGGAGATTTTTTATTCCGAAGGTGGACTTAAGGAGTTCGTTACGTTTATCGATGGAACGCGCGAGCGTTTGATACCTGAACCTATCTATTGCGAAAGCGATAAACACGGAATTCCAATTGAAATTGCATTCCAATACAATACCGGATATGCCGAAAACCTGCATTCATATGTAAACAACATCAACACTATTGAAGGTGGTACCCACGTAGCTGGATTTAGAAGAGCATTGACACGTACCTTAAAGGCATATGCCGTTTCTCAGAAACTTTTGGATAAAGTAAAAATAGAAATTGCAGGTGATGACTTTAGAGAAGGTTTAACAGGCGTTATTTCTGTAAAAGTTCAAGAACCACAATTTGAAGGTCAAACTAAAACCAAACTGGGCAACAATGATGTCATGGGGGCTGTAGATATGACCGTTGGTGAGATGCTTGAGAATTTCCTTCAAGAGAATCCCAAAGAAGCCAAAATTATCGTTGATAAAGTTATTTTAGCGGCGCAAGCAAGGGCAGCAGCAAGAAAGGCCCGCGACATGGTACAACGTAAAGGTGCAATGTCTGGTATGGGTCTTCCTGGTAAATTATCAGATTGTTCCAAGACCGATCCAAAAGCATGTGAAATCTTCTTGGTTGAGGGTGACTCTGCAGGTGGAACTGCAAAACAAGGTCGAGACAGAGAGTTTCAAGCAATCCTACCCCTTCGTGGTAAGATATTGAACGTTGAAAAAGCGCTGGAACACAAAATCTACGACAATGAAGAAGTTCGCAATATGTTCACCGCATTAGGTGTACATATTGGCCAAAATGAAGAAGGCGAAAAAGAACTGAATTTGGACAACCTTCGTTATCATAAAATAGTTATTATGACGGATGCGGATGTTGATGGTTCGCATATTAGAACCTTGATTCTTACCTTATTCTTCAGGTACATGAAGAAACTTGTTGAGAGCGGTTATTTATACATTGCCACTCCTCCTTTATACCTTGTTAAAAAGGGCACTCAGTCGCGTTATTGTTGGAACGATGACGATCGAGATGCCGCAATTAAAGAAGTTGGAAAAGGTAAAGAAGACTCTGTAAATGTTCAACGATATAAGGGTCTTGGTGAGATGAATGCCGAACAACTTTGGGAAACTACCATGGATCCCTATAGAAGAACGCTTAAGCGCGTTACTTTAGACAGTGCAGCTGAGGCAGACAGAATATTCAGTATGTTAATGGGTGATGAAGTTCCTCCTAGAAGAGAATTTATCGAAGCCAATGCTAAATATGCAAAAATAGACGCATAAAATAATCTTAGCATATACAAAAAAAGGCTGTTACGAATGTAGCAGCCTTTTCTTTTACTTAAACGTAATAGCCTTGATTAGATCTATTTTTCTAATATACCTAGCCGGAAACCAAAGTGAAAGCGCGATAACAACCAGCGCACCTATATCTACCAAAATCCAATCCATAATGCGCAAAGACAATCGCACATAGGGAATAAAATAAATATCTTGATTCAATGTAATCCAATGGAAATTGTTTTGACCCCAAACTACAATTGCCGTCAATAAATTACCCATCAAAACACCTACGAAAGCAATAATTAAAGCTTGCAAAACAAAGGATTTTGAAATGTCTTTGGTCCTAGCACCCATTGATAATAACAAGCCAATTAAAGAGGTTCTTTCAATTATTAATATAAGTAAGGTTGTGCTCATTCCGGTTATTGCCACAAGTGCCATTAATACCAAAATGATAATAACATTTGTATTCAAAATAGCCAACCAATCGAATATCAATCGATTATATTCTTGCAATGTATTAAGCCGTATATAGGCATTTGGCAATGCAGATAAAATATCAATTCTAAGTTTAGGATTTTCTATACTTCTATCTCTCCAAATCTCTATTTGTGTGTATGATTTTCCTTCTGGAAAAAACAAAGCCAACATACTTTGATCTACCAAAATCATTTGGGCATCAATCTTTTGAATACCCGTGGAATAAATTGCCTTGACCCCTAGCCTTCTTGCCCTTGGTCGACTGTTTCCATTATTATCCGTAACGAAGAAAACGACTGTTAAAAGGTCACCTGTATCGATATTCAATCGTTTTGCGGTAATTTCAGATATCCAACAACCATTTTGATTTATAGTTTCAATCTCCCTTTTTACCCGATAGGCTTTTTTAAAATAGTGTCTAGAAGCTGAGTCAATTCCTTTAGCTAATAACCCTTCTATATCATCGTTAGACTTAATAATACACGCTTTAGAAGCCGAAGGCAACACCCTACCCACACCATCGATTTTCTGTATCTTTAACATCGAATCGACATCCACATTATCAATTGGAAATGGTTCGCCCGATTCAATATTCCTGCCAGAATCAATGATAAAATCACCTTGAACATCTGAGATTTTCTGCTCAATCTCTTTTTTAAAACCCGATAAAGTGGCAATAGATAATAGCATAATCGCTACACTCAGCGCTACCGAAAAAATCGCCAAATAAAAAATACGCATTGAAGATGTTTTACCTTCCTTTGTAATAAATTTCCGCGCTATGAAATACGACCAATTCAACTATAGCCTCAAAAATACCACTGCTTATCGGTTTTGCATCATTTTTATTTTTATTCTGAGCGTCAGATCTTTAATGGCAACCGTAATTCCAGGAGCCTATCAATTTTCAAAATATGTTCCTTCACTTAAAGGTTTAAAAGTTGCAATAGTGGCCAATCATACCTCAATGATTGGAAATGTTCATTTGGTGGACACATTACTTGCTCAAGACGTAAAAGTAAAAAAAATATTTGCTCCAGAACATGGTTTCCGCGGGAATGCTGCAAATGGAGAACATATTAACAACTCCATTGATAAAAAAAGTGGACTTCCCATAGTTAGCTTATACGGTAAGCAAAAGAAACCCAGTTCAAAAGAATTAAAGGGTATTGATGCTATAATTTTTGATATGCAGGACGTTGGTGTTCGATATTATACGTACCTAACAACAATGCACTATATAATGGAAGCATGCGCTGAAAATAATATTTCCCTTTGGATCTTAGACCGCCCCAATCCAAATGGACATTATATAGACGGCCCTGTACTAGATCCAAAATTTACGCAGTCTATGGTAGGACTTCACCCTATTCCATTAGTGCATGGAATGACATTGGGCGAGTTAGCTATGATGATAAAGGGCGAGAAATGGATTTCAAAAGCCAATAAATTGTCATTATTCGTTGTACCCGTTAAACATTATGATCATAATACGGAGTATCAATTACCTATTGCCCCCTCTCCCAATTTGCCAACACCTGCATCTATAATCTTATATCCCAGTTTAGGACTATTTGAAGGAACCATAATGAGTATGGGTCGCGGAACACAATGGCCATTTGAGGTATTAGGGGCACCTTGGTTTCATGAAGGCAAATTTCAATTCACGCCCAATGATATACCAGGAAAAGCAATAAATCCCCCTTATAAAGGCCAATTATGCAAGGGTCTACATTTGGATAATTTCGCTTATGACTATCTCAAAGACTATCAAAAGATCTATTTGTTATGGATGTTAGAAATGTACAAATCCTATGGATCTAAACCAGAGTTCTTTAATTCATTTTTTGATAAGCTGGCAGGAACACCAGATTTAAAGAAGCAAATAATCGAAGGAAAAACAGAAGCTGAGATTCGCGCATCATGGGAAAGTGAATTGCAACAGTTCAAAAAAATCCGACGTAACTATCTCATATATGCACACGACGAGACGCGCGGTATTTTACACCCAACAAAAACCTCTCAAAAGCCCTAAATTTGTAATATGAGAAATACATTTATTACTCTTACTGCTGCTCTTGGAATCTTGTCCTGTGGTGATTTCAATCAAATTGGCGATGCCGTTGATACACAGAAAGCGATTTCAATAAAAGAAGCATTAAAGGAATACCAAACAAATGGCCAAACAGCGTATACTGTTTTTGGGCGTGTAAAAGAAGTTTGTCAAGCCGAAGGATGTTGGTTCAGTTATGATTTACACGATCGCACAATCGTCGTTGATTTTAACGACAAATTCACAGTTCCAAAAGGTCTTTCCAAAAAAGATTTATATTCTGTGGGCCGTTTTTATCAAGACACCACTTGGAATGATGATGCTACGGATAGTTCAGCTGCAACTTTTAGCTTAAATACAAAATTCTTAGCTACGGGTGTTCGATTCAAATAACGTATAAATAACTAAAAAAAAGGCCGTCATTTTTGACGGCCTTTTTTTTAGTTATTTGTTCTTTTTACATACCTAAACGGTAGAAAGAGATAAGGTATCCAGTACGGCTATCACCACGGAAAGTCAATTGTGCTGGGGTGTTTTCAGGGCCACACTCACGATCTAATTGAGTTTTCATATTATCAGCCATAAAGAAACAACCTTTATAATCAGGTGCACCCTTAAAGAATACTGATACTTCAGAAAAACCGCGTGGTGGACGACAAGGATGAGTTGCTGGTGCCCCAGGAGTACCTGTTGCGCCAGGACCACCTGACAAAGAACCAGCAGGACCGCCGAT
>Ga0181563_10003627_pt1 | contig 14705 bp, 8 predicted proteins | sample 011ome_25_FD_133759 | JGI IMG/M metagenome (GOLD analysis project Ga0181563, IMG submission 133759) | Coastal salt marsh microbial communities from the Groves Creek Marsh, Skidaway Island, Georgia - 011512CT metaG (megahit assembly) | ecosystem: Environmental > Aquatic > Marine > Intertidal zone... | reverse complement strand
AACTGAAGAATTCCCTTTCAAACTATCTTCCCACTCTAATAAATCCTTTTCTGTGATGTATTTTGAATGAGTAGATACTTCTATCATCTTTAATCCTCTATTTCTTCTCCAATCTTCTATGGTTACTCTATCAACTCCATAGAGTTCCATTAAATCTTTTTTACTCAATCTTTTTTCCATATACTTTTATCTCCTCTTTTTCTAATAGTTCTTTAAACTTCTTGCCATAGGTTTGTTTATCACCTGATAATCTATACTTCTCTATTTTATGGTAGAAATTCTTTTTAGTGCACTGACATTTTGTTGGGGTATGGTGTTATTTTTGTATGCTATTTGATAGATACTAAAGAAGTACTCCCCATGGATGAAGAGAAATGAAAATAAAAAATTGAAGGATAAAATTATTTAGCCCATCTTTAAGGTAAGAAAAAGTTAAAATACTGAATACCATCGAAAAAAGAAGCGATGAAATTACTAATGTTATTTACTCCCAACTTTCGCGCCACAAAAATCAAAAGAGCGATACTTTTGGTATTGATCTCTGTTTTGATTTTCCAAACCACCAAAGCCCAAGAAAAAATTTGGAAAAGACATACAATTGATTCCACTTTTAGTGGTGCAGATGGAGTAAGACTTGGAGATGTTAATGGTGATCACCTTCCAGACATTGCCACTGGTTGGGAAGAATCCGGATATACCAAGGTTTATGTTCATCCAGGATATAAATTGGTCAGAGAAAATTGGCCATCGGTGATTGTGGGCAAGACACCGTCGGTTGAAGATGCCCTATTTGCAGATTTAAATGATGACGGAGCTGTTGACGTAATCACCTGTTCAGAGGGTAATAATAAAAAAGTTTACATCAACTGGGCACCAAGTAAACCCGATCATTATCTCGATTCTTCAAAATGGAAAACGCAAGTTCTTCCTGCCTCAGAAGGTCTTATGCAATGGATGTTTGCGTTGGCTGCTCCAATCGACAAAAAGCAGGGTATAGATTTGGTGGTAGGAGCAAAAAATGAAGAAGCGAAAATCGGCTGGTTTAAGAGTCCAGAAGATCCAAGTGATTTATCCCATTGGCAGTGGTATCCTATCAGTTCAGCTCAATGGGTGATGTCTCTAGTGGCCAAAGACATGGATCATGACGGAGATATTGATATCGTTACTTCGGATCGTAAACCTGGAAACACTAACGGTGTTCGGTGGTTGGAAAATCCCGGAGAGGAGTTGGAACAAAAAAATGAATGGAAAAACCATTTTATAGGAGGACAGGGATTAGAAGTCATGTTTATGGACATGGCCGATTTAGACGGAGATGGACGGGAAGATGTTGTGGTAACAGAACGCAGTACTCAGAAAATCATCTTTATTCAAAAGCTTGACCATTCCGGTCTGAAATGGAAAAGTTATTTCATCCACATTCCAGAGGAAACCGGAAAAGCCAAAGCGGTTAAGGTGGGGGACATTAACGGAGATGGTAAACTTGATTTGGTACACACCAGCAACACCATGAATAATGATAAAAAAGCAGGAATATATTGGTTGTCCTATATAAATGATCCTTACGATTCTGAATGGGTATGGCATGAATTGAGTGGCATAATTGGTTATAAATTTGATCGGATTGAACTTTTGGATATGGACGGTGATGGTGATCTGGATGTGCTCACTTGCGAAGAAAATTATGGTAACAACAGCAAAGGACTGGGAGTGATTTGGTATGAAAATCCAATAAAGGGCTAAAAATCTTGGGGGTCAGTTAAAAAAAAACAAACCCTACTCTTCAAAATCCAATCTTACTCCATCGTATGAATTCATTTTTCATCTCACCAAATCAATAAAGTATGATTACTATCCTACACTCACCAAACGCTCTTATAAAACGAAACCCTCCCTACCCCCTCGACACAGAAGTATAGGGGGAGAAAACTCAAATCCTGTTTCACCCTACCTACCCAACATCAAAGGAAAGAACATGGGAGAATATGTTATAAGTTGGGGACGAATTTTGTGGGGTATGATTTGAGGGAGTTTATTTAATATCTACTTATAGACGTTAAGTTATTGGATTGAACTCCTTCGAATGTCATTTTTACTTGTTTAATAGTACCGTCCTGTTTAAACTCCAGTTTATCAACACAAATTACGCGATGGTCTCGTCCCTTATTGGGAATGGGGCGTCTGTGATAAACCATATACCACTGATCTGTGTTGGGTGTATTAATTACTGAATTATGACCAGCTCCCGTTGCAATGTTTTTATCAGATTCTAAAATGGTACCTATTCGCTCATAAGGTCCGGTTACCTTGTCGGCCATTGCATAGGCTACTTTATAGGTGTCGTTTCCCCAACTTCCTTCGGACCACATGAAATAATATTTTTTTTTTCTTCTGAATACGAAAGGTCCCTCGACATAACCCTCTGGAGTAATCTCTTTAAACAACTGATCCTCATTCCAAGGAACAAAACCTGTAAAATCATCGTTTAACACAGCAATATTACAGTGCCTCCAACCCCCGTAAAACATATAATAAGTGCCGTCAACATCTTTATATACAAATTGATCTATTGGCTGTGCGTCATTGTGAAATTCATTGATAAGCGGTACTCCAAGATGATCTTCATATGGTCCTTCTGGTGCATCTGCCACAGCTACTCCAATCCCCCCATAGTGATTATACAATTCTTTTTCCTCCCAGTAGGGTCCTCCAGGTCTTTGAAGATCATTCGCAGAAAAAAACAAGTAGTATCGTTGGTTTTTTTCAATAATCGATGGAGCCCACATTGCTTGTTTAGCCCATTTGATCACAGAAGTGTCTAAAACACGGTTGTGTTTTTCCCAATGCACCAAATCTTTTGATGAAAATGCATCCAAAAACACTTGATCTTCATATTTAGCAGAAAAGGTAGGGAATATCCAGTATTTATTTCCAAACACAATTCCTTCAGGATCAGCATACCACCCATCCACAATGGGGTTTTTTGATGTAATAACTGATTCGAGTTTTTTGTTTTTATTTTCGCAAGAATATAAACACAGAACAAAGAGTATTATCCCCCACTTCATAACGTTCATAAAAGATCAGTTTTTAACAAAGTTAGGATAATTTAAAAATAAAGCCGATCTACATTTTACCAGTATAAGGAACCACCCTTAAACCCTATAACTCCGGAAATACTGATTCACTAATCAAATTAGAAGATTTAAAGTAAGTATATCAACCCTTCTCTTCATTCTGATACACTTTGATTCATTAACCTTTTAACTTTATCATTGCTTTTCAATCTCAATTTTAACATCCCTAAACATAAAAGGATTTTTGCTTAATTCGAGATGTTTATCACTCATAATTTTAACTCCATTGATTTTCACCAATTCTGTTTTTACAAAAGGAAACTCTTCTTTGAATTCATTATTATTCATTTTGGGATTAAAATCTGAAAAAATGAAGAGTGATTCGTAATCTTGAAGATTAGAATCTTTAATTAACAGTTGATCTATTTCAATTTTATTGGGCATATAACATGTATATCCAAAATTGTGTAGACCTGAATTCTTTCCAGAAAAAAGACTTAGAGTTGATGATTTGGTTTTCGATGGGATAAAAACACAGTTTTTAATTTTAAAGTCACCTCTCCAAGTACTTCCGTAATCTTGACGAAGACTCACCAAATTTTCACCTTCTACAGTCGTATTTTGAAGAAGAAATTGACCAAAGCCAATCAATTTTACACCCATGTATCCCAAATTAGAATTACGAATGGTTGCGTTGTAAACCCCCATATGAGCATCAAATCTGGATAAACTACAGTTATCAAAAACTAAATTTTTTGAATAATTAGATCCAAATATACCCCAAAAGGTCTCATCATTAATATCGTTGGTTTGTCTACAATTATCAAATAAAACATTTATAGATCTTGTTACCAACAAATCATAAGAACCCCTTGATACGATCTTACCAGCATTTCCTATTTTTTGATAAGTTTTGTGTCCAGTCATCAAACAATTTCTTATTTGAACATCCGATGCATCTTTAACACTAATAAAACCTTGATAAGGCGCACCATGTTTTCCTTCCCCTTTTACATAATGTTTCAAGTTATTCACCTCGACATTAGACCTATTAATCAATATGTTTCTACTATAATAAGGATGATTTTCTTCCTCTACTTGATTGGCTATTGTAATAAATTTACCCCCGTTAATTTTTAATTTCTTATCATCAATTAAAAGACAGGTCATTTCAGAAATTTCATTAAAATCCCAAAGAACAGGAGTATTTTCATCTATGACTCCATTTTTATCTACCAAAAAAATATCAGTTTGGTCACTTCCATTATTCTGATTTAATCCATACCTAATATACCGTCTTACTGTAGAATCTTTTACGGTTATCAGACCCCTCTGATTCATTTGAAAGTTTATTTTTTTTTGTCCTCTTTTTAATGACTTTATATGATCAATTTTAATTTCATTTTTTTTTGATTTTACTTCAAATATAGAAGAACCATAATCCTCTACATTGGTGTCATCAATTATGAAAGTTGCATTTCCGAAATCCGTATTGGTACTAATTATAGCTGACCCTTTTTTACTTCCAATGATATATAATGCATCACTGTCAGCTCTGACCTCCAACCCATAATGATTGGCGAGTAAATGGGTAGCTCGGATATAAGTCACATCATCTGAAATACCATTTCCTAAGGCACCAAGATCGCTGTAGTGTACAAATCCATCTTTCTTAAATCGTTTGAAGTCTTTTCGATTTATATTAATTGTTATTTCATTTTGTTCATTCCAAAGAACTTCTGTTGGATTTTCATTAATTGAAAAATTGTAACTGCTATATCTTATTGTTTCACTTTCAATATTATCAGTATTTGAACAACTATAGGATATAAAAAGAATTGAATACAATAAATAAATAAATGTTTTTTTCATGTTTATTTTTTAAAATAAATAAATACTCAATTTAGAAATTATTTGTAACAAACTAATCTGGATTTTTACGTAGTTATATTATAAATAAATCTTGTTCCAAATTGAGTATATTTAAATTTATATGTATTTGTTTATCATTATTTTACGGTATTTGTTTTAGTAGTCTAGGTGCCACAACTTTAATCCATGATCCTTTTATAAATTCAAGGATTTTTGCATTTGTTTCAATAGGTTTTCTAACTTGTAGGTTCATTTAAAACACTACAAATGAAATTCTTATCAAAACTTTGTGTCGGTCTGTCACTTCTCTGCGTCAAGCTGCTCCTTTCCCAAAGCTTCAAAATAGAAACCGATCAAGGTACAATTTTGGAACCCAATTCTATGATTTGTAACGGAGGCTACTGGACAGAGGAGGAGGGAAAAGCTAATCTGGAAGTATTTTCTGGTCTTTGGAACGATGCCCAATCTTGGGAAAAAAGAGCCAAAACCATCAAAGAAAACATCTTGATGGGAATGCAATGGGATAAGGTTTCTAGGTACGACGGCAAAATCAAGGTCATCAAACACTCCAAAAAAATAATGGATGGCTATACTGTAGAAAACATCGCTTTGGAAAGCTTTCCTGGATTTTACATTACTGGCAACCTTTACCGTCCCCTTAAAATACAAAAAAAACACGCTGCTATTTTGTGTCCCCATGGCCATCTTGAGGACAAACGATTAAAAGAAGATGTCCAATATCGCAGCGCCTATTTGGCTGCAAAAGGAGCCATTGTTTTTGCCTACGACATGGTGGGCTTTGCGGAAAGCGATCAAATCAGGCACAAAATGCCCATCAGTCTTTTGTTACAAACTTGGAACAGTAAACGCGTACTAGACTATTTACTTAGTCTTCCCGAGGTAGATCCTCAAAGAGTTGGCATAACAGGAGGCTCTGGTGGAGGAACGCAAACCTTTATTCTCACGGCCATCGATGAAAGGATCAAAGTATCTGTTCCTGTGGTACAAGTTTCCGCCCATTTTTTTGGAGGTTGCGTTTGCGAAAGCGGAATGCCCATTCACAAAACAGCCAACTTTCAAACCAACAATGTTGAAATCACAGCACTTGCCGCTCCTCGACCACTATTACTTATTTCCGATGGTGATGATTGGACTCGCAATACCCCAAAAGTGGAATTTCCCTACATCCAAAAAGTGTATGCCGCAATGGGAAAAAGCAAACGATTGGAAAATGTTCACCTCGCAAATGAAAAACACAACTATGGTTTTTCCAAAAGAGTTGCCGCCTATAGGTTTTTCACTAAGCATCTTAAACTCGATTCCGACCATTCATTTCAAAAAAATAAAGTTGACGAAAGTTTTATCAAAATCCTACCTCCAGAAAAACTTCATGTGTTTACCCCAACAAATCCGCGACCAGAAGATGCTCTAAAAAATGAATACGAGATCCTGCAATTTCTGGAGTTTCCAATTGACAAAGCACCCTATCTTTATTATAAAAATTAATTATCTTAGGGGCTCATACTTTAACAGTTCGTACCCATTTTATGATTATGAGAAAGATTTACGCAATTTTTGTTTTGGCAGGGCTATTACACTCGTGTTCACTGAAAGTTCCTGCTGAAATTTCTCAAGAGTACGTTACTTTACCCGATGTGGTAGACTTCAATTATCACGTCAAACCGATACTCTCGGACCGTTGTTATCAATGCCATGGTCCTGATGAAAAAACCCGTAAAGCCGGTTTGAGATTGGATGTAGAATCCATTGCGTTCTCCAAATTGGAAAGTGGAAAAAGAGCCTTCAGTTCAGGCAGTTTGTACAAAAGCGAAAGTGCCCACCGGATACTGCACAACGACCCCTATGTGGTCATGCCACCTCCCGAAGCCAACTTGTCGTTGTCCAACAGAGAAAAAGCCATCATTTTTAAATGGATAGAGCAAGGCGCAGAATGGAAAGAACATTGGGCTTTTCTCCCCCCACAAAAACAAAATACTGAGACAGCGGAAAAGTCCAATCAAAACTCCATCGATGGGTTCATCAAAAACAGATTGGAACAAGAAGGATTAGATTTTTCTCCTAAAGCCAGTAAGTCCATTTTAGCCAGAAGGCTCTTTTTGGATTTGACAGGATTACCCCCCTCCATTGAGGAACTGGATGCTTTTCTCAATGATAATAGTGATAAAGCCTATGAACACTTGGTGGACCAACTCCTCAGTACTGATGCACATGCGGAGCGTATGACCCTTGATTGGCTAGATCTTTCTCGTTATGCGGATTCCCACGGACTGCATGCCGATGGGATCAGAACCATGTGGCCTTGGAGGGATTGGGTACTCAAAGCTTTTAAAGAAAATATGCCCTACAACCAGTTCGTAAGCTGGCAACTGGCGGGAGATCTTCTCCCCGAAGCCACCCAAGAACAAAAACTCGCTACCGCCTTTAACAGAAACAGTCCCATGACCGCAGAGGGTGGGGTGATCGACGAAGAATGGCGTTTGCATTATGTTTTTGACCGTACCGAAACCCTTTCCACTGCCTTCTTGGGACTCACCGTAGCTTGTGCCAAATGCCACGATCATAAATTTGATCCTATTTCACAAAAAGATTATTTCCAGCTTACCGCTTTTTTTAACAGCATAAGAGAGCTCGGAATGACTGGCGACGATGGAGACTATGGTCCCCTTTTACCCTTGACCGATGAGCAAACCCAAGCCAAATTAGACCAACTCAATCAGAGCCTTAACCACATCAAAAAGGACATCGCCGTCAGCCGAGAAGAGTTGGAAGAAATATATCAATACTCCGATGAACTGGCTGAAAAAACCAAAGCCAATCCACAATTGATCTTTCACGGCACTTTTGAAAAAATGGCCAAGATCAAAAAAGGAAGACACAGTGTGGACGGTAAAATAGATTTCTATAGCCGAGCGGATCAAATGCCGGAAATTGTCCCGGGTGTTAAAGGGAACGCTTTTCGATTCAGTAAAGATCACGATCAGCTATACATCACCAACAAATTGATCCCCAACCTCGAATGGACCGACCCCTTCTCCTTCTCCATTTGGTTGAATACCAGCAAAAGAAAGGAAGGATCTTCCCAAACACTAATAGCCAATTCTGGAGGTAAAAATGACCTTTGGCGCGGGTGGGAATGTTATTTGGACGACCAAAACAGAGTTAACCTCCGTTTAATTAATATTGCCCCCTCCAACCTCATCCATGTAAGGTCAGTGGACTCCCTGCAATTGAATGCGTGGCAACACCTTACCCTTACTGTGGACGGTAGCGGAAAAACAGAAGGCGTTCAATTTTTCCATAATGGAAAAGAAATAGATACTGAAGGCGTCGTGGACAACCTTTACAAAACCATAAAACCCACCAAACGGGATAGAGAAAAAGGCTTCGTAAACGCTCAAAGAAATTTAATTATTGGAAAATCTTACGAAGGCTCCACGGGGGACTACGGCTTATTCACAGGTACACTTGACGAACTGAAATTCTTCAAAGGAGTGCTCACTCCCTTCGAAATTCAGTCGATATACTCCGAAAACTCCAAACAACAAGAAGAAATACAATGGCCAGTGGTTCAAAATCACCTCATTGAAAAAGACCCTAAAATCCTCCAGCTGAAAAAGGAACTCAAAAAGAACCGAGAGGAATACTTGGAAATCTATGAACCGATAGCCGAAATTATGGTTATGCGTGAAATGGAGGAGCCCCGTCCAACCTACCTCTACAATCGCGGAAATTACAGTGAGCCCCTTTACACCGTTGAGCCCAAAGTCCCCGATATTCTACCTGCGATGGATGAAAGTTTACCCAAAAACCGATTGGGCCTCAGCCAATGGCTTTTTGATCCCAAAAATCCGCTGACCGCCAGAGTCGCCGTCAACCGATATTGGCAAATGATCTTTGGGAAAGGATTGGTCGCCACGCCCAACGACTTTGGGGTGCAGGGACAACTGCCCTCCCATCCCGAACTGCTAGACTGGCTCGCGATAAGTTTCAGCGAGAATTGGGATGTAAGAGCATTGATCAAAAAAATGGTACTTTCACAAACCTACCAACAGCAGTCGGTCAGTAACAAAACACTCGATCAAAAAGATCCTGAAAATCTTCTTTTAGGGCGGGCCAATGCCTCCCGATTACCAGCAGAAATCATCCGGGACAATGCCCTTAAAGTCAGTGGACTGCTCAATCCCAAAGTAGGAGGGGAAAGTGTGCTGCCCTATCAGCCCAAAGGGCTTTGGAAAGAAAAAAATAACTTTTCTACCTTCCTTTTGGAATACGAAGAATCCGAAGGAGAAGACCTCTATCGCAGAGGACTCTATACCTTTATCCGCCGTACTTCGCCCCCCCCTAACATGCTCACTTTCGACGCTACTTCAAGAGAGGTATGTACCGTTAAGAGGGACGTAACCTCCACCCCATTGCAAGCGTTGGTACTGCTCAATGATCCTCAATTTTTTGAGGCCTCAAGGGTGTTTGCTGAACGCATGATCAAAAGCAAAGACACCCTAGAGGAACAAATCAGTCATGGATTCCGATTGGCTACCGCACGCCGTCCCAAAGAAGAAGAACTAGAAATTTTGGTCGATCTTTACAAGAGTCAATATGAATATTTCAGACAAAATAAAGACAAAGCCTTTCAAGTCCTTAGCGTTGGTGAAAAGCCAAGAGATAAAAACATTTATAGTGTACAAAACGCTGCCATGACCATGGTCGCCAATACATTACTCAACCACAACGAAACTTATACCAAACGATAAGATGCACTGCAACGATCATCATCATCACGAAAACAAGAACTACTCCCGCAGGGATTTTCTAACCAGAACCTCCCTTGGGCTGGGAGCGCTTTCCTTAGGATCCATGATCAGTCCTGTCAATGCCTATGGTCAAAGCGACTTTTTAAATCTTTTGGACAGTGAAAAAATGAAATTGCCCCACTTTGTTCCCAAAGCCAAAAGGGTTATCTACCTTTTTCAAAGCGGGGCTCCATCTCAGTTGGATCTCTTTGACTATAAACCCAAACTCAACGAAATGTTTGGCAAAGAGGTTCCCAAAAGCATTATCGGAGAACAACGGCTTACTGGTATGTCCTCTGGACAAAACTCCTTTCCCATGGCTGGCTCCCTGTTCAAATTCAACCAACACGGACAAAGCGGTGCGTGGATGAGCGAACTCATGCCCTACACTTCCAAAATCGTTGATGACCTTTGCTTTGTCAAGTCCATGTATACCGATGCCATCAACCATGACCCAGCCATGACCATGATCCAAACTGGATCCGAACTGCCTGGCAGACCCTCCATTGGATCATGGCTGAGCTATGGTTTGGGAAGTGACAACAAAAACCTCCCCGAATTTGTTGTCTTGGTCACCAAAGGCAAAAACGGACAACCTCTTTACTCCCGCTTGTGGGGTAATGGTTTCCTTCCCTCTCAACACCAAGGGGTACAATTCCGCTCTGGGAAAGACGCCGTGCTCTATCTCGACAACCCCCCTGGCGTGAGTAGTGGCATAAGAGAAGAACAACTCAAATCCCTTAAAAAACTTCAAAACATTCATCATGCAGACATTGGCGATCCCGAAATTTTGACCAAAATTTCCAACTATGAGATGGCCTATCGCATGCAAACCTCAGTACCAGAGGTCATGGATGTTTCCGATGAGCCGGATTATATTTTTGACCTCTATGGTGAGGACAGCAAAAACCCTGGTACTTTTGCGGCCAACTGCCTGCTCGCTCGTAAACTGGCCGAAAAAGACGTAAAATTCATCCAACTCTACCACCGTGGTTGGGACCAGCACGGCAACCTGCCCAAAGACATCAAAAAACAGGCAAAAGAAACCGATCAGGCCACTGCAGCGCTTATTCAAGACCTCAAACAAAGAGGTTTACTCGAAGATACTTTGGTCATCTGGGGAGGGGAGTTTGGCAGAACCAATTACTCCCAAGGGATGCTCAAACCTGACAACTACGGAAGAGATCATCACCCGCGTTGTTTTACCATCTTTATGGCAGGAGCGGGTGTCAAAAAAGGAATCACCTTCGGTGCTACTGACGACTTTGGCTACAACATCACAGAAAGACCCGTTCACATTCACGATTTTCAGGCGACGCTCATGCATCTGCTGGGCATAGATCACGAAAAACTAACCTTTAAATTCCAAGGCAGACGCTACCGATTGACCGATGTTCATGGTAATGTCGTTAACGAAATTTTGGCCTAAACCTATGCTCACAGAATTATTAGATTTCCTCGGCAGCCTCCATCCTCTTATTGTACACCTACCCATCGGAATCGTCCTACTGACTATTGCGATTGACGTTTTTATGCGAAACAAAAACAACAGTGTCCATCGGGTGATCACATTGGGTTGGTTTTTTTCCTTTTTAAGCGGGCTTTTGGCTGCTTTATTTGGCTGGTTTTTGGGAGACAATGGCTACTATTTGGCATCACAAATCAGCATTCACAAATGGAGTGGAATTGCTTTTGTAGGCGTTTGTTTTATAATATGGATGTTGCGTTTTGTCAACTTTCGCTTTACACAAACCTTTAACCGTTTCGTCAATTTTACCATCATACTGTTGCTTACCATAACCGGACACTTTGGTGGGGAAATGACCCACGGCCAGAACTACCTCTTCGAAAATCTTCCTTATGTCGAAAAGAAAATATCGGTAATACAACTTTCTGAGGCTGAAAGAGCTGAAACCGATTCCATTCAGGTTTATGAGGATTTGATTCATCCTGTATTGGAAGAAAAATGTATGGCCTGCCACAACCAAAATGAAGCCTATGGCGGACTCAATATGAGCGCTTTTGAAAGTATGATCAAAGGAGGAAATAGTGGTGTCGGGATTCAAAAAGGAAATCCCTATGAAAGTTTGATCTACAAAAGAGTAAGTTTTCCCCACGATCACCCAAAATTTATGCCTCCAACTGGAGTTCCACTCAGCTATGACCAAATCGCTACGCTGGAATGGTGGATCGATAATGGTGCAGAAAAACAAATGCCTGTGACCTTGGTAAGGAATGACCCGAAAATCCAACGATTGATGGAAATACAATACGGCCTTGACCTTAGAGAAAAAACCTATTTGGAAACCCTCAAGCTTGACTCTCCCACCCCCCAAAAACTCCAGTCTGTTCAGGGAGAAAAATATTCCTGGCGTTTTCTCAATCCTGAACAAAGCTTTATGGATTTGAAATTCACCAAAAAACAGATCGAAACAACAGACCTGATCAACATTCAGAATATCAAGAAAAACATTGTCTGGCTTAACCTGAGCGACTGCATGCTCAACAACGATCACCTAAGTTACCTCAATGATTTTCCTAACCTTACCCGACTTAAGATCCAAAAAAATCCTTTGATCACCAACAAGGGTCTCGAAGCACTGCAGAACTTGGAAAACCTCACCGAGCTAAATCTATATGGCACTAAAGTTAGTGATGCCGCGCTGTTAAGATTAGGGCAAATGCAAAGCCTTAAAAAATTATTCCTTTGGAATACGCGTATTACGCCCCAAGCCATTGCGGATTTTAAAATCCAACATCCCCATATAGAAGTCATCGCAGGGATGTAGCGGCTATTGTTGTAGTTCAAAGAGGTCGTCCTCTCCCTTTTCCTCTAAGCTTTCGGATGGTTCAATCTGTTCCACCTTCCGCAGTTTGGACAACATCATTCGGGTCCGGGTGGTTACCATTTTTTCGATCTCGTTGTCTGCCTCTTTGATCTTACGTTGGGCCTTTTCCAAAACTGTTCCAAAGTTGGAAAACTCCTTTTTGACACTGGCCAAAACCTCCCAGACCTCACTGCTTCGTTTTTGAATGGCCAATGTCTTAAAGCCCATTTGCAAGCTGTTGAGCATGGCGGCCAAAGTGGTGGGGCCGGTGAGTATGATCTTGTATTCCCTTTGCAATTGAGCGATCAACTCTGGATGTCGGGTTACCTCGGCATACAAGCCTTCAAAGGGTAAGAACATAATGCCAAAATCGGTGGTATGGGGCGGGTCGATATAGCGATTGGCAATGTCTTTGGCGAATTTTTTTACCGCATTGAGTAAGGCACGCAAGGAGGTTTCTATTGCCAAAGGATCCCCGGCCTCATAGGCCGACTGCAAACGGGCGTAATCCTCCTGTGGAAACTTGGCATCTACCGGCAAATAGACGGGGCCACTGCTGTGGCTTTTTCCAGGCAATTTAATGGCGTATTCTACCAACGCATCCGAGCCTTTTTTGGTTTTTACATTGGCGTCGTATTGTTCCGGTGCTAAGATCTGCTCTAAAATATTACCCAACTGTATCTCCCCCAAAACCCCACTGGTTTTGACATTGCTCAAAACTTTTTTCAGGTCGCCGACCCCCGCTGCGAGGGTTTGCATTTCACCCAGTCCCTTCTGCACCTTAAGCAACTGCTTGGTGACCATCTCAAAAGATTTTCCCAAACGTTCCTCCAAGGTTTTGTGGAGCTTTTCGTCCACCGTTTCTCGCATTTTTTCCAGCTTCAGCTCAGTGGATTTGACCAATTCGTCTTGCTTTTGGTTGAGGCGTTCAAAATTTTGTTTTTGCAAGTCGTTAAAGGCCGCAACGTTCTTGGAAAAAGCCTCCTGAAAATCCTTAAGGGTCGTTCGCAACTCCTCCCGATCCTCTTTGGCTTTTTTGGCCAAAACTTCATTGAGGCGTTCCATACTTTGGGTGATCTCCAAACGGGTTTCTCGGAGGTTTTGGGTCAACTCCTCCCGGTTTTGGTAAAACTCCCCTTTGATCAACTCGCGCAATTCCGCCGTTAGGCCACTACTCCCTTGTTTTTTGAACAGTAAAAACAAAAGCAGTACCAAGGTCAAAGCCGATAAAACCAATAATCCCATTTCCATCACAATGATTTACTGCAAATTAAAAAGAAAAGCCGAAGGAAATGGAAGGGGGCAAGAAAAGTAATAAACAGGGAAGCAGCAATAAAAATTGTCCCCATCCTCCCCTGGGGGTGGCAAGCCAGCCAGGGGATTGACAAAAGATAGGAATGTGATTAAATTTTACATAAAACCATGACTTACAATAATTTAAATATATTATTAACTATATTTATAGGTGTTATCTCAGTGGCGGAAAAATGATTTTAAATGTTTCCAACAGATAAGGAATCACCGCTCCTATATGATTCTTGCCCTCCAAAGGAACATACGTGATATTCCCCCCTCTGGCCTGAATCTGGTTATAGGCCCTCACCCCATTGGATTTGTAAAGGCAACTTTCGGAAGTGCCTTGGAAAATGGTAATGGGAGCCAAAGGTTTCCAATCCGTGACTCCCTGATCAGTAATGGCATCTAAAAGGGCCTTGTCTTCCCCATTGATGAGCTTATCGATAAATTCTTTTTTAAACAATTTTTGTGGGTTGGTATCGATCAAATTAATATCTATTGGTTCGTTGATCGTTTTGATTTTAGAAAGATTGGAAGCATAGGGTTCATTAAAATAGAAATCCATTGGTCTTTGTAGGGTAGGATATATACTATTCAAGACTTCCAATATCCACACATAGGTTCCCATTAAAGGCAAGTCCTCGTTTTTGATGAAGATTTCTTTAAAAAAGGTATTGATGTTGTAGATTCCTCCCCCTACAAGAGAGTGGGTTACCGTAATCTGATTTTCTTCTTCAATCTTTTGGTGGAGGGCCAGGGTAGCGTCGGCCCCTTGAGCATAGCCCGTCAAAAAGAGGTCTCCGTTGGTTGTTATTTTTTTT
>Ga0181563_10003624_pt1 | contig 14710 bp, 21 predicted proteins | sample 011ome_25_FD_133759 | JGI IMG/M metagenome (GOLD analysis project Ga0181563, IMG submission 133759) | Coastal salt marsh microbial communities from the Groves Creek Marsh, Skidaway Island, Georgia - 011512CT metaG (megahit assembly) | ecosystem: Environmental > Aquatic > Marine > Intertidal... | reverse complement strand
TTAGTATGCTGTCTAGATTTAGCAGCTACTTTGCGTTTTGCACCCATTAAGTGTCCTCCTATGAGTAATGGAGTAAGACAGTATGCTTTTTCAAGTAAAGCACTTGCCCTACAAAAGTATTTACCATCTATGTCTCAGAGATAAAATAGTTTATAACTAATTAGATACGATAAATAAGTATAGTACAAAAAATAGGACATTATCAAATGGAAGATATTTACGATCTAGTCAAAAACGCCGAAATGGTATACGACAGTGACACTTCATTTCAAATTTTAAAAGACTTTGAACGAGTCCTTGACGAAGTTGATCTTTACGTTTATAAGAACTGGCAAGATGGCGAATTGTTAGATGGGCCAAAGATTGAGCGTCATTGGATTACATGTAAGTTTATGTGGCCACGAGATAAAATGCCAGATCCAATGGGAGCAAAGCGCCTTGTTGAATATGATTGTAAAATAGGCTATTCTAAGAATTACATTGTTAATCCTAGAAAGATTCGTAGACCTGACGATATTCGTCCAGGCACAAAAAAAGGCAAGTTAGATCGTTTACCAATTTGGGTTGTTGAAATTCAGATGCCTAAAAAATTAATTGCAGATATCTATACTAGCTATGCAGATGCTAAAGGGTTTAATGTTGAACCAGCAGTTGATGCTAATGCAACTGAGATGGCACCACAAATGGCAGATATGTCAGCAGCGCCTCCAGTACCTCCAGCAGCAGCACCAGCAGCACCAGCACCTGGTGCAGGAGAAACAGTATAATGAGTTTACGCCAAGGTGATTTAAGAAATTTAGTTGATAGTGTTTTTGAAGTAGATTCGTTTGCTTCAAAAATGGGTGATGATAAAAATATTGTAACAATAAGTTTTAGTGTTAAAGATAAAAAGCCTGCTGAAGATTTGGCAAATTTTTTAGAAAAAGGTTATAACTTTATTTTAGATGCGGATGTAACTGCTGGCGAGCAAAGTGATGGTACATATAAAGTGTTTGTAGAAATACAGCGAGAACGCGGTGTACACGAAAATATTACAGAAATTATCGATGGTGTTTCTAAACTAGCAGACATTGATGATTTTAAATTTCGTTATTATAAAGACTTTAGAAGTAAGTCAGCTACCTTAGAAGAATTTCAATCTAACATCCCTGAAGAACCAGAAAACTACGGAATTATAGCCGTAGAAAGTAATTTGAATAATTTTAAAAACTTCTTTAATCGAAGTTATGTAGAAACAGTAGACATGAAGCATGACATACTTACTATTAGTAAGAAGTACGCCGATCCGCTAATGTTTGAATTTGTCGACTTTGGTACTAATAAAACTATATTTGAAACTATTGAAGGACGATTTAACTTGATGGAGTCATATCCAGAAATACTCTTTTTAACCAAGTATATCGGTGACTATAATATAAGTAAGTATGGAGATAAACTTGTTTTCGAAAACGGAGACAAGGCTCTCGTAGTTAAAAGGATCTAAAAATGAGCTTTGAATTTGATTTTACAAAGGAGCACCTAGCAGAAATTATCAGCGATGATGCAGATAACTGGTATGATGCACTATGCGAAATACTACCAAAATACGGTATTACTACAGAACGTAGAGTAGCACACTTCCTAAGCCAGTGCGCTCACGAATCAGGCGGCTTTAAGCGCCTTGAAGAAAATCTAAACTATAGTGCAAAATCACTTCGTGCAGTGTTCGGACGTTACTTCGGTGATGCTCCAAAAGCAGACGCAGATGAATATGCACGTAACCCAGAGATGATTGCTAACCGTGTTTACAACGATGAGTTCCGTAAATACAAAATGGGCCACACTGAAGAAGGTGATGGTTGGAGATTCCGCTGTCGTGGACTGAAGCAACTTACTGGTCGTGACAACTATACACGCTTTGGTAAGAGTGTAGACATGACAGCAGAAGAAGCCGCAGAATATGTAGCAACTCCTGCAGGTGCTATTGAGTCAGCTTGCTGGTTCTGGGGCGCAAACAATCTAAACGACATTGCAGACACAGACGATGTTGTAAAGATGACCAAGAAGATCAACGGTGGCAACATCGGACTAGAAGATCGTCAAAAGCGTTACAAACATGCCATGGAAGTATTAGGCATGGACGCAGATGATCTAGGAGAAGACGATGGTGCAACTATCGATGTTGATGACATTGGTGTACTACGTAAAGGTTGCAAAGGCGAAGGCGTTAAAATGATGCAGGAAGCATTAGGCGTTGGAGCTGATGGTGATTTTGGTCCAGGCACAGAACGTGCTCTTAAAGCATGGCAAGCAGCAAACGGCTTAACTGCTGACGGTATTGCAGGCCCACGCACACTAGAAAAACTATTGGACGACTAATATGGGAATGAAACTAGCATTTGCTTCGGCCGCAATGATGTTAGTCCTATGCGGTGTGTTTTATTGGTATTATACAGATACCCAAGAACGCATGGCTATTTTAAACGAAAACAATGCAAAGTTAGAGACGGCAGTAGCTATAAGCGAAGAGACGATCTCGACTTTGCAGGCCGACTTTGCAAAGGCAAATGAAGAATTAAATCGTGTTAATACAGAATTTGCTGCTATTCGTGCTCAGAACAATGTATTAGCAGACAAACTTGCTAAACACGATTTAGCTGTACTAGGTGCAGGCAAGCCTGGCTTAGTTGAGAGGCTAATTAACAGAGGCACAGTAAACGCAGGTAGATGTTTTGAACTTCTATCAGGGGCAACATTAACAGATAAAGAAAAGGAAGCAACAAGTGGTGAAGCATTTAATAAAGAATGTCCTTGGCTTTGGCCTGGTCCTAGCACTCCTTAGTGGTTGTTCTAGCACTCCTCAACGTATAGAGGTTTCTGCTAAGCCTGTTGAAAAACCCGAACTGGTCTTACCTAACGCAGATTCACTGCGTATGAAAGGTGTTGAATGGATACTTATTACTCCAGAAAACTTTGAAGAAAAAGTAGCTGAAATACAAAAATCTGGTCGCCCAGTAGTATTCTTTGCACTCACCGACGAAGGTTATGAAAATATAAGTATGAATTTTTCTAGCATTAGAGCATTTATTCAACAACAACGAGCAATCATTGTAGCATACGAAAACTACTATAAGAACGCAAACGAAGCATTAGATGCTGCTAATGCAAACATCGATAATGCTAAACAACAAGTAGACGCACAGCAAGACGTGCAACAACCTTCTGCTCTTGATAGACTAAATCCTTTCAAATAAAATAAATACACATAGTAACAACGAGGGGTTATTATGTGGGAAATGATACAACAGATGGCGGGCGATCGTCTGTGGATTTATACTAGTATTGCTGGTTCACTATTTGGTGCAGCATTTCTATTCTGGTTTAAAGACACAAGAATGGCAACATGGGGCGTAACAAAGTTTGACGCTACATTAGAATACCTAGCAATACGCTGGGGATGGACTTGGCTCCAAAATGATCCTAATGCATGGCGTGTAAAATATCCTAAAATAACTGCAAAAATTGACGAGCTTGAGGCACGTCTTGCCAAAGTCGAGTCTGATAGTCATCCATCAAAAGAACTACATGAGTTTGAAGTATGGCCTGAACTAGATGCTCGAATTAAAAAACTAGAGGGGAAAAAGTGATGGCAGAAAATAAATCAGTAACAGTCGATGCAGAAGTAGCTGCGGAGATGGACACAAACGGAGACGGACACATTTCTAAAGAAGAAATGAGGATGAATCTAGAGTTTAAACGCAAGCGTCTAGAAGATGAAGATGCAATGCGTGACGCACAACGTAACATGGCATGGTTTGCATTATTTGGTATGCTACTATATCCATTTGCAGTTGTACTAGCAAACCTAATTGGTTTAGATCAAGCAGCAAAAATCCTAGGTGATATGGCTGCTACATACTTTGTGTCAGTTGCGGCGATTGTTGCAGCATTCTTTGGTTCACAAAGTTTTGGTAACAAAAAGTAATCATTACTGTTAATACCTAATAGTCCATACGATAAGTAATTGTATGGACTATTATTCTATCTTAGGTGTTCCTAAGACCGCCACTGAAGAAGACATACGTAAAGCATACAAAAAACAAAGTATGCAACACCATCCTGACCGAGGTGGTAACGAAGAACAATTTAAAAAAGTAAATGAATCATATCAAACTCTAAAAGATCCTCATAAAAGAGCTATGTATGACCAGCAGCAAACAGCAGGTCAAGGAGGATTCCATTACAATACAAGTAACATGGGCAACGATCCGTTTAGTGATATGTTTGCAAGCATGTTTGGCGGGCAGCACCGAGCTCGACCACAAAATCCCGATGTAAGATTACGTGTTAAATTAGAACTTGAAGAAGTATTAACAGGTAAAAAAATTATTGCTGCATACCGATTAAGAAATGGTCAAGAAGAAACTGTAAACTTAGATATTCCGCCTGGTGTTAATCATGGCGATACTATGAAATTTTCAAATCTAGGAGATAATAGTATTCCTGGCAGACGGGGTAACTTATTTGTTGAAGTTCATATTAATCATAAACCTAATTGGACAAGAAATTATAATGATCTTAAAACTACAGTTAAAGTTAACTGTTTAGAAATGATTGTTGGCACTAAAATAAGTGTAAATACATTAGATGGAAAAAATTTAGAACTTACGATCCCTAAAGGAACTAGAAATAATACCACATTTAGTGTAAATGGGTATGGTATTCCTGATGTTAGATCTAATCAAAAAGGCAAATTGTTAATAACAGTTGAAGCAACTATACCTAACAATTTAAAAGCACAGCAATTACAAAGAATACGAGAAATTTTAAACGATATTTAAGTATTGGTTACTCTTTACATTGACAATAACAGAAAACAATGTATAATATAAAGTGTTACCGAACTTATTATAAACACTAAGGAAGAAGAATGGTTGAACCAAGTGAAGAGCTACAATTAGTATTTGAAAAAAGTATAAAAGATGCACGTAAGTTACAGCATGAGTATGTAACCGTCGAACATCTATTATTTGCAATGATGTGTTCTGATAGTTTCTTCAAACTCATGTCAGGATATGGTGCAGACGTTGACTACCTTAAATCTAATTTAGAGCATTATCTCAAGAATAATCTTGATGAAATTAAAACAGAAGAAACAAAGTATAAGCCTAAGAAAACACAAAGTGTAGAACGTGTACTTAATCGTGCATTTACACAAGTGTTGTTCGCAGGCCGTGCAGAGATTGAACTAAATGATGTTCTTCTTAGTATGATGAGCGAAAAGAAAAGTCATGCTGCATACTTTATTGAAAAAGCAGGAGTCGACAAAGACACATTTGCAGATTACATTAGTTCAGAACATGAAGAAGCAGTTGCAGATGAAGAAATTAGTGGTGCAGCTCAAAAAGCATTAAAAGCATTTACTACTAATCTTAATGGACAGGCGAAACTTGGTAAAATTGATCCAATTATTGGTCGTTCAGAAGAGCTCGAAAGTCTAGCACTTGCATTAGGACGCAGGAATAAAAACAATGTATTGCTAGTTGGCGATCCAGGTGTTGGTAAAACTGCTATTGCAGAAGGCATGGCATATAACATTGTTAATGACAATGTGCCTGACTTCTTAAAAGAATACGAAGTATATATGCTCGACATTGGTAGTATGCTTGCTGGTTCTAAATATCGCGGAGACTTTGAAGAACGCTTTAAACTAGTACTTGCTGGCCTTAAAGGCAAAGGCAAAACTATTATGTTCATTGACGAAGCACATATGATGAACGGTGCAGGTGCAGGCGGTGGCGGTGGAGCAAACGATCTTGCTAACATGCTTAAACCAGCTCTTACCAAAGGCAATCTAAAAGTTGTTGCTTCAACTACTTGGGACGAATATCGCAAGTACTTTGAAAAGGATCGTGCTCTTATGCGTCGATTCCAACGTGTTACAGTTGACGAGCCTACTGCAAGTGTAACTAAAGATATTCTACAAGGTATTAAAAAATACTACGAAGATTATCACAAAACAACTATTACAGATGAAGCTATTGAAAGTGCTGTTAAGTTATCAATTAAATATCAGTCAGATAAAAAATTGCCAGATAAAGCAATTGACTTAATTGACCTTGCATGTTCAAGATTTAATCTAAACAACGTTGAAGAAAAAATTGTTACTGCAAAAGGCATTGAGTTTGAACTTGCAAAGGTTGTTAAACTTCCTGCAGAAACAGTAAGTCAAACAGAAACCGACAATCTTGCTAATCTTGAACACAATCTTAAGAAAGTTGTGTATGGTCAAGACACTGCTATTGAAGATATTGTTGATAAAATTCTTGTTGCACAAGCAGGTCTTAAACCAGATGACAAGCCAATTGGTGCATTTGTGTTTATGGGCCCGACTGGTACAGGTAAAACTGAAACTGCAAAGCAATTATCTAACCAATTAGGTGTAGAACTTGTGCGTTTTGATATGTCAGAGTATCAAGAAAAACACAGTGTTTCTAAATTGCTAGGTTCGCCTCCAGGATATGTAGGACATGAAGAAAACTCAGGTCTACTAATTACTAAATTGCAAGAAAATCCTAACTGTGTATTGCTACTTGATGAGATTGAAAAAGCACACCCAGATGTTTCACAGATCTTGTTGCAAGTAATGGACAATGGTAAAGTTACTGGGTCTAACGGCAAAGAGGCAGATGCACGTAATTGTATCCTTATTCTTACTACCAATCTTGGTGCTAAGGATGCTGAGAAAAACACAATCGGGTTTGGTGACAGTATGGAGAATAATTACGAAGATACTGCACTTAAAAAGTTCTTTGCACCGGAATTCCGTAACAGACTTGATGGTGTGATTACATTTGCTAAACTAGGCAAAGAAGTTATGCTTAAAATTGTTGGTAAGTTCTTGCTTGAACTTAAAGTCATGGTTGCAGACAAAAATGTTGCAATTACTGTCACTGACGAAGCATTAGATGCCCTAGTCGATCAAGGCTTTGATCCTAAGATGGGTGCAAGGCCGTTGCAACGTGTTATTGACAAAGAAATCAAACGTCCTTTAAGTCGTCAATTACTGTTCGGAAATCTTAAAAATGGCGGACATGTAACTATTGACTATAAAGAGAAATTTGTATTAGAATCGGCGTCGGAGGAAGTCGTTGAAGAAGTATGAAACGACTAAGTTGTTTTGGGGTGCATACTTATATAGACTAAGCATCTCAAATCAACTATCTTCTTCGTTTAGAGACAAGAACTTGCCATTCGCTAGGCAAGTTCTTGATACAATGCAACATGAATATGAACAAGGCGAACCATTACTATTACAAAGCGGCATAAGAAAGAAGCCAGTCTCTAAAGAATGTTTTTTTGATGCAAAAAAACTTTTTAATCATTTTAATAAATTTGATGATTATAAATTGCGCATCGAATACCCTAACATATCAATTTACACTAATAATTTTGAGTGGCTTAATGCTATTATGCAAGATGTTAAACAATCTAGTATAATTAGTTTACATACACCTGATCCTAATTATATCAATACGCTAACTGAACATAATATTATTGTAGGTCATGATAATGGATACCAATATAAAGTAACACTTGGCACAGCAAAAGGTGATGTTACATTTGGTCAATGGGCTATTAACAATCCTAAATTAATTAAAGTAGGCCCAGTATTGCTACAAGAATTACTTAATTCAGGGTATGTTAACGGAATGTACTTTTATGCAAGAGACGAACGCACACTGCAACTATGTAACTTAATGTTATCTAATATTCGCCGCATCGACAAACTAGTCGTCAAGTAAAATATTGATAAATAGTTATATGGCAAACAGTAATACATTTGAATTCACATACGACGATAACGGAACTACAGTCACAAACGCGGCGATGTCTCATCCCGGGGATAGTACTTCTGTAGATAGAAATAGCAATCCGCAAAAAGGAGATGGTTACTACGGTCGTAGTGACGGTTTTCATACAATACAATATACTATAACAGGGTTTATAGGCACAGTTGCTATCCAAGGAACATTAGCTATTAATCCTACAGAAGACGACTGGTTTACTGTTTATAGTCAAGCATATCCAGTCGTAAACGACGAAGGTACTACTGAAAGTAAAATTACAAACTTTACAGGAAATTATGTTTGGGTAAGAACATCTATTAATAGCTGGACTGACGGCGTAGTAAATAGCATCAAATTGAATCACTAAGGGTTAGAATAATGGAACATTTTGTACGAGTAATATTAGAAAAAGAAGAAGGTCCTAGCTTACTAGACGAAAGTGTTTTCCCTTCACAAACTTTATTAGAAACTGTAGATGGCAATCCTGTTATTGAAATTCCTTTACAACGAGAATTAACTAACGAAGAAGCAGATGAATATGCTGATCGTTTAGCAGCATTAATGTTTGAACAAGGGTATGACAATTTTGATATTGAAATATCTGGAGGGAACGAATAATGCGTATAGATGAATTTTCACAAACTACTGACACATCTTTACCGTTTGATGTAGTTGATGATGTTGTTGTGTTTATGCGCAACGATCCTATGTTTTATAGAAAAAGTTTTTTCCCAGCAGTTTCTCGTGTTGCAGATTTGCATAGAGAAGGCAAACCAATAGATCAAAACAAATGCTTAGGTGACATGGTTGAACAAGCATTACAATCATATTGTAAAAAGTTTAATGTGGCACGTATGCCGGATGAAGTTTTTAATAACGATGATAGACAAGCAATTATTGATTTAATATTCTCCGAAGAAATGGAACAAATTAAAAACGGGGAATATTCATGAGATTAAGAGAATTATTCGAAGCACCTGAGCGTACAGCATCTATGGCGTTTGGCCGTATGAACCCGCCTACTATTGGTCACGCTAAACTAGTAGATGCAGTTAAAGCACAAGGTGGCGATCCATATATATTTCTAAGTCAATCACAAAAGCCCAAAACAGATCCATTAACATTTGCAGATAAACTGCGTTATGCTAAGTTCTTTTTTCCTGAAGTTACAATTGGCAACCCAGAAGTAAAAACAATCATTCAAGCACTACAAAAGATCGATGCATTAGGATACGACAACTTAGTATATGTTGCAGGTAGCGATCGTGTTCCTGCATTTGAAGAATTAATTAACAAGTATAACGGCGTAGAGTATAACTTTAAATCAATTAAAGTAGTAAGCGCAGGAGAGCGTGATCCAGACGCAGAAGGCGCAGAAGGTATGAGCGCAAGCAAGATGCGAGCAGCAGCCGCAGCAGGCGACTTAGAATCATTTAAGCAAGGTGTACCTAATCAAGAAGTAGCAGACGAAATGTATGCTGCGGTTAGACAAGGCATGGGTGTTAAAGATGAAGAGCCAGTTGCTGCTGAAGCATTCAGTCCTGTACAATGGTTGAAAAATACGTTTAGCTCTGATCCGCAATTTAAAGCATGGCATAGATTATACCAGCAAGATCCTAATAAAGCTGCACAAATGTTTAGAACAAAACATAAAGAATTCCTAACAGCACTAAGACAAGCCGGACAAGTAGAAAGTGTCGAAGAAACTATTCGCAAAGTAGAAGGCGGATATCGTTTATACAGTAAAAAAGGTAAGAACCTAGGCACCTTTGATACAAGAGCTGCTGCTGAAAAACACGAACGTGAAGTACAATACTTTAAGCACAAGGGCTAACAATGGATGAACTGGAGTATATTAAAAAACTTGCAGGTGTAAACGAATTCAAAGGTTACACAGAGTATACTCTCGAGAACATCAGCGATGCTGCTACAGCTAATCGCAAAAAAGAACGTGAACAAAATATCCGTCCAGGTGATAAAGAATGGTTTGAACTTTGGTTCGGACTTCCTAAGATGCACGGGCAAATGAATATGCCGCGAGGATTTAGGGGTCGTAAAAAATGAAAATATACGAAATACTAAACGAAGATGGCAGAATTGTAAAAGGCGTTAACACTACAGTTGACGTAGGTCCTAACGAAATTAAGACTCAAGCAGCTAAGTTTGGTAATACAGTAGACAAGGATGGTGTGCCACCTACACTAAGTAAGAAAGTAAAAGGCGCTAGTACTAACGTACTATATAATTTAGGGGAAGCAAAGCAACGTTTAGACCCTAAGTGCTGGAAGGGATACCGTAAAGATGGCACTAAGATGAAAGATGGCAAACGAGTCAACAACTGTGTTAAAGTAAGCGAAGACGAGTACACATGGGAAGGCGACTTGGACATGTTGTACGATGACGAAATTCTTGACGAAGCAGAGTATCAAGGACGTAAAGTTAAACTAGGCAAGCCTATGCAAGGCGATGTTAAGAAATTTAAAGTATATGTAAAGAATCCTAAAGGCAACGTAGTTAAAGTTAACTTTGGTGATCCTGACATGCGTATTAAAAAATCAAATCCAGCACGTAGACGCAGTTTCCGTGCAAGACATAACTGTGATAATCCAGGGCCTCGCCATAAGGCACGTTACTGGTCGTGTAGAAAATGGTAAGGAGATAAAAAATGAAAATGAGCGATTTATTAGAAGGCAGAAAAGGCTACTGTTCAGACAAGTGCTGCGGAGCCGATGTTAAAGCTGAAGATTGCACTTGTAAACCTACATGCTCGCATTGTAGTTGCAATGCTGTTACAGAAGATGCAACTGCGGACGGTACTAGTTCAGGCAATATTAATACAGTAGCAAGTGTTCCTGGAGCGAAACGTAAAGTATCTAAAAAAGGCAAGTATGGTGCACCAAAGGCTCCTCAAGCAACTAATGCAGATGGTACTGCTAAAAATGCACAAGACATAAACGCTAATTTAATGGGCGGCACGACGGCAAGACGATAAATACACTTAATATGTATTACTGGAGTTAACTCAATGAGAAAAAATGAATTCAAAGAAGGTTTAGGTGATTTAGCACACGCAGCAGAACGCGATCACGAAGTGCAAATGGCCCGTGCAGACCTATATAAAATTGCAAAATATGCTATTCAATTACACGACATGCTTAAATCTGTAAGTGAAGCAGAAGGAATTGAAGGCTGGCAACAGGCTAAAATTACTAAAGCTGCTGACTATATTGGTAGTGTTTATCATGCTATGGATTATGAAAATGCATCAGATACTGCACAGCCTGAACTAACTATTCCTACAGAATCTTCATATAAAGATTTGTTGGCAAATAAACTAAACGAAAAAACAAAACAAAAAGTTTAAGGGTTAATAGTATGTCTGATATGCGTAACTTAATTTCAAAACTAGATAGAATCGATGAACGACAAAATCACCGTGAATTGAACGGTGTAGTTGATCAATATGCAAAACAAGGTATGACTTTACAAGACCTTGCAGCAATGGAGCAAGCTGCTCGTGAAATGCAAACATCAGGTCAAGGTTTTTTAGGCGGGTTAGGCGCTGCATTACGTTCAGTAGGACAGACAGAAGACTTTAAAGTTAACTATGTACTTTACCATGCCGGTGAAAAACTTGGATTAAACGGTATGTTTGGTACAGATGGTAAACTAAGAACACTTAATGGTACTACATATAATTCAGAAGAAGTTCGTCCTACTAATGCCGGAGCAAGAAATATTGCAGTAGCACAGGCAAGACTAGGAGTACTTCCTACTAATGTGCAAACTAAATTTAGTATACAAGCAGGCGGACAAGGCGAAACAATGCGTCCTACTAGAGAGTTTTTCTTTGATCCAACTGTACTTTCGTTGCAAGGACACAGTATATCAAACTTTAGAGGAACAGAGCCATATATAGACGTAACTCTTCAAGGCGAATTAACTAGAGTATATACTAAAGAAAGAAATGCAGAAGCATTACGCGAGGCTTATCCAGATGCTACAGTAATGAAAGCAGACGGTAGTGGTCCATATTTTCAAGAAACAAATAGTTCTGGAAATCCAACTTCTGGAAATAATGCTGCTGGTATACCAAGAACTGATTCAACTGCACCAAGAAATAGAGAGAGAGACGGCGGCAATCCAGGTGGAACTACTACCGTCGTAGAACCGACGGCTACTGCTGCTGCTGCTGCTGCATTAGAACCAACAGGCGATGAATACAAAACTACACTAGATGACTTTGTTGCTCCTGCTTCTAATCAAGGCGGACTTAGAAATAATCCAGAAGCAGCGGGTGCTATTAAAGAATTAAACACACGACTATCAACATTAGGGTTTACAAACGTACAAGCAGATAGCGAAGAATACAGTAGAGCAACTGATCAAGCGATACGAGACTTTCAACGTGCATATAATAGAATGCAAGTAGGGACTACTAATACAGATAATGCAGCCGTACCGGAAACAATTAGAGTTGATGGCGATTTAGGTCCTAATACATACAGAGCATTGCAAGATGTTGAAAATACTTTTAGTACTATTCAACGTTTATTGGCAGCAAATGGTACTACTGAATCTATTACATTTAAAAGTTCTATATCTAAGATGATTGAAAGCCTTGTAAAAGAAGCGTTAACTCAAGCTCAGATGGGCGAATTGACTGGCAAATTAATTGCTATTGATAAATTTATTGGAGCAGCTGGCGCGAATTTTAATATTGACTCTAAAAAACAGATGTTAATTAATGCTAGAAAAGCAGTAAGTGCTAACGTTGCTAATATGAGCACTGAGCCTACTCCTAATATTGTTGGATTATCAAATGGTGAAATTACTCCAATTAGGGGATCACAAACTTCTAATGCCACCGATAGTAAAGCTGATGCTGTACAAACAGGTTCGGATGCAGGAAGATATCTAGCACAACTAATACATGACGCAGTAGAAGATGGATTTGTTCGTGCAGACGGTAATCAAATTATTGAACGTTTAGAGCAAGTTCGTAACAGACAAGATTATTTGGATGCTGTAGAAGCATATCAAGAACTTTATAAAGAAGATATGATTAAAGTATTAGGAAATGCTGCAATGCATGATACACGCTTCTATCCTAGATACTATGAGCAATTACAACGTTTAGAAATTCCTCATATATTACCAGACAATCCAAGCCGTTTACGTGGAGGATTAATGACCGGTAGAGAATGGGACGAAATTTTTGGTGAAGATCTAAGTAAGTATAATGTAAATGCTGACAGCAAATACGAATATATTTTAGGTAATGCTCAAACAGGTGCTGAAACTGATAAAACCTTTGATTGGGGCCAGAGAACAGGTAATACTGTTAGCGGCGAAGTTACTCAGCAGGACGGTAGAACCATAAGATGGGAAATCACTGTTGAAAACGAACAAGTAACAATGAGAGTCGGACGAAATTTAGAGTTGTCAAACGTTAACATTCGTCAATCAAGTAACGGAGTTACACCATTTGAAGCAATTAGTAACGGAAAAAGCCAAATTTACCAAATGCCAAATCCAGAATATCAAAATTTAAATAACGCATTAGAATATGTAAGAGATAATATGTTGGAGACCGCATAATGAAAGTTATACAAATTTTAACAGAGCGTATTAACTCAGCAAACGAATTAAGATCATCATTTGATGAGCAGCAATGGTCAAATATTCTTTGCCATTTTATTAGTAAATTTATTGATAGAAACACCGGATCACCTGTATCTAGCGCATTAAGATATTTTATAGGTGGTGCATTAAACGCAGGTGAACTTGAAAATGCTCAAAGATTAATAGGCCTTAACATGGCTTCAGGTCTAAGCCCTGAAGCGTGGAATGCATATGCTATACGTTATAATATGGGTGTGCCAAATTCTAGTACAGGATTATCTTGGGACGATATTTATAATCATCTTGCTCCTCATGCTGCTACACCTTGTGAATTAGAAGTTATGGCTGCTAATACCAATCCTGGTGTTAGTAATGATACATTATTAGATACAGAAGAAACAAGAGAAGAATTTATCAGCCTTATTAATACTAGTACTGCTGATGTTCCTGATCCTATAACTACAGAAACTGAATTAGCATCATTTTTACGACAGTCATTACAAGCAATTCAAAATACTCCTCAAAGACGAGCTGCTGATGATCAAGGACATAACTTTAGATGGTTCGTTGACAATGCTGCAAATGAAGGCAACCCGTTAAAGAATAATTGGGTAAAAATCTTTAATGACAATAAAGAAATAATAGATAATGGCCAAACCATATCTAAAGAAAGTTTAATCGAACTGGTATGGCGCTGGGTCATAGCTGCCGATTACGTAATTTCTGCGGCTAGACGAACTTCCGCAGGATAATTCATTTCAACCTAATAACTTTGTATCCTAATTTAGGATACAAAAAAGTCGTTTAGTCGTTGACAAACTCCAACTAATCATATATACTATAACATATTAACAACAGGAGAAACCTATGAGTGATCGTACCTATGGTGCAGAAGAAAAGGCAAAACTTGAGCGTCTAGTTAAAGAAGGTGTAACAGTATTGCAAGAAGTAGAAGATCTTAATGAAGGTCTTAAAGAAACAGTTAAAGCTGTAGCAGAAGAGCTAGACATCAAACCAGCATTAATTAACAAAGCTATTAAGATTGCTAAGAATCGTGATTGGGATAAACATGCCGATTATCATGAAGATCTAGAAACACTTGTTGCTACGTTAGGATATGATAAATGAGCCTATGGCAAAAAGTTAAAGACTTTTGGGTGCGCAGTTACACTAGCGATCGTAGAGCATTCTACTTTGAAACGATCGCTAGTGCATGTGTATTCATTAGCATGACCTGGATTGCTGTAGCACAGCCT
>Ga0181563_10003620_pt1 | contig 14718 bp, 10 predicted proteins | sample 011ome_25_FD_133759 | JGI IMG/M metagenome (GOLD analysis project Ga0181563, IMG submission 133759) | Coastal salt marsh microbial communities from the Groves Creek Marsh, Skidaway Island, Georgia - 011512CT metaG (megahit assembly) | ecosystem: Environmental > Aquatic > Marine > Intertidal... | reverse complement strand
CTCTGGTTCAGATTCAGGAAAAGAGGAACCGAGCGATGAGACCAAACCATCGCTCGAGCCCAAGGGTAATCAGGAAAACGCGAAAAAAGAGCCGACAGCAAATTCACAACCTGGGGACAAGGAAATCGGACTTGGCCCCAAACCGCCGACGAGCGAAATTCTTCCACCTGCCAAAACGCAAGCGACGGACAACTGATCCGCCAACATTATTTGTGGACCCTCGACGGTTTGTTAATTGGATTAGCAGTCCCAAAACGCAAAACGCCCGCGTGCAAACGGCTTTACCAGTCAATCGCTTGTTGTCTCAACTCTGCGACCCTACCACTGGTCGGTCGCCAGCAAAAATTGACACGCACAAAACCGCTCTCAAAAGGAGTGGATGTCCGTTAAGAATTGGTAGTGGCTAAGCACCTCAGCGTGCAAACAGAAAGAACCTGCACGTCATATCAAATCAGACCTGCAGCTTTGCGACTTATCCAGAAACCGGTCAACAGCAACAACAAGACAGCAGCAACCGCAGGATGAGCCCATAATTGCACTCGCCTTGTCGTCGGCTCGGGTTTGGGCAACTCTGCGATCGCATCCATCAGCAAATCAAGCTCATCGGGAGTGACATTCCGCCCCCGCGATACTCGCGAGATTTCCCTCAAAACTTCTGGCCGAGCCGGTCGTCCAATCGATTCGTTGAGTTGACCTTGAACAAAGAAACTCGTCTCGAGAACTGCGTTTGTCTCGCCACAAGAAAGCAGAACCTGATGCAATCCTGGCTCGGAGGTCTCAAAGCGTCCACGAAAGACGCCCCACCGATCATTCTCACCCGAGAGACGAACGGTATCGACGTCTCCGCTTGGTGAGGTAATTAGTGCAGTGACTTCGCCATCCTGAAGCGGTTCACCAATATCATCCATCACATGCGCACTCAGATTAAGAATCTGACGCACCTCGGGTTGGTCGGGCGTATAAAACAGTCGCATCGTTTCGCCCTTGGCCATGTTCCGTTGGTAAGCCATCCAACGCACCACTTGACCCCAAAACCGATAGTGATACTTATCCTCGACCCCTTTTCGCCAACGCCAGGCCCCATCGGTTCCCATGAACAAGACTTTTCCCGCACCGAACGGACGGGTGACTAACAGCGGAAGTCGGCCCGAATCATTTTGGACATCTTGATGAACCGCCAACACCTCCGCGCCCGCTTTCGCACGAACCACCGGCGCGTACCACTGAAAACCAGGGAGCCCTTCCCACACCGAAAAATTATCATCGCTTGAGTCTGCCAACTTCGTCAACAAACTGGTGCGGCCGCGTTCCGAAAGTTCAAAGTGACCTGGCAAACGTGACCCCCAGCCTTCAGGCTGTTGTTCGTCCAACAACACGGGGTAAAGCTCACCGAGTTCCGTGGGTAACAGACTAAAATGCCGGCCCTGAAAACCTGGCATAAAAACGAGTCCACTAGCCTGAAATTCAACCAAGCCGCGTATCAGCTCACACTGACCCTCGGTCAATTGTGATTCATCAAGCCCCACATCCCCGAGAAAAACCACGTCGTACTTAGAAAGATCTTCTAGCTCCTCTGGAAACACTTTCAAGTAGTCCTGCGACCCACCGCCAACTTTGTCGAGCCCCGGATGAAACAACAAACAAGACACCTCAACTCCCGGATCTCGCGATAAGGCATTACGCAGGTACCGATATTCCCATCGCGGCAGCGACTCGATCAGCAACACTTTGAGCTGTTCTTGCCGAATTGAAATCGGCAGCGAGATGGTATTATTGGATGAGATCTTCTCCTGGCCCTGAACAGGCAAATCGACGGTGATCACGAAGTCACCAACTTCGCGAGGCGTCCACTGGATGGCATCGGTCGTGCGACCCATCGGCGAAATCCGCACCTCGTGTACCACATCCTCGGTACCGTCGACAAGCAAACGCACCTTGGCAATCGACTCCCTCGGCAGTGAACTGTCAATCGTCAGCGGGATGCGAACCGACTTGCCCTCGGCGCCGAACGTCGGGACATCTGCACTGACAAGTTCGAGATCGGGCAGCTTTTTGTTGCTACCTGCCGTCACCGTAAAGACAGGAACACGCAGCCCCCGCAACTTGGACGCAGCATCAACTGGTGACGGTCCGTCGTTCCAGTCGCCGTCGGAAATCAAAACCACACCAGCCAATCCCTCACGCCGATCCATTGACTGATTCAGCGGCTGCGAGAGATTCGTCAAACCCGATGACACTCGTTTTACCGCATCACTTGTATTTCCTTCCGACTGATCGTCGCTCATCCCCTCGATCAAAATCTCATAGTCTGCGGACAAAGCCTCCCATGCCGGCTTCTCCGTAAGATTCTGTATCGAAGCCGACCGAGAAATCGCTTCCGCTCCAGCATCTGCGTCAGAGAGCATGTCCAGCGTCTTCATACTTGGCGATTGATCATAGTAGACATCTATCCGAGGCTTGGAATCAGGCTGATACTCCGTCGTCCACTCCGGTTGCTGCAACAGAAATACGACAAAAGTAATGATCAATAATCGGAGTGCTTCTAAGCGTAAAATCGGTAGCGCATAGCCGCTGCGTCTGCATGACAGGTAGCACAACGAAATCGCGACGAGGATTGCTACAAATGACAATAGCAGCGAACTCGTTCCGAGGCTAAAGGTTAAAGAAGATCGATCCATCATCCAGGCGTCCCCGATCGAAACGCTGACGTGGTATTGTCGATCGATCCAGACCTCTGGGCCTCATTACCGAACACGTTCGCAACCGAAATTTCCGAGCCTGGCAGACCCGAGGAAATAACCTTTCCGCGAGTGGTGTGTCGCCGAGGAAGTGATAACGCCGACTCAGCTAAAAGCATTAACAACATCAGTAGCAAGAAAAGTCGCCAAACCTCTTGGATCAGCGAACGCTCAACCCCAACCTCGTCCCTCACGGTACGAAAACTCAACCCAGCAAAGAGCTCTTCCAGTTCCGTGTCGCTAATGACCTTGGGAGCGTCTTCTAACTCGGATCGATTTACCGCTAACCAACGATCTCCGGATTGATACACTCCAGAGGTTGCCGAAAACTCTGTCGACAATACGTCGGAATCACCAGCGACCGGTAGCCACTCTTTCACCGAATCGGGGTCAGCTGGCCACTGCTCTGCGAACGATAGAGTGCCCGCATCAACCAGTCGACTGAGCCCCAATGACTTCGCCCCCTGAGTCATCGCTCTCTGCACCATCGCAAACAGCACCACACCACCGCTGGCGAAGTTGGAATCCAGCGGATCCACCGTTGTTGCACAGAAGTAGACGGGGCTAGCGTTATCAATTGATTTCACGAGCAGAGCGTCACCATCACTTAGACTGGCTAAGGTCGTAAATTCACCAACGATTTTGCAAAATCGCTCGACTCTCAAATCACCGACCGGCAAAGATTCGCCGCTGAGAGTGTTCGCCAAAAGGTCTCGCTCCACCTCCCAGTTACTAACTTGGTTCACTCGTTCTTCCCGGTCTCCCCAGCGAATGGATGCGAACTCTCGATCATCCGAAGGTGTCGATTCATCTGGAAAAAAAAGGATAACGCCACCACGCTGTCGATACGATCTCAGCCAGACATGCTCGGGATCCGACTGGCGAGGTATCGCGGAATGCCAAATCACCAAAGAAAAGCTATCCGACTCCAGCCCCACGACATCCTCTGTTTCACACAGCGTGACCTCAGCGTTGGAAGCCGAATCGGCAGACACGGACGATGCAAACTCCAGTGGTCGAACCGACTCCGGATCGCTGCAGACGATCAGGGTTCGACGCGTGGGTTCTTTTTGGTAAGTGAAAAAGAAATGATTATCCTGTTCGTTAATATCTGCCGGCAGCGAAAGTCGTCCCCATCCGTTTTCTTTGGTTGATTCAATCGGTACCGAATAATCGGAGACCTCAATCATGCCGCCAACCATCTGCAATTCGATCTCGGTGACCACACCGTTGAGCTCAAACTGTATTGGCAATGGCCCATCTAGCTCATTAGAAATCTTCCCTTGAATCGCCTCTTGCGAAGTCGCATCTTGTCTTTGCACACGAAAACTAAGTAAGAGTTCAGACCCTTTGTCCGTTTCAACGCGTCGAGCGGCTTTTCCAACAAGCTGAAGGTTCTCGGTGCCAGCCTCTTCAAACGCCAGCGAATGAATTCTCACCGTTTGCGTCCGACTGAGCACGGCGTCGCGAAACGACTGCCAGCGTCCACTACCGGGATTCCAATCCGATACCCGGTGATCACTACAGATCCAAACCTCGGTTCGACTTGGCTGCTGATCCCGAAGGTATTGTTCCACCACCTCTAACATTGCCGGAATATCCGCCGTTGCACTGACCCCTTTGAACTCCGACAGATCCGCAAGTTGTTCAACGGAACTCAGTTCTATTGGTTTCAACCCCACACTATCAATCAGGATGTAGTGATCCGACTCGAGCTTCCCGAGACTTTCTTGTAGTCGCTTAATACCCGACTCCAATTTCGTTCGCCCACCCGCTCCGACCTGACTCATGCTCGCCGATCGATCAAGCAGGACAACGGTGGTGTCAACACGCCCGCCTGCTGCCATCCCCAACCATCCACTAGACAGCGGACGACTGACGGCAAAAACCAAGCCCGCAACCGCAAGCGTTCGTGCAGCGAGAATCAACCACTGCCTCAACCGTGCGTAGCCTTTGGACATCTTTGTGGCAGCCAGCAGAAACGCCATTGCAGCCCACTGAACGGTTTGAAATCGTCGTTGATGAATCAGGTGAATGACGATAGGCAACGCGATCAGCGGAAGACCTAGCAAAAGGAGTGGCTGCAAAAAACTCATCGCCCACTCCTTGATAAAGCTCGTCTGGAGAGAAAACGATGCAGAACCTGCTCGTAGTCTTCACTGAGCAGCACGCGATGATAATCCGCTGCAGATTCGAGACAAACCTGTCGAACTTGTTCGAGATAGTTTTGCAATACGGTCTGGTAACGACCAAGGACCTCAACCGGATCTGCAAACACAGCCGTATCACCCTCAAGATCCACAAATCGAGTCGGACGACTGAAGTCAAAATCAACTTCTTGATCATCGAGAAGATGAAACAGTGCGACATCATGCTTGCGAAATCGTAGATGCTCAAGCGCCGCTCGCAACTCTTCACCGTCGACAAAAAAATCTGAAATCAGGACAACCAAAGCACGCTGCTGGACCGTTTCTGCAAACTCATGCAATCCATCGATCAGTGTTGTTTCGCCGGCCGCGGAGAGATTTTCGAGCTGATCGTTCAATCCTCGTAGGTGGGAAGGCGTACGCCTTGGCGGAAGTTGGGGTGGTGCATGACGCCCGATGCAGGTCAGCCCCACCGCGTCACTTTGCTGAACGGCAAGATAACCAAGCGTGCCGGCCAAACGACGCGCGTATTCTAATTTTGAAACGCCGCCCGAACCAAAGTCCATCGAACCGCTAACATCCAGCACCAGACACATTCTCAGATTCGTATCGGCTTCAAACTCTTTGACGTAATATCGGTCCGTTCGACCATAAGCCCGCCAATCGAGTCGACGCAAATCATCCCCAGGGATGTATCGACGGTATTCCGCAAATTCAACACTGGCACCGCGATGAGGACTTGCATGCATCCCCGAAACGCTGCCCACCATCGCTCGCCGCGCAAAGAGAGGGATCGACGCCAGCCTGCCAAGCGCGTCGGGATCCAAAAATCGGCGGTTACCTCGATCACCTAACAAGCTGAAAGATACATCCAAAAAAAGAGAAACAAGGCTGTAGTACCAATGGGTTTACGCGACTGCCGGCAAATTGATGCGGGGAAGATGAGCGGATGGGGGTCCGATCAACATGCCAATGCATCGACGGATTTCATCTTTGGAATTTGCCAAAGATGAACACCGCCAACTCTAAAACTCGTGTGACGTTGCAGCCAGTGGCAGGCCCGTGCGCAACCTCTCACACCCGACGCCACGCTACGTTAGGAATCACCATTCTTGCGTTTCCTGACTTGATTGTCGATCCTCGGCGGGTGGTTCCGCTACATCCTTTGGTGCATCCGATGACCACTGTGTTCAAGACGCGTTTTGCACTCGACAACGACCCAAAAGAGACGATCGAACGTCGAATTAGGACCGATTCATTGCGACGCCGAACGGATCATCCGTTGCTATCCCCACGATTCCAATTCAACAATTCCTGGTAAGAGATTTTTTCACCACCGAACAGGTCCAAGGCACTGCCAACCGTTACATCCAGATTGCCGCCACTTGCATCCTGAATGCGGACCAAATCGGCCATCGATGAGACACCGCCCGCGTAGGTGACCGGAATCTTTCCCCAACGACCAATTCGATCAGCCAGCTCTTCATCAATTCCTTGGCACAAACCCTCAACATCCGCTGCATGAATCAGAAACTCGTCAGCGTACTCGGAGAGGGAATCAAGCCACTGCACCGTCACCGGCACCTCGGTCAGGGTCTGCCAGCGATTCATGGCTACCCGCCAGGCTGGCTCGCCGCCATCGGACGCGACTCGCCGACAACTGAGATCAATCACCAAGCGTTTTTTTCCGACCCTTGCCACCAACTCTCGAAGGCGATCCCACGAGAATTGCCCCTCCGCCTCGAATAGCCAAGAAGTCACAATGACATGACTAGCCCCCGCGTCGATCCAATCACACGCGTTTTCAGCATTGACGCCGCCACCCAACTGAAGACCACCAGGGTAAGCAGAGAGCGCCTCGAGGGCGGCCTGATCATTCCCAGCACCCAGCTTGATGACGTGACCGCCGGTTAATGCGTCTCTTCGATAACGATCCGCAAACCAACTCGCGGGCTGCTGAGAAACGAAATTTTCCTTGGGTCCAGAACCACTATCGCGCAGCGTTCCCCCCACAATTTGCTTCACTGCGCCATCATGAAGATCGATACATGGTCGAAATTGGGTCATCCGCTTTACCTTTTTCCTGTCACCCTCGCGGCAAAGCTTACCAAAACCAACCGACCGATGACCGCCACACAGCGGTCGTTGAACACGATTTCATCCTCCAAAACTGATCCCGCCCGACAGAACACTTGGAAACTGCGTAAAACCTGCACTTTAACGAATGACGAAATTGGGCCGTTGAAATCTGCCTGTGTGCACAAGTAACCATAAACCATCGTAAAAAACGGTATACTCTACCCCGCGAGGGTCAGCCCGTTATCCCAAGCCTCGGCGTCTCAGAAAACGAACGGCTCCACAATCTGCACTAGTCAAAAACCAATAATTCCAACAAGCTGCGGCTCGTTCGCTCGCTTTGCGTGCATCCGATCCTGGTACATCCCGTAACGCGACACTCACAATTTTTTCTGATCTCAACCGTCGATCCGAAATCACACACTGATCACTTCAACGCGGTTCGCATGCAATCTCAAGACAAAATCGCTCCCGAACTCTCAACACTGCTTTCGTCAGTGCGGAATCGAGTCCGGCGATTTGTGCTCGTCGATTCGCTATTAGCCATCACTGGACTGGTCACGGGCATTTTTTGGCTGGGCTTTCTGATCGACCAAACTCCGGTTCGATTCGGAGGCACCGAGATGCCGCGATTGGCGCGAATTCTTTTTTTCTCGACCGGAATTGGCTGTTTAGCTTGGTTGACGGGAAAACTACTGATCGGCCGACTACTCAGACCGCTACCCGACGCCAGCCTTGCATTACTCATCGAGCGTCTCTACCCCGAACTCGGTGGACGCCTGACCACCGCCGTTGAACTTCTAGGAAGCGAACGAAAGATCGATGATCATTCTCAATCCCTCCTCGCCAAAGTTCACCAGCAAGCCGCTACCCTCGTTGCCAAGGTGGAACCGTCTCGACTATTCCGGCGGGAAACGTTGATCCGGAAAGGATTCCTAGCGGGGCCATTAAGCGTTGCAACGGTAGCTTTTTTAGTCTTTGATCCAAGCTCGTTTGCGTTAGCTGCGAAACGCCTCACTCTGCTTTCTGACGCACCTTGGCCCCGCCGGGCGGATATCGAGATGGTGGGGATCGAACTCCCGACGATTACCGCCTCGGATGATGATTCCGACCAAACCGAATTAATTCCGTTTGACCAAAAACTGGTCCGTCTACCAATCGGCAGTAGTTCATCACTTCGGCTCCGTGCAAACGCCATCGACGCAGAATTACCGTCGGTTTGCACCGTGTACTATGAAACGGATTCTGGCTCCACCGGCCAGTCCAACATGCGCAGGGTTGGTCGTGTTGTGGATGGTTATCAGCACTTTGTACTTGATGGACCGCCGCTAACCGACCTTAGCGAATCCGTTGTGCTCAGCGTCCGTGGCCTCGACGATCGACTTGATGATTACCGCATCCAAGCGGTTGTGCCACCTTCCATTTCCGCGGCAACCGTAGCCGTAAAGTTTCCGGCGTATCTAAAGTCCAGCGAGCCGGACCAGACGGATTGGAACCGAGATTACCAAACCGGAATTCGAGTTGAGGAAGGGAGCGATGTGGAAGTTCAAATCATCAGCACCACACCGTTGGGATCGATCGATCTTTGGATACAGGGCGGTAGTAATCGAGAAGGCATCTTAGGTTCGACACCCCAACAAACCGAACCCGATCCACTTGATTCGGACCAAATCAACACAGCCGTGCAAAGCGAATCATCAGTGCATTCGGACTCCCTGTCTGTAGAATCGATGCGAATCTCAGAAGACGGCCTCACTGCAACTTTAACCCTACCCAAGTTGATGTCACCGACGACCATCAGCATTGTTCCCAGAGACGTTGATAATATTTCAGCACAATCACCGTATCGGTATTTAATCGGTGTGATCAAGGACGAGCCACCAGAGATCAAATTGGGGCTTCAGGGCATCGGCACCGCCGTCACCGCTAACGCCAAGATTCCAATTCAAAGTAGAATCCAGGATGACTACGGGGCTTACCGATCTGCGATCACCCTCGTGTTACAGGATGAGGCGACCGAAAATAAAGTCGTCCAAGGAACACCCGATTTAGAAGTTGAATCCCAACCCAATCAACTCTTTAGCGAGACGAATCTAGACATTCCCGATGGTTCCGGAGCGACTGAAACGGACGCGGATCTTCGCGAGTTGGTGGCGCAAAAGCAACTTCCAGAAATCGCACCGGGGATGAGAATTGACATCATCGGTGAAACAAGCGACCGCTACGACCTTGGCATCGATCACACCACCCGCACCGAAGTGATTCGATTACCTATCGTTACACCGGAGACGCTCCTCGCTTTTCTTGAGCGGCGTGAACTCTCTCTCCGTGCCAGACTCGAACAAACCTTGGATGAGTCACGAACACTACGCGACAACTTGAGTGAGTTTGCGGCACCACCGACCAACGCTCCTTTAACCGATGAACCCAGAAGTAATGCAAACGCAGAAGGCTCCGTGACACTCGATCAGCCCGACCGAGAGACTCAGGTACGACGCCTTAGGATCCAGCAAGCTCGATTGCAAAGCGAAAAAACCCGAGAAGAACTTGCTGGTATCGCCACATCAATCGACGACATTCTTCTGGAAATGCAAAACAATCGCGTCGACTCGGTCGACAGGCAAAATCGTCTTGGAACGGGAGTTCGCGATCCAATCCAAAACGTGATTAGCGGCACCTTACAAGAATTGCAACAGCAGGTCGCCAAGCTGGATAATGCAGCTGCCAACCAGTCTCTGTTGGCGAATGAATCCCGGATTGCGGTTGCACAATGCGAACAACTGATACTGGATCTAACGGCGATTCTCGACAAAATGCTAGACCTTGAAAGCTACAATGAGATACTAGATCTCGTTCGTGGTTTGATTGAAGATCAAAATGAGTTGATGGAAGACACCAAGTCTGAACGTAAAAAGAAAGTTTTGGATCTTTTCAAATGAGCGTTTTCCAATCAGAAACTCAGCCGACCTCTCGCTGGGTGAACCAGACGCTGGCAACAATGGCAAAGCCGTTGCTGATAGGACTCATGCTGATCCTACTTGCTGGTTCAGTAATTGCGCAAGGTGATACTCCTCAAGTCAAACTCAGTGACCGACAAACCAGCGTCGCTCAGAGATTTCAAAAACTACAAGAGCTTCTCCTCCGGCTGGCAGAGATGGAGGTTACCGAGAACCCAGAACGCGCAGCTCTGCTTCGTAGGGCAGCGAGACAATCGAGTGATCAATTCATCCTCGAAAAATTAAAGATTGCCTCGAACTCACTGGAAACCGAAGAATATCAAAAGGCGGTTGATAATCAGGAAGCCGCTACCAAAGAGCTAGGAAACCTTCTTACCCTACTCATGAGCGAAGATCGCTCAGAACGTATTCGTGCTGAAAAAGATCGTATTCAGCAGATGGTAAAGGATCTTAAGCGAACACTGAACAACCAAAGAAGCGTCCGCGCACGAACCGAGAACGGCGCAGAGCTGGAACAGCTTCAGAAAGAGCAGAAGTCCGTCACCGAAAGAGGTGAGCAACTTCTCAATCAATTGGATTCAGAATCAGAGTCCGATTCGACCAATGAATCAGAAGGCACCTCACCTGAATCAAATGACTCGCAAGACACCGAGTCGATGCCGACAGATGAGTCCGAAGCAAGTCAACCAGCTGAAGAGTCAGCAAACTCTCCATCCGAGAATCAATCATCGGAGGGATCGTCGGAACAGACCAACAAAAGTCCCAGTGATTCGGCTAACGACAATGATCAAGCCGGATCAGAGGATGGATCGAAAACAACAGAATCTTCCCCAAGCGAGTCGCAATCAGAAAACCAACCGAATGCGGAGCGGCAACCAAAAGACGGCGAGGATGAGAAGCAGGAAAACAAAGATCCCCGGAATTCAAGTGATCCCAAGTCGGACCCCTCGGACTCAGGAGAACAATCACAGGGTCACCCCTCAGAATCCAGCGAGTCACCGCCAAGCGATTCAGAAAATAGCCCGCCAAGCCAATCGCAGTCTGGTCAACCCAACCAGCAATCTTCTCCACCTTCTCAGTCATCGCCCCAGCCACAGACTCCAGAGCAGCGAGCACAACAGCAGCTGCAACAGGCGATCGAAAAGATGCAAGAAGCAGAACGCGCACTTGAAGAAGCGAAACGGCCGGAAGCGACCGAGCAGCAAAGAGCCGCAGAAGAAGATCTTCGCGAGGCGATCGACGAACTGGATAAAATCCTCAGGCAACTCCGAGAAGAGGAGATGCAGCGGGAACTAGCTCGACTCGAAGGTCGACTCAAAAAGATGGCAACCATGCAGTCGAAGGTTCTTGATGATACGGTTGCCCTCGCTGCGACCCCGCCAACTCAACGCGATCGTCAGACTGATTTAAAGGCGGGTGAGCTCGCCTTTGAAGAGAAAAAAATCACACTCGAGGCTGACCGGGCCATGCTATTGTTACGAGAGGAAGGATCGAGTGTCGCCTTCCCTGAGGTGGTCGGTCAAATCAGAGAAGATACCATCCGCGTATCGTCGTTACTGAACGACACGAAGGTGGACGCAGTTTCTCAGGGAATTCAGCAAGATATCCTAGCGGCCCTCGAGGAGATGATTGCAGCTTTGCAAAAAGCGCAACGTGATCTCGAAGAACAACGACAACAAGATCAACCACCTGGATCACCTCCCCCCTCTGGCCAATCGCAACAGCCACTCGTGGAGGCAATCGCGGAATTAAAATTAATCCGCACGATGCAGATTCGAATCCAAGGCACCACGAATCGTTACTCGGACCTGATTGACGAAGGTCAAAGTACGGGCGAAGAACTACTACCGTTGCTCCGCGATCTTGCAGAGCGTCAAGACCGACTGGATCAAATCACTCGAGACATTGCGTTAGAACGAAACCAATAAATTCGATCAAATCTGCAATTCGTATCCCAAGCAACATCGCGAAGCGAGAGTCCAGACGATGAAACTGTCGACATTCACCATCACTAGCATCGGCGGGCGCATGTCGCAACGAATCAGCCACTCAGCTCTGTTTGCGACTAGCTTTCTTAAAACAACATTCGTTATCGTGCTGTCAATCGGACTACAACAAGTCGCATTACAAGAACCAGCACACGGTCTTGATGCACTGGAACGGTCTGCTTCTTGGGATCTGATTAATCCTGCACAGCAAGAAGAGCAACTGCGTCTGGCTTTCACTGAACTCGGCGCTTCGGAGCAGTTGATCAATGAATACCTCAGCGACATCGAAGAAGAGTTGTCGGATGAACGAGCGGACCGGCTAGACATTCTAACACGGGCATTAATCCGACATTCAAATGATCTTCAACGATCTGTCAATGAATTAGAGGTATCAATCGATCAGGGTAATTATCAGTCCATTCAAAAGTCCTTAGCGAATCTCAAGTCCGAGCAGTGGCAATCCCTTCCGGTTTTGGTGCAACAAACGTACTCGGCATGGCTGGCGCGAAAGCTGGCAAAAAACCGTCTCTTTGACGAGGCGATCAATGCTTTTGCTGCGGTTGATCCAACCATGACCTTGGATCCTGCATCCACTCTGTTTTATCGAGCCGCTTCCCATCACGCTCTTCTCAACAAAGAGGAGGCGATCGCCGATCTTCGCCGCTTGCTAGAGAATGAAGAAGACTGCCCAACTCGCTATGTTCGCACTGCCAAAATGATGCTCGCGGATCTTCAGCCACTCAAAGAAGATTCTCTTGACGAAATCTCCCGGATCATGGGTGATGTCACTCGCCGCCTCGATCTTGGTCGAACGGATAAACAAGTCAAAAGCCAAGAACAAAAGATCATCGACAAGCTCGACAAGTTAATCGAAGACCTCGAGCAGCAACAGCAACAACAGCAGCAACAACAGCAAGCCAGTAGTGGGCAAGGCGGACAGAGCGAAGGTGGCCAAAGCACCCCGATGAACGAAAGTCAGATTGCGGGCGGGAGCGGCAATGGTGATGTTGACCGAAAACAGATTCAACAAAAAGACGGTTGGGGAAATTTACCTCCGGCCGAGAGGCAGCAAGCGATTCAACAAATCAGCCGAGATTTACCCACGCATTATCGCGAAGCGATTGAAGCGTATTTCCGCAAGCTTGCCACCGACCGAAAGTAAAACGTTTGGTGCAGAAAGTGGGTCTTGACTTGGCTCAGCACCGGTCACGCATCGATCTTACTAGCCAACCATTGACTCTGGCAAAGGATCGACACTGCCATGGCAACAATTCTGGCAACTTATCGACACTAGGCTCGACTCTACGAGCATTGCGTGGCTATCGATCAAACTAACGACTTCACTCCCCCAACCCCTCCTCCGCAGTTTCTTAACCAAACCTTCATCAAATCTAAAGCATTCTCTGCCTCGTTAATCTATGGCACCGCTGGTACTGTTTGTGCGCTTGTCGGGATCGGAACCCGAAATCCACGGAACTATAAAACGAGAACTACGGAACGATGAAAAAAAAATTAGCAAGAGTCGCGGTAGGTGCGTTTCTACTACTTACCGTTTCTTTCAACGCAAAGGCGCAGAATTCGAGTCTTCGCGGTACGATTGAAATCGACGGAAGCAGCACGGTCTATCCGATCAGCGAGGCTGCCGCGAGTGGATTCAATAAAAGCTACCCGAACGTCAAAGTAAATGTTGGAGTCTCAGGGACCGGCGGTGGATTCAAAAGGTTTACCAAGGGTGAGACCGATATTTCTGACGCATCCCGCCCCATCAAAGACTCTGAATTTGCGGCTTGCAAAGAAGCTGGCGTTAGCTTTTACGAGCTACCGGTCGCCTACGATGGTCTTACTTTGGTGATCCACAAAGAAAACGACTGGGTGGATTACCTCACGCTCGAGGAGATTGAAAAGATCTTTACGACCGAAGGTGGTGCAAAAACATGGTCACAGGTTCGTTCGGGGTGGCCAGAAACAGAAATCAAAATTTTCGCCCCTGGTACCGACTCGGGGACCTTCGACTACTTCAAGGAAGTCGTCGTGGGTAAAAATGAAACTTCACTCCGGGCGGACATGAGCACCAGTGAAGATGACAACGTTTTGGTCACCGGTGTCTCTGGATCTCCGAACGCAATCGGGTTCTTTGGAGTGGCGTACTACGAAGAGAATAAGGACAAGCTGAAAAGCGTTGCGATCATGAACCCCTCTACTGGGAACAAAGTATCGCCAACTGCGTCTACCATCGAAGACGGTTCGTACGCTCCATTTAGTCGCCCTCTTTTCATCTACGTCAACGCTGCCTCGTTTCGCAGGGCGGAGATGCGGCAATTTGTAGCATACTATTTGCAAAATGCCCCTAAAATGGCTGGATCAACCGGCTATGTTGCCCTACCGGCAGAGATTTACCGCGAAGGCATGATGCGTTGTCGAGCCCAAGGAAAAGGTGTCGGAACACACTACCTAACCGATTCAATGGAAAAAAGAGGCGGTGCCGTCACCGAAGTTTATAAGTCGCAAAACTTGGTAAACTAGTCCGGCACGCATGCAAGTTTTTCATATGTAAATCGCCTTAGAACTTTGAACCTCGGGTTTACAGAACCAGAAAGGAGGTCAAGATCTAGGCGATTCAGCGGTCTGACGATCCAAGAAAGGAGGGCAACTTGAGACGAACGATCGGCCCTCCGTTTCAGCCCACCCTTTCCCATTCCAAACAAGCGGATTAGCATCGGAATGAACCGAGCCGTGGCGGAACCAAACTCATCAAGATCACTTGATGAAACAGCGAGCCACTTATTGACTCGCCCAAGGCGAAATCTCAGAG
>Ga0181563_10003607_pt1 | contig 14726 bp, 21 predicted proteins | sample 011ome_25_FD_133759 | JGI IMG/M metagenome (GOLD analysis project Ga0181563, IMG submission 133759) | Coastal salt marsh microbial communities from the Groves Creek Marsh, Skidaway Island, Georgia - 011512CT metaG (megahit assembly) | ecosystem: Environmental > Aquatic > Marine > Intertidal... | reverse complement strand
GTGAATATTTTTTCTGTGTAAAAAAACTCTTTTGCTTTTGGCATTGGTATTGCGTGGTTTCGCATTGCTTCGGCTCTTGCGTGGCTTATTGATCGGTTGCGTTGTGCTACTTCTTTGTGGCCTTTGCGGTTGTTGCATTGCGCGCAACATGGTTGCAGATTGTCTAGCTCATGCGAGCCACCGTTCATTAACGCAACGATGTGGTCTACTGTGTCGGCTGGTTTGTCGCAGTAGTTGCAGGTCGGCTTGCCTTGCAGGATTATGGCCCGGTTGCGTTTGTATTCGGGGTTGCTGTGTTCTTTACCCATTGCTACCGCGCGCTGGCGCGCTTGCTCTCGTTTGTTGTTGTTGACGTTGCATATCGGGCTTGTCCTTTGTGTCGGTTTGTTAAGTGTATGTCAACTGTATGTGTGAGTCGAGACAGAGTGATGATGCTCTACCCATCGGGCTGCCTCAATCCGATTACCTTGCACCATCTAGCCGATTATGTTTACGGCTCGCCCCAACGCTTTGCACTCAGCCTTTCGTGTAGCAGGTTTTGTGCGCGCCGGTCTAACTGCGTTACCGCAGATCATCCAACCGCCCTGCGACAGGCTTAGGTATACGCGACTAGCCGATTGTGTGGGTCTTACTTTTTATCAGATCGCCACAGTAGGTAGGTGGTTATTACCGCCCACGTCACTGCAAACCATGCCCATTGACTCATGGCATCTCCCTACGCAACGCCTCATGCGCTAATTGCAGCGCGTCTTTCAGTTCCTCTAATTGCTTTGTCAACGTGTCAATAGTGCGTACAGCATGATCACGCTCACGCGCTATGGCTGTCATGTGATCATGTAGGCGGTCGTATTCCTCTTTAGGGTTGTTCATCTGGCTTTTATCCGTTCAGGTTTGATAAGTGGTTTATTTTGTCTGCAGTGTTTTTTGCTGCCCAACGCAAGCGACTGTCAACCTCATCTCTGCCAATGAACTCATCTAGCAGCGCTTCATGGCATAACAAGTCAAGGATTGTTTTAAGGACATTCAGTTCGTCTGTGATTGTGCTCATTTTTTTAGCCCATCTATGACGGCAGAGCATTGACCAGCGGTCAAGGTTTCAACTACTACGTCATCAACCTGTAATAAGCGGTGGATGTATTCGAGCAGCTGCAGATCATCCCAACCCTTGCCACGCGCAAGCGACTTAAGAAACCCAATTTGTTTAGGTGTGGCGCTGCCGTGCGTGTCTGGTTTAGCCGGCGCACTGTTTATGCGGTTGACTTTTTCCATTTCTGTTGACGATGCGCGCTCGCCTGTGTGCCCTATTGGGCTATTACTGATCATGCGTCCAATGGCGCTGGTCTCACAATTCTCTAAGAAACTGGTTTTGTTGACCGGACTATTGCCAAACACCTCTTCCGCATAGCCTGTGGCAATAAGCCTGTCCTCGTTGTTGTAGCCCTCTGCGCGCATGATGATCGTTGAGCCGTCATAGTGGTGAATAGTCGTGATGATGCGCCCATCCTCAAATGCGGCCCACCAGCGCTCTAAGCGTTGTGCCACTGTCTCGTAAAGGCTTAAGTCAAAATGTGCCATTACAAACCCATCTCTTTAAGTAGTTCACGGCCTGCGGTAGTGATGCTAAACACTCGTTGCTCTGAGCCTGACATACCAGCACGCAATTTACCAGTTGGCTCAATCATGCCAATTTTGTTTAACTCTGAAACTCTTTGCCAATAACTAGCACCGGGCTTGCCAATGGAATTAAGCGCGTAACCTATTTCCTCGCTTGTCATATCAACGTGCGATCTGTACGCCAACAATATTTGTATTCGCATCGAGTTGGCGCGGGGTTTTGCTTTGCGCGCTGCAACGTGTGATGTTGACGGATGTGAGCGTGACGCCAGCGGAAAGGCTTTGATTTGTTCTTTGTAACCACCTAAACCGTTAGATGGTGTAAACATTTGCATTTGTTCAGTCATGTCGGGTGTCCTTTGGTCGGGTTTACTGGATGGACTTTATCACGTTGATTGCAGCGCGTATGACACTGGCGTTAAACCTGTTTTGTTGACCTCCAATAGTCATGTGTGCGTCATACAGCAGCTCTAGTTCATCAAGCAAAATGTCGTGGTCATCTAGCCGGTCAATTGGCGGTACTGGTTTAACGGTCAAAATGTCATCTACAAATTGCTTAAACACTTTGTTGTATTTGTCGCTGTAGTTCTCTGGATACATCTGTCGGGTCTCCTCTGTAATGCCAGTTTCGGGATATGGGTTGTCGGTCATGGGTTGGGCAGCGCCCATGCCGACCAGCCAACCATACGCCATAGGTGTAACGCGGCGCGCAAGTTAATGTCTGGGTTATATAGATCGTCAAGGTTGTTTATGTAACCAGTTTCCATTAGCCAGCGTTTGTGCGTACCGTTGATCTGCATCAAGCCTCGACTACCGCCATTACTGTCTTTGGCGTTGTAGGCCGTTGGGATGCAACGTGACTCACGAAACATCACACGCGCCAATGTAGGTGCTTGCTCTGCAGGCCAGCCGGCACTAATTGCGTCAGCCACATATTGTGCACAACCTTTAGGCACTGCCGTAGTTGTAGTCGCTATTGGTGTTAAAGCAATTGTCGGTGGCACAACACTGTTAAGCACTGTGGTGATCTGTTCGCCCGGTTGCAGTTTGCGTTCTGGTGGCGCGCTGGCATCCCATAGCAACACAAATGCTGCCAATGCGCTAATTGCCCATGCACCTATTTTGATTGTTAAATAACTCATTATTTTTTCTCCAGTTGATAGGGCGTGCCCCAGCTGTCACCGACAGCGCTTTTAAACGCAAGTTGAGCGTGTAGCACTTTGTCTGTTTCAGGGTCACGAAAGATTTGTATTAACACCATTTGCTCTGTATCGAGTCTGGTGGTGTACACCTCGTAAACGTATGTTTTAGCGTCTGCCATTGCATCTCCTATCGCCGGTGTTTCCACCATAGGGCATTACTGTGGCAGTTCGGTGAATACCCGTTTAAACGCTTGCTGTATAAGGGTTAAAGGCTGATTAACAAACGCTGGTGCAATCTCAACGTGCAACCAATCGCCACCCGGCGCGCCGTGTATTTCTGGCTTGCTGTAACTTTTCCATGTTTGACGATCACAACGCCAGCCACGCCCAAACGCTTTAGGAAAATAATCAAGCACGCACTCAACACCTAACTCATTTGCGTTGGCAAGCACAATGTTAATAAACGCAATAGTGCCTTTACGGTTTGCTGTTGGCTGTTTTTCTGACATCCGATATGACAGATCAACTGCTCGACCAGTGGCATGCACACTAAGCGACTCAGACCCGCGCATATTTCTTACGCCCCAGCTGCCGTTATTCCAAAACGCGCCGCCACCATATTTGATGGCTTGCCGTATCCACTCATCCATGCCGGGTAAATGACTGGCAGCAGCGCCATCGCTGTTACCTGTGTACGGCCTAGAACCAACGATCTTAGGGTTGGCAGGGATAATGCTCATGGTGTTGCAGGGTCAGGTTTACGCTTTAGACCGTTGGCGGCTACAAGGCCAGACAACGTGCCAGTCATAAAGATTGACAGCGTTTTTAGTAAGTCAATAAACGCTGCGTCATTAGGTGACTGCTCTACTGGCTGATCAACAAAACCTAAAAAATACACAAAGCCAATAACGGTGACAGCAAAAGTTATCGCAATTGTGCAAGCCACAAACACAATCATGCGTGCGTGCAAGTAGTCAATTTCTGATCTGTCTTTAGCCATTGCTGGCCTCGCATCTGTCTGCTACCCGGCACTCAACTGTAAGCGCGCTATTGCGTACTTTTTTAGGTGCGTTAGTTCGTTCGCTGGCGCAACTTATCGGGATAAGTGCAAGCATGACGCTAAGGGTTAACAACCGTAGGCGGTACAAAGTCTGTGCCGTTCCATGTGTAACCGATACCTGCGTAGCATCCGCGAAAGTTGCCGTTGTAACTTGTTTGCAACCATTCGCCTGTGTAGCCAAGTGATGCAATAAACGCTTGGCCTACTGGTTCGCTATCTGGGAACGGTAAATTATCGCAATCATCGTTAGCGATAACAATTACCTGCTCGACAATGTTGTTTGTTACTTGTGCAAAGTTTGCCATGTCTAAACCTTAAACCTTATGTAAACAATGCCTGAACCACCGTTGCCGCCTGTTGCGCCAGTGTTCGCGCCGCCGCCACCCGATGCAGTATTTGCAGCCGCGCTAGTACCAACTGTTGCGCCTGTTTGCCCTGCACCGCCAACCGATGAACCGCCTGCACCGCCTGCCGTGCTACCGCCGCCGCCGCCACCACCAGCCTTAAACAATGCGCTACCGCTAATAAACGCGCTGACATCGTAACCAGCACCACCCGCGCCACCAACTGTTGTTACACCGTTTGCGCCTACCGCTGTCGCACCGCCGCCGCCGCCACCGCTATTCGCCGCACCGTTACCGCCTGCGTAACCTGAAATACTTGGTGCCATAGACGCCGAACCAGTTTGATAATAGTTTGAGCCGCCACCACCCGAACCACCTAGACCGCTTGGGTTGTAACCAATGTTGTCGTACGATGCAGAGTTGCCGCCACCTGCAACACTTAGCGCGCGCGCCGTGTTGTCAATACTTGACGATGAACCAGCACTAGGAACGCCCGCGCCACCAGCGCCACCGCTGCCAACTTGAATTGTTGTGTTAGCCGCCAAATAAATTGTTTGCTGTAATACGCCACCAGCGCCACCACCACCCGAAATGTCGTGCCCTGCACCGCCGCCGCCACTAAAAATTAGCGCGTCAAACAAACCCGATTTAGTAATTGTCATCAAACCTGATGCCGAGAAAGTTAGCAGCGTGTAATTTATGCCGCCAACGGTAATACTTGATGATGAGCCACCTGTTGCAGCGCCGTAAGTTGCACCGCCACCGCTAAAAAAAGTAGCAGCACTAGCACTTTGGAAAACGAGCGTGCCACCTCCATATTGTGCCAACGCTAAAGATGATGCCGTATTAACTGTTGCAGTGCCGGCAGTAATTGTGCAAGTGCCAGCACCTAAGTTTTGTATCCAGATCGTGTCACCAGCAGCAAAAATGCCTGTGTTAACTGTGATCGTTGTGCTCGATGCGCTAGTCATTTGCACGCGCTGGCCCACATCACCAACCACAAGTGTGTAACTAGCAGTTTTGGCGTTAACTGGCAACGTGGTAATTGCGTTTAGTTGTGCTGCGGTAAGCACCGTGTTTGCTACAAATGGGAAAGGCGTAGTCATAGTTGCACTTTATCCTAACCAAGCGCGTTACTGGTAGATAGCACACCAAACGTAATGTCATCCAAAATGAACTGGTCAAGGATGACGGTTGCTGATGTCCACAAGGTCATGCGGTGGCCTGTGTTCATGTCAATAACGTGATCTATGCCCTCAACGCTTAAGTCTTGATTAACACTTAACGGTGTGCCAGATGTAAAGGTTTTAGTCACCGACACGGTTTGACCAATCTCAATAGGTGCTAACGCCGTTTTTTGGGCATCGGTCAAACTGGCAAAAGTTGTTGACACATTAGTAAAGCGTGGGCGCGGTTGTGGGTAAAGCAGGTAACTGGCAAGCGTGGCAGCTTGTGCGTCACTGCTTAAAAGGCTGTCTGTGATTGCCTCTGTTTGCGTAAAATACTCTGCAATAGACGATGCGTTGCTGGCGTTTTGCAACGTGCCCCCAGACGCAATTGTGACGTTGGCATTGTTAATAACGGTTTGCTGGTCAAACTCTACAAGGATGCTGTCATACGGTGTAGCCGTGCCGGTGTCGTTAAACGTGGCTGTGGCTGCGTCAAGCGTTGTGCCTACGCGCGGTTGGGCGGTCAGCACGTTTGCTCGACTACAGAAAATGCGACCTTGTTCGGCCTGTTGGATGCGGTTTATGTAGGCGTTTACGTTTGTGCCACTAGCGATGGTGTAAGCGCCTAACGTGGTCACTGGCGAGGCTGTAAGGCTTGTAGCGCCTGTGTAGTTTGCAGCGCTTAAAACGGCTGTAATGCGCGCTGATGAGGTTTGGCTAGTGGTGGCTGTTTCGGGCAGATTGCCTTGTGAAAGCACATAGGTATTGTCTGCGGCCGCAATGCTGTAGGTGGTCATTCCAGCCATGTTGTAGGTCTGGTTAAACGTGGTTACCACGCCTGTGAAAAGGTATTCACCATTACGGCTAAGCCTGATCGGGCGTAGTGGCGCTAGACCGGGTTGCTCTGTCAATTTGTTGTAATAAACGCTAGATGTGTTTAATGGGTCGTAGTCACGGTTGCCTACTGGCACGCTGATTGACACAGACATTGTGCCCGGCCCAAATACGTCTAACGGTTTGTGGCGGCCTCGACTAATAGTAATTAACTGTGCAACATTAGTTATGTCGTTAAAGTCAGCGCCGTCACCGTCAAGCACCGCAGTGCCGTCAAGTGTTGAGTCATCAAGATAAAAAGCAGATGAGTCATAACCGCTAGACAGCTCTAATAGGTATGTGCCGCCAGTGATGACGGTTGCACCAGCCATTACCTGATAGCCAAGTCAAGCGGCCCATACACTTGCGTGTATTGGGTGAGCGCGTCAACAACTGATCTGCCAATTTCGGCGCTAGTTGAGATACCGCCAGCCACGTTAATTGTTACACCACCGTTGCCGTAGCCAGGATCACCAAACGATGCACCATCACGATGGAATTGTGATGCTGCAAACGATGGGCCTTGACTGTAAGTAAACCCAGCACCACCAGCACCGCCACCGCCGCCGCCACTGGCCATAGGTGCTGCAGGGCTAGGCATAGACGGCATAGACGGCACACCTGCCATGATCGCACCAACACCGCCCTCACGCGCTGCACCAGAGCCAACTGACGCTGCAGCACCGCCACCTATTCGGCCTAAGTCCAGTGTTGGCAATGACGGAATGTCGCTAAATGGGTTGATCAGGTTCATGCCTCGAATGATCAGGTTTATTGCTGAAATGTACGCGTTAGCAAAAGTCTCAAAACCACTGATAAGTCCGTTAAGCACGCTGTTAACAATGTTGCGGAATGTCTCAAAAGTTTTGTACGCGTAAATAATGCCAACAACTAGCGCTGCGACACCAGCCGCAATTGCTGTAAATGGGTTCAGCGCCATTGCAAAGTTGACTGCCAAGATCGCTACAGATATTGCGGTGATTGCGCCGGCTATAGCCAAAAATGCTTGCGGGTTTTTTTGTGCCCAGTCTGCAAACTTTTGTAGCACTGGCAACACTGCTTGCACTACTGGTAGCAACGCTGCGCCGATTGACTCTTTAGTTTCGTCAAGCGAGTTTTTTAGTATCTTAAAACGGCCTGCAGCGGTGTTGGCTGCAGTTGCGGCTGCACCACCAAACGTGCCGCCTAAGACGTTCATTACCTCATCGAGTGACGCGCCGTCTTTGATCATGGCTTTAATCTCTGGTGACAAGGCTTGCAGGCCTTTCATGTTGCCGCCATACGCCTTAGCAAGCGCGTCAGAAACCTCAGCAAGTGACTTGTTAGAGCCAATAGCAATATCTTGTGCCAGTGACAATGCCTCTGTTGCGGTTGCAATGTCTTTTGTACCGGTCACAAGTACGGCCAGCGCTGGTCGTAGTTCGCTGTCAGCCGTGCCGGTAGCCCTCGACATCGCGCTAATCATGTCCTCAGTTGCTTTAACTTGTTTTTCTGTTGCGCCAGTGACGTTGCCTAAAGTCAATGCCAATTGTGCGGCTTGTGCTTCATCCTCTGCAGCTGCAGCCACTGCAGCACCAAGAGCCGCAGTGACTGCACCTAGCGCGGCAGCGGCAGGAATGGCAGCCTTTTTTATTGCAAATTGTGCTTTTTCGCCAACAGTTTCTAGTTGCTTAAACTCTTTAATAGCTTTGTCAATGCCTTTGCCATCAAACTCTGAGATAATCGGAATAGACAGCATTACATTGCCTGTCTAACTGTGCGCGCCGTATCTAAAATCATCTTTTCCATTTCAGCCTCAACGCCTCTACGCGCTTTATACACGGCAGGCCCGATTAGTCGAGTGCGACCAGCGCCGACAAAACCTAACTGATCGCCTAAACGGTTTGCGTTAGCGCGGCCTGCAGTCTCAAAGATCGCTGTTGCAGGGTCTTTTTGCTCAATCAGGATTACGCCTACAGCATTGCGCCTGGTGTCAATCCGCAACTTTACACCGCTTTTGGCTTTAGCCACGCTAAACGGAAACAGTTGACGGCCTTTACTTGACCACTTGTATGCCATGCCAGATAGCGGCACTTGCGTGTACACGTCTTTTGCAGCGTTAATGGCTGGTTGTGCAATCTCGTTGGCTTTTGCTCTAAAGTCTTTTTGCAGTTGCGGGTCAATCTTTTTGAGTGCGTTAATAGTTTCTTTTACGCCAGACACCTGAATTGTCGTGTTGACTGTCATAGAAACTCACCTGTTCTTGTTGTTCTTTTCTATAACACTAATCACCGTAACTAGGTCGCGTGTGTCAAACTCGATGTGCGTTGGCCACCATCCTACTGCTACCAGCATTTCTGCTAGTTGTCTTCGGTAAGTGCCAACGCTGTAGGGTTTGGGTTTGTCTCATCAACTGAGGTCAATTCCATGTTTGGATGCTGTTTGACCCATTCGCGCCATGTGTCCGGCACAGTGTCACCAGCCAGCTTGCATAGGTGGTATGCCCAGCAAGCAATGTCGCTGTAGCCAATACCCTTGCCGTCAGAGACCTTGCGGTTTTCTAGTTTTTCCCATTCACATACCACGAACATATTTGTGATCATGGTGCGTGTGCCGCGACCGTCTTGTAGGTCTAATTCTAACTTGACTTTCATGTGCCTGCTTTCGTGTCGGGCCGTTGCCGGCTGTTTTTAAGACGTTGCGACTGAGTACACGCCACCAGTAAACGTAATGTCAATTGTGTCTAGCGCGCCTAGTGCGGCGTTGACAATTGGCAGGGTTTCTAGGTAGCAGCCTGTCAGTGTTGAGATTGGGTTTGTTGCGCTGGTTGCCGCGCTGGTTGGTTTGATCGTGACCGTTGTTGATGTGCCAACAAGTGCAGCCAATGTTGCGTAAGTTTCTGACGCGGCAAAACTGTTGTACATCGTTAAAGTCAATGTGCTGTTTTCTAGGCCGCCAACATAGACGCGTGCGGTCTTGCCAAACGATGTGCTTTCCAATGCCTCGATCACGCGGGTCAGGGTTGATGCGCTGGTTTGATCGGTCACGTCAACAGAGTTAATTGTCACCGTTGGGTTAGATAAGTAAGTGCTGGTAGCCATGTGGGTTAAATCTCCTCGTTGGGTTCTGTACTAGTTTTAGCAGGTTTTTTAGGTTTAGGTGTGGATTGCTCAACAATGAAACCGCCAGATAGCAGCGCTGCTACGTTAATGCCATCGGCTGGCACGTATGGGTCACCAATAATGCCAAGTTTGGTCGATGCAATTGTGTAGATCATGCGGTCTGTGCCTGCACTTTAACTGACAGGTCATAGCACGGCAATGATGCGCCGCCAATCTCAATTGACGCTGGCTGACCTGATAACACGATCACTTTTGATGCAAGGACTAAGGCAACAATGCTTAAAATTTCGCGCAACACTGGCAACCCTGCAGGCCCAGACCCAACAACTTTAAGCGGAAAATCCATAGTCACAATGTTGCCGTTGCCTGCGTAAGTCGTAAAACTTGGCGCTAATAGAAACACGCAATTAGGAACTAATCGAGTTGGGTCTGTTACCACGCGCAAGCCGCTAACGGCTGTCAGCGTGGCTGCTACATCGTCTATGGCCTCGTTAAGTAGGTCTGTGTACGGTGCAGGCATTAGGCAACCGCTGGTCGGGGGATGCCCAACAATTGCTTAACGATCGGTGTCAATGACTGCTGGGTTGGTGTGCCCATCGTGTCAAACGCTGCATAAGCGGTTTCTATGCTGCCTCGACTACGCCACAGAGCTGCCGCATACATGAGCGTGCCTAGCGTGACATCGTGACCCGGTGTCGTTGTAAGGCTGTCAAAATAACCTGCCTCTTGCCTACGGCGATAACAAAAATCGTTGCCAGCATTGCGTGCCTGTTCAGCCAACGTATAGTCATCGCTTGGGTTGCTGATAGATACGCCCAAGTATGTGATGAGTGCCGCAACGGTAACCCATGTGCATGACTGCGTGTAAGTAACTGTGCCGGCATAAGTAACGACATAATCAACATTGCTACCAGTAGCCGCGTAGATAATCTGGTTAGGCCGTGCTACATCCTCGTTGTACAAAAACTCGCCAGTGGTGTTGTCAATCCCTGTGTACTCGTACTGTGGCAACGCCAGCACGGTAAACGTGCCGTTAAACGGTGCGCCAATAGAGGCAACAGTTATGGATTGCCCAACAACAATGTCAGTTGGCTCTAACGTGCTGATGCACGCGTAGTTGCTAATGAGTTGTTTTGTAGCGGTGTTGTATGTGGCCATAGCGGTCTAAGTCCGCTACAGACTAAGCGATTACGATGCCCTGAATGAACGATGACTTGGCAACAAATGTTGAGAAGTAACCGTAGTAAGAGAACGTGCGGCTCAATGTGGATGGGTTGGCGATTGACAAAACACCTTGTTGTGCTTCGTAAATCTCAAAGCCCGGTGCGTAAACAACAAGCATTGTTCCGCTTGCAAAGTTGTTATCAACAACCAGCTTGAGGCCCATTACATCCATGTCGCTGTAGCCCATTCCGCCTACTCGACCAAGCGCGTTTTGTCCAAGCACACCGTTTGTGGTGTAACCCAAAACTGGGCGCTTGCTTGAATCCAACTGTGCACCCAACTTTTCCCACACGTCTGGTGACACGCACAAGTGTGTTGGAAAGTAGTTGCTGTCCTCTGTGATTTCGCGTGCTGCGTCATACAAAGAGTTGATCAACGATGTTGGGTCACCAGCAGTGACAGTCCATGTTGAGCCTGATGCGGTTTTACCTGCAACAAGTGCATCGGCTGCAATGTCATCAGTCTTAATCAAGTACTCACCTGCAAGGTCATTGAGCACAATGTTCATTGACGCTGGATCAGTAAAGTCCATGTCTTGCATTGTCATTGTGACTTGACCAGCAACCGTTGACTTTGTAACAGTGTTTGATGCGATCACCATTGTGGTTGCGCTAACTGCAGAGCCTTCGGTTTGTGTTGCGGCACTTGTGTGCGTGGTGATTGTTGGCCTAACAAAAGTTTTGCTAGGTGTGTTTGGCATTGAGCGTGCACCAAAAGCGGTAACAACTGGTCGCACAAAGTTGAGGTCTTGGAACACTGGCCCAAGTACTGGCACTGGCAAAAGACCCGGTGTGTCGGTTGTGAGGATGTCACCAGCTGCGGCTTGCAATGCTGTTTGCTGATCGCGCACGGCTTCTTTGTATGCAGCGTTGACGTTGTGGAAAGTGTCTCCGCCTGCGTGCATTGCTGCCAAGTATTCGCCTGCCGATGGCATAGCAAACTTGCGTTTTGCTTGTGCAAAAATTGGTGCAGTTGGGATGGTTGCCTCGACTGCTGGGATGGTTGCTTCGCTCATGGGTTCTGTCTCCTGTGTAGGTTCTGTTTCTATAGTACTTATTTCTGGCTCGTCTTGTGGGATACTCGCTGCAATGTCGGTAATGATCGCACCGGCAAACGCTGGTACTGGCACAAGGCTTAACTCAATCCAATCGGCGGCGGTCACGGTCACTGTGCCGTCTTTTGCGGTGGTGTACTTGATCGGGTTTACGCCAACTGACACGCTGTCCAAAACGCCATCCATAGCAAGGATCAAAGCCTCATCGCCAGCCTGTGTTTTGCTGATCTTGGCCGTAAACATCATGCCCTCTGGCGTGTCCACGCGCTCTGTCACAATGCCAATGGCGTTAGTTGCGTCATGGTTCATGTAAAGGCGTGGTGCTTTACCCTCGACTGGCAGGCTGCCTTGCTCAAAGATTACTGACGTGCCATCGGCAACGGTGGCGGCCACACCATACGGCACGGCAATACCTGTAATTTCACGGCGGCCTGTCTCGCCAGCTGCCGCGTCAATTGTTACTTGTGATGCAATAAGTTTGATCATGTTGGTGATACTACACTTTCGTTGTTGTTTGGTTGCGCCATGTCATTGTGCTCGCTGTAATCGCCCATGAGATAACTTTCTACGTCAAAGTCAACGTACGTTCCATTAGGCAAAACATTGTTTTGGCTGAGTGTGCCGGCTATGCAATCGGCATAAGCGCGCGCGCCAAATGTCCATAGATCGGCACGGCTTTCACTGCTCGACTGGTAGGAATAACTGCCTACAGACACGCCCACCAAATATGGCGGCACGTTGCACAAGCGCGCCATTTCCATAGCCTGAAACTCTGCAGAGTCAATAAGCAACATCTTGTCTGGTGACGTGCTGGTTTCGGTGTACGACAAATACTCGTTTAACGCTGCAGTCTGGTTAGTCATGCGCGCTGAATTAAACGCTGACGCAAGGTCTGCCAACTCTTGCGCGTTAAGCGGCTCGCCACCAGTTTGCTTAAGGATGCCGGCTGGAATAGCGCTTGATGCGTTGCGAAACCGTGCGGCCTCAAGTTTTAGCGCGGTGGCAACAGACTGTGTTGACATAGACGTGATGCCCTGAATAGGTGACAGAAACTGCACCACATCGTTTGGGTCTAACTCGCCACCACTAAAAATAATTTGTTTAGACGGCGCAAACCACACAGGGCCAGACTGGTCCAATGTTTGCACCATTGACGCTGGCAAACGTGTAAACGATGCAGGGTAACCATCAGTTTTACTGCGTGACGTGACATACCAAAATGCGCGCCCATAAAAAAACAGATCGTCAAAAGTCCATGACATAATAAAATTGTTAGGCACAGTTGGGTCAATACGGCGTAGCCAAGTGCGTGGCGCTTGTGGCACTTTTTCCATTGTTTCGCCGTTCCACATTTCCGAATAAGCGCGCAATGGCATACAGCCAATAACCGATGCGATCAGATCGCGCGCACGGCTAACAGTTGGCACAGACATAGCCGCGTTGCGTGCTTCGCCCTCTGTGTAGTTGTAATAAACGCCAACCATTGCAGCGCCACCGTTGTTGGCTGACGGCGCATATGGCCCTGTGTAACCTGTGCCGGCTGCAGCGGCCTTGCCTGCTGGTGGGCTAATAGCGGCTTTAGTTACTTTGTTAAAAAATGCCATGCTATGAGTGTGCCACAGTCAACGCGGTTTGTGGTGGCATCGGCCCGGTATGCGATGCGGTATCCCGACGATAAGCAAGCCATCGAGCCGATGCCAATGTGATGTTAGCCGTTAGAAACCACAAGCATAGGTTTGCCTGATGACGTAGGGCGGCTGGTTAAAGCTGCTGCCCAAACCATGCAGCGCGCTAACTCAATTGGGCCAGGTGATCGTTGACTTGACAGCGCAATGCTGTTTTGTGATCTGACTGCTACGGCGCGGCTGACGTGTTCGGCAAGTTGGTTGCTGCCGTCATGCCACAACAACTTTTCGTTAATCATGTTTTTGACTGACGGCGTGAACTTAAGTATTTCGCCATAGCCCACTACTACACGGCGGCGCTCTAGCGATAACGGCCAGTGGTTATCTACCGTTGGCGTAATTGCGAACTTGACCATTGGGTTAGCACAAAGGCGCTCAACGTGTGCCAGCATTTCGCTAAACGTATCTGCAACAAACTCGACTGTTGCCACTGTGCGCCGATCAGGTAAAGCCACGCAACGCACCGCAAAATAGCGTGTGTCATCAAGGCTGGTCTCTATGGCTACCGTGCCGCCGTCAGGTATCTCGCCGTCATACTGCAGCGCAGGCCATTGACCCGGCTGTATCCATGACTTATCTGACGCAACCCATAAGTTGCAGCTGGCGCGCAAAAAGGCTGCTCGATCAGGGTTCTCAGACTCTGCCAGCAAGGTCTCAGGCGTAAGCGTTATGCCCAATGCAGGGTTGCCATACACCCATGCCTCTGGGGTCATCGGGTTTATGTCTGGTGGCGGTGACCATTCCGCAAAATAAAACGATGCGTTTTTGCCTGTGTCAATAGCGCGCAACCCTTGCTCACGCCACCGCAACATTGCCGTAGATGCCTCTGTGCCAGCCGTTGACCACATAGACAAAAGCGGTGAAACTTGTGCACGTTGAGCCGGCAAAAGTCCGCCGTCAATAACCTCGCGCGAAATATCCCACATTTCATCGGCAACCACCAGTGACGGTGACGTGCCGTGACCTACAGAATTGTTGGCGGCGCGCACCAGCCAAGTCGAGCCGTCAGGCATCGTTACTCTGTTACGCCCATACGATTTCATTAGGGTTGCGTTAAAACGTGACTCTAAGATCGGTGACAATTCGTCAAAAAGCATTACCGCCAGATCAAGACGGTGCGCGGTAGATAACACCGTTTGTTTTTTGCCACGTATCTTTGGCATCTCTGTAAGCCACCAGCCAACGAGCGCCATTAAAGCAGTCGTTTTTCCGCACTGGCGCGCCGTAGAAACAAGGCTCACCCGGTTAACTAACTCAAAGTTTTTGTCATAAAGCAGCTGACCGTCAAGCGCGGTGTACTGCCAATCCATTAACTGCACGTTCATGTGCTCGCTGGCCCATTCCCTAACTTGCGGCGCGAACGAACCCACATGATCTGGCCTCGATGTTTCTAATCGTGGCCGTGCATGACCAATCCCTGCCAGTTCGGGCTGGTTAGGGCCATTCGGGATAAGCAAGAC
>Ga0181563_10003596_pt1 | contig 14740 bp, 14 predicted proteins | sample 011ome_25_FD_133759 | JGI IMG/M metagenome (GOLD analysis project Ga0181563, IMG submission 133759) | Coastal salt marsh microbial communities from the Groves Creek Marsh, Skidaway Island, Georgia - 011512CT metaG (megahit assembly) | ecosystem: Environmental > Aquatic > Marine > Intertidal... | reverse complement strand
TTATATCAAGCAATACAGCTCAAATCTAAACTTGGGCGTTACAAATATTAAAAACACGGTTGAATTACAATGGTATTTTGGTCCAAATGACTACGAAATACTTGCCGAATATAACAATGGTAGTGAAGACATCATCAACCTAGGCTGGGGTCTATTTAGATGGATCAATGTTTATTTTATGCGTCCAATTTTTGGATGGTTGATGGCACTTGGTATTGGAGCTGGTCTTGCAATCCTTTTACTAACGATACTCGTTAAATTATTATTGAGTCCGGTTAACTATAAAATGTATAAGTCATCGGCAATGATGAAGGTGCTTCGACCAGAGATGGATGCGTTAAGCAAAAAGTATCCGAAAAAAGATGATGCCATGAAAAAGCAACAAGAGCTCATGGCGCTCTATAAAGAAACTGGGGTCAGCCCAATGGCTGGTTGTGTACCGATGCTCATTCAAATGCCAATTCTTTTTGCTATATTCCGTTTATTCCCTGCTGAATTATCTTTACGCCAAAAAGGATTTTTATGGGCAGAAGATTTATCAACGTATGATTCAATCGTAAACCTAGGAGTTGACGTACCGTTGTACGGAGATCACATTAGTTTATTTACTTTGTTAATGGCAGGTACAACACTCCTTTATACCCATTATAATAGCTCTAATATGCAGCAGCCGACCATGGAGGGAATGCCGAATATGAAGTATATCATGTACTTCTTCCCGATCATGATGATCTTCTTCTTTAACAGCTATTCTTCTGGTTTGAGTTATTATTACTTTATCTCTACTTTGATGACAATCGGTATCATGTTCGCGATCAAGAAATTTTTGCTAGATGAGGACAAGATTCTTGCTAAAATTGCAGCCAACCGTGCAAATCCAAAGAAGAAAAAAGGAAAATCTAAGTTTCAACAACGATTAGAAGAAGCGCAAAGATTGCAACAAGAGCGTACCGGAAAGAAGAAGAAATAGTTCAACCTCAGTCGATTATCAACAATTCACATTGGAAACTTAACTGATCAAAATCAGTGAAATTCTGACACAATCAAGACATTATTGTGATGATAATGCCTTATCTTTGTACGTATTACGTATGAAAAACCACAATAACGGAGCTATTTCCATGAATTCAATTGCCACCATCATCTGGTTTTACATTCAAACCAAAAAAGCTAGACAGCCAAAAGCTGTTTTCCATAAAGACTATATTTCATGAGTACAGAAACGAAACCATTAAAGCCCATCAAATTTTCCAATCGCATTGGGAAAGATTTTAATAGCACTTTAAAAAAGCGCGTTCGTGCTTATTTTAAAGAAAATAATATTTCGAAGCATGCTAACGCAAGCATGGTTTTGAAAACCATCTTCATGAGTTTGCTCTACTTTACGCCATACGTGCTGATGGTGACTGGTGTGGTGACTAATATTTGGTTAATTGCACTTTGCTGGGCGATTATGGGCTTTGGTGTTGCAGGTATTGGTCTTTCCATTATGCATGATGCCAATCACGGTGCCTATTCTAAAAACAAAAATGTAAACATGATTGTTGGGCGTATTGTAAACCTTGTTGGTGGATATGCATCTACATGGAAAATACAACACAATATTTTGCATCATAGCTACACCAATGTTCATGGCTATGATGAAGATGTATCGCCTGCAGTTTCATTCTTGCGATTCTCACCTGCTGATAAACATATTCCAATTCACCGTTTCCAGTTCATTTATGCATGGTTTTTCTATAGCTTAATGACTTTGATGTGGGTAACAACAAAAGATTTCCAACAACTGTATCGCTACAAAAAAATGGGACTAACGAAAACAGAGAACATCAATTTCAATTCCTTATTAATAGAGTTGATCATTACCAAAGTCGTTTATTACCTCTACGTTGTTGTAATTCCATTGATCTTTATGGATATCGCTTGGTGGCAATTAATGATCTTCGTAATTATGATGCATTTGATTGCAGGATTTACCTTAGCGGCAATTTTCCAACCAGCACACGTTGTTCCGGAAACCGATTTTCCTAAACCAGATAAAGATCTAAGTATTGAAAACAATTGGGCAATTCATCAGTTGGAGACCACTTCTAATTTCGCCCCTAAAAGCCGAATTTTATATTGGTTAATTGGAGGATTAAATTACCAAGTGGAACATCACTTGTTTCCAAATATTTGTCATGTTCATTACAAGAAATTATCAAAGATTGTAAAAGAAACGGCTGATGAATTTAACGTACCTTATTACTCGGAGCCAACATTCTTCAGCGCTTTACGCAGTCATGGTAAAATGTTACGTAAACTCGGACAAGCACCAAAAGTCTCTACTGAAAAAGCTAAAGTTTAGATTTTAAAGTTTGAATGGATTCTCGAAAAGTCATTTTCATCATTATTGGAAGTGCTTTAGCCTTCGTAGGGTTCATTTTAATCTCACTACAAAAGCCTGTATGGGCTGGCATATTGATTGTTGTGGGCGCTACCAATATCACACTAGCTATCATGGGAGACAAACTAAAGAAAAGTGGCAATAAAAAAATCAGTGAAATTCAAAGCACATCAAAGAAAAGTGTAGATTTGAATCGAGAAGAAGAAATCTACTAATAAGTCACTAAGTAATGAAAACATCAGTAAAAGCCGGTCTATTTTTCGCCTTAATTTGGATGATTAGCATCTTGGTTGCTTTCCTGGCGGGTTATTCTGTTGATTATTTCTTGATTTCAGAATTATTTAGCTTACTCTTATTGCTCGGTGCGATTTTTACAGGCCTTTACTTAACAAAAAAAGAGAACGATTACGAGCGGGTTCCGGCTTTAGAAGACTTTAAAATAGCCATGCAATCTGGCCTGGTCTATGCTATTCTTGCAACGGCTTTTGTCTATGTCTACCATAATAATATCGATCCTTCCGTAAAGAAAAGTTTTCAAAATCAGAGAATTGAGATGCTACATGAGCAATATCCTGATGAAGCAAGTTTTGCAGAGCTACAGACCCAAACTGACACATGGGACGGAAAAAGTTTTGATGACTTTATTGAAAACCAAGAGCACCAAATCGAATCATTTATTGGAGATTTCTTCACCTCCTTTTTTCACTTGTTGATATACTTTATGTTTTCGCTATTCTATTCCTTTTTCGTAATGATAGTGCTTCGAAAAATTGTCCTTCGTCATTAGCGCAGCAACTACCCCTCAAGCAAATCTTTGGCCAATTGATTCAAATCGAGTCCGTGGAAATTACCAGAGGTCATCAGTAAGAGATTTTGTTGATCCCAATCCTTTTCTTTAAGTCGATTAACGATTTCATTTGAATTTGTAAAAACGCTTACATTATCCGTTGCAAAGGCGTCTTCAACAATCTCTTTTGATAATGGTTCTAATCGCTTATGAGCAACCACATCCGGACTAAAATAGACCAAAGCTTCATCAGCTTCTTTCATACAACCGGCATATTGCGGTAGAAATGACTTTTGCAATGAAGAAAAAGTATGAAGCTCCATACAAGCTATCAATTTTCGATCGGGATACTGTTCCTTTAAAGCTTTCACTGTTGCTTTAAGCTTTGACGGTGAGTGTGCAAAGTCTTTATAGGCTACTGAAATACACGTCTCTGTAACCTTCTCCATTCGTTTAGAAGCACCTTTAAAGTCTGTAATTGCACTGTAAAAATCAGCATCAGAAACACCTATTTGATTTAACATTAATCTAGCTCCATTTAGATTTTGAAGATTATGTTCTCCAAAAATAGAAAGTCTTACTGCTCCCCGTTCCGTTTGTAAAAACGTCTTTCCATTTTTTATCTCATAACTAGGCGTATGATAGGGGTGTCGTTGAATATCGATCCTCATTTTGCTCACCACTTCCTGAGTGGATTCGTCTCCCTCGAAATAGATAAGATGACCCTCTTGCTCGATTTTATCCGTAAAAATGGCGAATTGATCTATGTAATTATCGAAAGTGGCAAAAACATTGATATGGTCCCATGCTATACCGCTTATCATTGCAATATGCGGTGCATACCAATGAAATTTTGGTCGCCGATCAATCGGTGAGGATAAGTATTCATCTCCTTCAATTACAATATAAGGGGCATCGGACAATTGCACCATACAATCAAACCCCTCTAATAAAGCACCTACCAAATAATCGGTTGGTTTCCCTAGCTTGTCCATCACATGCAACAACATAGAGGTAATCGTTGTCTTGCCATGACTGCCCCCCACTACAATTCTAATTTTATCTTTTGTTTGTTCATAAACAAACTCTGGATAGGAATAGATCTTTAAACCCAAGTCTTGGGCTCGTTTCAATTCTGGATTATCTTCTCTGGCATGCATCCCAAGAATAATTGCATCTAATTCTTCATGAATATGATCAGGATTCCATCCTTCTTCAGCCGGCAGCAAGTTATTTTTAGCCAAACGCCCACGTGACGGCTCAAAAATCTCGTCATCTGAACCGGTTACCTGATAACCCTTTCGTGCCAATGCTATCGCCAGATTGTGCATTGCACTCCCTCCTACTGCTATAAAATGAACCTTCATAAAGACTAATTTGAATTGAATACCCTAAAGATTCAGAAAAATGAGGAGTTGAATAATACCCTTCTGAGGTATTTTTCAACAAATTAAATTGAACGAAATCAGTCCACTCGCCAATTCTTGGAAATGATACCTTATGATCCACTAAATAAACGCACTAATTTTATTATTTTCAAGGCGAACTTTAAAGAACCTTAATCATGCGATTATACCCCATAGAAACTGGTAATTTTAAATTAGACGGAGGAGCTATGTTTGGAGTAGTGCCAAAATCCATTTGGAAACGAACCAATCCAGCGGACAATAATAATATGTGCTCATGGAGCATGCGTTGTTTACTGATTGAAGATGGGGAAAGGTTGATGCTCGTTGATACGGGTATGGGAGATAAACAAACTGAAAAATTCTTTAGCTACTATTATTTATTTGGCGATCATAGTCTTCAAAAAAGTATTGAAGCGCTAGGGTTTTCTCTGGATGATATCACAGACGTTATATTAACCCATTTGCATTTTGACCATTGTGGCGGCGCAATTGCACGCATGGGAGAGAAAGGATTTCGTACTGTCTTTAAAAACGCCACTTACTGGAGTAATGAAAGACATTGGAAATGGGCTACAGAACCCAATAGACGAGAGCGCGCATCATTTTTGAAAGAAAACATCATGCCGATTGAAGAAAGTGGGCAACTGAAATTCATCAACCGCACAGGGGACATCAGCGAAAATGTTTTCCCCAATATTGACTTTCTTTTTGCTGATGGACACACCGACAGCCAAATGCTGCCTATGCTAAATTATAAAGACAAAAAAATAGTCTTTATGGCTGACCTATTGCCAAGCGTTGGACATATTCCACTCCCCTATGTTATGGGGTATGATACAAGACCGTTAATCACACTTTCAGAAAAGGAAAAATTCTTAACAACGGCTGCGGATGAAGGTTATATCCTTTTTTTAGAACATGACATTCAACAAGAGTGCTGTACAGTAAAACATACCGAAAAAGGTGTTCGCGTGGATGAAACTTTCCAACTTGATAATATACTTTAGTCCGCTAAATTCATATTATTGTCTATTTTGTAATTTTTTTTTGCCAAATGGTTATACCATATAATCTTTAAGCCATGAACAAGTATTTGATCGAAATTTTAAAAATTCAAGACTCTATTATCCTACCTGGATTGGGTGCCTTAATGGTTGCTAGTCAAAAAACAGGGAAGATTGTCTTTAACCAGCATCTTAAATTCAATGATGGTAGCTTGGCTAACTTCATTGCTGAAAAAGAATCAATCGATATACAAGATGCGCAAAATCAAGTCGCAAAATTTGTTCGTGAAATTGAAGCCGTATTAGGCAAAGGAGAGTCTTATGATATGTTTGAATTTGGTCGTTTTTACAAAAACAAAGACGGCGCTGTTGACTTTGAATTGGCCGGAGCTGCTAAGCCAGTCACTAATGAGAAGCCAGCACCTAAAAAAGTGAAGCCAGTGGCTGACGTGATTAAACCTGAACCAGAAATTAAAAAGGAAACTCCAAAAAAGAAGGAAGCAGATAAAGTATCACCAAAAGAAACGGCTAAGACGAAGAAAAAGGAGGAGAAAGCAGAAGATCTCGAAAAGAAAGAAACAAAACAAGCTAAGAATAAATTTGTCCCTTCTGATGAATTAGAGGAGATGAAAGCTCAAGAGGCGACTAAACCTGCCGAGAAGAAAGTACCTATTCAAGAAGAAAAGAAGCCCGAAAAGCAAGAAGAGGTTAAATCTACCAGCAGTCCAAAACAACAAAAAAATAAATTCGTTCCGACTGAAGAGAGAGAAACGAAGACAGAAGATAAAGTAAAAGCAGCTGCAACAATTGTGGCATCTGCTGACGCGCCAAAAATTACAGGTGCTAAGGAAACCGTTTCTACAACAAAAGAAACCATAAAAGAAACGACCAAAGAAAAAGTTATAGTTAAAGAGGAAAAGAAGAAAAAGCGAGGCTTTATTTGGATTATCTTAATTATTCTATTGCTCGGACTCGGAGCTGCAGGTTATTTCTTTAAAGATAAAATCATGGCCTGGTTCGATCACGAAGAAGACGTAGAGCATGTCGATGAAGATCATAATGACACGAATGGTGATGATTCAGAGGATAACTTACCACAAGAAGCCATAGCGCTTGACTCAACAGCTTTTGAAAGCGAGGAAATGATTGATACTACTGTAACTTCAGAAGAGGCAGAGACGGAAGAGATGACAGTGGAAGAAGAGGAAGAGGCAATAGTCGAAGAGCCTGTTGTAAACAATGTCTCGAACCAAGGCAGCAATAGCGGATCGTATCATCTTATTGGAAACTCATTTGGCGAAAAATCCAATGCTGAGCGTTATGTATCAGAAATGAGTGGTAAAGGATATCCAGCAAAAATTCTAGGTCGATTTGACGGGTTATATTTAGTCTCCTTAAAGTCTTATGACTCTCGAGATCAAGCCCAAAGCGGAAGAAGCAGTGTAACTGCAGATGCCTCCAGTGCCTGGATATTTAAGTATCCAAAATAAACTTCCTGTACGATTTAATTTTTACAAGTCATCCAAAGACATGAACTACAATGAATTTTTGGAAGAAAATATCGAACCATCTCTGTACCACCTTCTTTGAAAAAAACCAATTTTTCATTAAACTCTGCCAAATCAAGAAAATTGTACTTCCCCTTGATGGCACCTGATGGTCTGATACCTGGATTATCATCAATAGAGTAGTATTGATCCATCTCTTGACCATTGAGAATTTCGTACACAGTTTTACATCCTGTACAACAAAAAACCTGATCGTCAAAATGAATTTCTTCGTAACAATCATCTTGACAATGGTAACATGTCTTTAACTCCTCCTTCTTCACGGTACAAAAATGCAATTTTCTTTCTATTTTTAGGCTGATATTAATCACCTAATCTGTAACCTTGACAAAAGAAAACTTAAATCTATCGACCCCCATTTATGAGGTTCTATTCAATTCGATTGAAGAGGGGTTCTTAATCGCTAATAAACGTGGTGAAATTGTGATGGCTAACCCGAGAGCATGCGAACTTTTTGGTTATAAAGAAGGCGAACTGATTGGCTATCCAGTAGAGTCCTTAATTCCGATGTCCAAAAGAGATGGACATAAAAAATTACGCGGAGATTTTCAAAAGCAACCACAAAAAAGATCCATGGGGGCAGGAATGAACTTATCTGCTTTAAGGAAAGATGGTACTACCTTCTATGTTGAAATCAGCTTGAATCATGTCGATATTGATGGAGAAAAATATATTTCTGCGTTAATATCAAATGTTAGCAAAAGGGTTGAACAAGAGCGACAGATTAAAGATTTAAATTCAGACTTGGAGGCAAAAGTTCGTAAAAGAACAATCGAGGTCAGGGAAAGTCAGAAGTTGCACAGTGCTATTGCGAGAAACTTTCCAAATGGAATCATAAACGTGTTTGATCGTGACTTGAATTACATCTTCGTTGATGGGAAGGAGCTATTTCAAATGGGCATTAAAAGCGAACGACTAATTGGCACTAACTATTTAGAGAAGATTGCTCCGGAAATTCGCCCTCAAATTAAAGAAGCTTTGCTTGGCGTATTTAATGGAGCGCCTATCGATTTTGAAATCGAATTTAAAGGTCATTTTTACAGAATTAACGCGGTACCACTGGCTTTAGATTCGGGAGAGATAAATCGAATCCTGGTAGTTGAACGAAATATTACAGAGCAAAAGAAATTTACTGAGCAACAAGAGGCGGCTTTAGAAAATGAGCGAAGCCTCAATAAAATGAAATCTCGCTTTGTATCGATGGCGTCGCATGAATTTAGAACACCATTGAGTACAGTTTTGTCTTCAACTTCTTTGATTGAGAAATATATCGAGCGAAAGATGTACGAGAAAACGGAAAAGCATACAAATCGAATCAAAAAATCAGTTCATGGTTTGACGGAGATTTTAAATGATTTCTTATCCGTTGATAAACTAGAGACTCAAATTACTCCAGTCAAAAAACAAACATTTGAATATAAGCAATTTGCTAATGACATCATAGAGGATATGACGGCCATAAGTAAAGAAGGGCAAACGATTCATGTTGACATTCGAGGAACAAATGATGAGATCCATACAGATCCAGGCATCTTGAAAAACATCTTGTACAATTTAATGTCCAACGCGATTAAATACTCGAGTGAAGGCAAAGTAATACAGTACATTTCGACTGTATCTGATACCACACTCACGATTGATGTGATTGATGAGGGCATAGGCATCCCTAAATCAGATCAGAAAGAATTATTCACGCGATTTTTTAGAGCAAAAAATGCTACAAATATCAAAGGGACAGGTTTAGGTCTAAATATTGTCAAAAAATATTTGGAATTATTAGAAGGAAATATGACTTTTGAGAGTCAGGAGAACAAAGGTACCCGTTTCACGATACGAATACCCATAAACCAAGAAGAATCATAGATAACATGGCAAAGAAAATTGCACTAATTGAGGATAATAATGAAATGCGCGAGAATATCGAAGAGATTCTCGAACTTGCTAATTATGATGTCGTTTCTGCGGAAAATGGCAAAAAGGGTGTTTCCCTCATCAAACAAGAAAAACCTGATTTAATACTTTGTGATATTATGATGCCAGAACTCGATGGTTATGGCGTTCTATATATGATAGGAAAGGATCCTGAAACATCTTCTATTCCATTTATATTTCTATCTGCAAAATCTGAAAAAGAAGATTTCAGAAAAGGAATGAATATGGGCGCGGATGATTATTTAACGAAACCTTTTGAGGACACAGAGCTGCTAGATGCTATTGAAAAGAGATTAGCTCGAATTGAGCAATTTTCGCAGCACTTCGATCGCTCAGAAGATGGGTTAAATGCATTTTTGGACGAAGCAGGTGGTATTGAGCAATTAACGAATGAACGGAAAACAAAAAAGGTCAAGAAAAAGGACAATCTCTTTTTTGAAGACGATTATCCAAACTACCTATACTTTGTAATCTCTGGCAAGATAAAGACGTACAAAATGAATGCCGACGGCAAGGATTTTGTTACGGGTCTTCATTCTGAAGGTGACTTTTTCGGTTTCAAAGAAATTATTCAAGGATCAAATTACACGAATTCAGCTTCCGCATTGGAAGACTCTGAAGTAGCGATGATTCGCAGAGAAGACTTTCTAAAGTTGCTGTATACTTCAAAAGAAGTTTCAGAAAAGTTCATACAAATGCTTGTTGGGTCAGTGACAGAGAAACAGAATGAGTTGCTCAACCTGGCTTATGACTCGGTTCGGAAACGTGTAGCAGATTCTTTATTGAAGTTAAGCGAAAAATATCAGGAAGAGACAGAAGGACCTTTTACCATATCGATGTCACGTGATGATTTAGCTTCAATTGTTGGAACAGCAACCGAATCTGTAATTCGAACATTATCAGAATTCAAGTCAGACGGTTATATCGCTATAAAAGGATCAAGTATTACGATTTTACAACCTGAAAAACTTAAGAACTTTATGTTCTAGAAAGGATTATCCCTTATAAGTAAAATAAAAGCGGGCACGATTTAGATCGTGCCCGCTTTTGCGTAAAGTTAGGTTGAGTGTTTGCCCCAAATTATTGCTCTGGGGCTTTTATAATATCGTGGAAGGTAAATTTTATACTAACTATCCTCCAATACAAGAATTGGTAAAATTTCATGATTAACAAGTTCTTTAGTAATGCTTTTATGGAAAAAGCGCTTGAAAAAGCTCGTGTGTTTAGCAACAACAACGAGTAAGTCTGCATCAACTTTATCACAATAATCCATTAAACCTTTACTGATGTTCGTGTCCTTAATCACCACAATTTCATCAAGCGGTTCAACTTTTTCTAACTCCTTCATCAGCTTTTGCTCTTCCTCTGTAAAATCCTTTTCATCCATTTTAACAGTCGCCGCAGCTGTATGCGCATCAAAATGTGACTTAAATTGACTTATTGCCTTGATCACATTTGGCTTATTTGCATTATGTAGATCACTAGCCATAACCAGTTTATCCATCTTATCAAAACGCGCCTTTAAAGGAATCGCTAAGACAGGTTTGTGGACTCCCCTCATAATTGCGGTTGTCACACTACCTATGAGTATTTCGTCTAAACGAGAAATACCTTTGCTACCTACCACAATTAAATCAACTGGATCAATTTCATTTAAGTCATTAATCGTATCAACTGGCGTTCCGTTTTTACTAACGGACTGTAACTTCAGGTCACTATACTTTATAAATAAGCGCGACTCCTCATCTTTCAATTGCTCAAGACTCTCTTGGTGAGCAATCTCTTCAATATCGATTAAGGTTGCTGCAGAAGTTCTTACTAGGTAGGAGTTGATCAATACATAACTCACGTCTTTACCGAAAGCGGAAATCGCATAATCAGCAGCGTTTTTCGCATGATCAGAAAAATCTGTTAAAAGATATATCGTTTTAAAATCCATAAGCTTTCGCTTGTCACGGTTCAATCTTGACTGAACCTCATCATTCGGTAAATAGTTTGACATTAACTTAAAATAAATTAACCAAGATGATAATCAGGTCAGCAGCAATTGCAATTCCGCTCGTATATACGATAGCCCGAATTGGTGCAACAGCTAACATCATCGACAATGCTGTCATTGTGGTAAAAGCTAAAATTATCAATGAGAATACTTGCGTCAAGGCACCAAGCCCTACTGCAATTCCTGCAAAACATCCGACTAATAGAATGAATAATACCATCAAACCGAAACGGTTTCTTTCTAAATATTCAAAAGATAATTTTTCTCCTAATTTTTTTGACTCTACAACATTTGACATAGTTCTTGGTTTTAGTTCATCAACAAATGTAGATCAGAAATACGGCTACCTTAATGATCGGCATTAGCCGTTTATATGACTTTTGTCACATTTCTAAATTAATGACCTTAAAAACGAATGAAAAAACTTGATAGCCAAATCGTTACATTTCAGCTGTTTTTAATCTAAAATTGTACGAAAAGTCAGGTTAACTCTTGGTTTTTCGACCTTTTTTCTTTTAGGTAATTGATGTTGCCAATTGTCTTGCGTCTGTCCTGCCATGATCAATAAACTACCATGTCCTAACTGAAGTGATTTTTTCTCTTTGGTCTCTATATGCCTAAATTGGAAGTCTCGAATTGCTCCAAAACTCACGGATGCAATGGGTGCATTTTTTTTTAATATACGCTCGTTATCCCGGTGCCAGCCCATAGATTCATTGCCGTGATGGTAATAATTCAAAAGGCAAGAATTATAGTTAGTTTGAGTCAGTTCCTCAATCATTTCCTTAATTTCTAATAATTCTTTTGTCCATAGGAGTGCAGTTTTTTCACTACCCGCATAACTGTAAATGTACGGTTTGTCGCCATACCAAGAGACTTTCCTTCCAGTAATATGCGTCTTCCCGAAAATCTTAACTTCATCATTTTTCCACTGAATAGATTCAGTCAATTTTTTCATTAGGTCGTTCGCCTGGATCTGGTTAAACACTTGGCCATAGTAATACACTTCCCCATCTTGTGGAAGTATATTAACTGTTGAATCATAAGGAAACAATGACATATTAGGATGATGAATAAATGAAATACAAATCTACAAAGAGATCTTCACGGAAAATAATTTAGTCTGATCAAACTGTGGTACTTCAACTAAATTAACTAAAATAATTATTTAGCTATAGTTTAGAAAAAAAGATAAGCTTAAGCGTCACCGTTTTCCAAAATCAACCATTTTTAAGGTTGTTTATTTCAATTGGCCATTTGCCTTGAACTACAGATCTGAAGAACATAATTAACTAAGAACAGTTACATAATCATAAAGGCTAAGTACTCTATAAAAGACGATCCTGAAATTCTTATTAACTTGCTGCTTTGTTCGACGAGCTTAAATGAGACTCTTTACTTGATTAATCTGATTTATTAATCGATATAATGCGATTCTTCCAAGGTTAAAATTATTCCAGCCTTATTACAAGCCTTCTTTATGCATGAATGATAAGCGGCAAGATTATTATCGTTTTCTAATTTATTGGAAAAGAAAACCAGCTCTCTAATTCCTAATTCTTTGAGTTGATTTGTTACTAATTTCGAATGCCTTTCAACTTCTTCATCTTTAAGTAAATGATCGTAATAGGTAATTTTTTGCTGAGTCGAGATTAACCCGTACTTACCCGAGAGTATGAACATTTGAATATTGTTGACTTGTGCTTCTTTATGAACGCTCGAAATTCGATTACTTTTATAAAGTTTGATTGCAGAGATGCTTTTGTTTGTGTAATTTTTATCGGCAGAACAGTATGTACAATAAACTAACATAAGGCATTATGTTGCGTAATGGTTAAAACAGCACAGAATACTTCTCTACTATGAATTCATATGAACTTTTACTCAGAATATTATTTAACATTAAAATCATAGTTCTGTCGCCTCAAATTTAACCAAAATAATTCTTTTACTATTCATAGATGAAAAGATATGATAAAGACGGTTGTTTCCCAAAATCAATCATTTAAAGTTGGTTGTCTTAAGTTAGGTCTTTGTTTAAGTTATGGAGATTTAGACGAGGTGATGGAAATAAATGGTGTAAAAATAGTTTCAACAATCATGAAAATACTAAAGGTTTAAGGGGATATTTTCACCCAATGCGACATGTAAAAATGATTACGTAGCTATTGTTAAAAGTTTTTTAAACGCTTCTCTTTCTTTTCAGGAAAAATCATTTATATTTGCACCCGCATTAGGAAACCCTTTTTCACTTATGAAAATGTTTTGTTGTAGCAAAAAGGCGAGGTAGCTCAGTTGGTTAGAGCGCGGGATTCATATCAGTCTCAGACTGACGGGAGTTCAAAAAAGTTGCTAGAGTGCAACACATAGAAAGTATTGAAAGCATTTGGCGTGGTAGCTCAGTTGGTTAGAGCGCGGGATTCATAACCCCGAGGTCGGGAGTTCAAATCTCCCTCACGCCACCATAAGGTATCTCAATACCAGTAAGGGTTTCAGGTTTTTTTCTGAAACCTTTTTTTATTTTGTCAATTCTCTTGTGTTAGGAACTGTGCTAGGTCTTGTGCTAGGAATTTCCTCGATTTAGGGTTTTAAAAACACAAAAAAGACCCTCCATTTGAAGGTCTTTTCTCTGAGAGTTTAAGATTCAGGTTTATCCCAAGAACCTTAGGTTTGTTTTGATTTTTTCTTGAGTATTCAATGTTTGTTTATCCACATAGTGGTCTCGTAAAACTTTATCTGTGGAATGATCTGTTACCAATCGAGTATCTTCCTTTACAATTTCATAAAGTTTCGTTATATGTGTCTTTCGGAGGTTCTGTCGCATTAATTATTTTTCGCCCATTTTTCATCAAATTCTTTGAATGTTAAAAAAGTTAACTCACATTATTTCCACGGTTTATGATTTTTCGTTTTGTATGAATTAGGCTTCAAATAGTGTTTTTTTAATTAATGCGACAGAACCTGTATAATCCAATTACCGATTGTTTATCTGAATTAATGAGTCTTCTTCCTGTATTTAAACATTTATCAAAATCGATATAGTCACTTTTTGTTAGTCTGTTCATGTCGTTCTTTTTACCTTATTAATGCCCATTTATAGTAAAGATTACACGTAACTGAACATTCTATTCCACAACCAATAAATGTTTCAGAATTATATCCTTACTCCATCGATGTTTGAAACTTTTTGTCATCCTTATATCGAGGAAGTACATTTCTTTTGTACCAATAGATATATTGAACGAAAGTAACGCCTGTCTCTTCGTATGCATTAATAAGTTTATCAGGTATCCTTTGAGTTATTCCATCAATGGATGAGTCCATAACATTTATAAAAACACTTCCTGTTTCCTTTAAAACATTATTAACCTCTGTCAAAACGTCCATCAAACTATCGATATACTTAGGTATGGTATTTTCCTGACCGATTTGTTTAGTCTTAAGGTTTCTTCTACCAGATCCTTTGACATTCACATCGTCTTCTAAATACAATTTCATATCGAAATAAGGTGGTGAGGTAGTAACATTATCGACGATCTTACCTTTAATATAATTTCCTATATTTCGTGAATCAGAATGAATCAATTTGAAATAATCATCACTGTAATGTTTCTGTCCTTCTGCCGCCTTTTCATTATCTCTATTGATTTGTCTT
>Ga0181563_10003584_pt1 | contig 14760 bp, 16 predicted proteins | sample 011ome_25_FD_133759 | JGI IMG/M metagenome (GOLD analysis project Ga0181563, IMG submission 133759) | Coastal salt marsh microbial communities from the Groves Creek Marsh, Skidaway Island, Georgia - 011512CT metaG (megahit assembly) | ecosystem: Environmental > Aquatic > Marine > Intertidal... | reverse complement strand
GGCGGAGCACACGGAGCATTTCTGAAAGACCCTGACCACGGTCGGCGAGGTTGCGCAATCCAAAGGCGATGGTTACCAGATCAAAACTGGCATCCTCGAAGGGAAGATCGAGACAGTCCCCAGTGAGAAACTGATTGGCCCCCTCCCCCAGGCCTTTTTTTACCCGCTTGGCACGGGCACGGTCGAGCATAGGATCACAAAAATCAAGCCCGGTGAGCCGGGCCTGATCCACCAGGCCATTCCGCAAGGCAAAGAGTACATCCCCACTGCCGGTGGCCAGGTCAAGAACATCCACCGGACGGTTGCGGGCGGCGGACTGGACGAGCTGGTGGCGCCAGTAAAAATCGATCCCTCCCGAGAGCCAGTGGTTGGCAAGATCGTAACGGGGGGCAACGCTGGAAAAGGTTGCCCGGACAGCAGCGGGATCGGGCCCGCTCACGAATCGTTCGCCTCGGACTGGCCGAAGCTCTCCACCACCCAGCGGGAAAGCTCCTTGTCTGGATCGTCGATCACTTTTTTCTCGATGATAAAGGAACGCTTACCGGTGCGTTGGGAAATGATGCCCAGTCCATGCTCGAAGTCCTTGAACTTTTTTTCACACAGGGCGACCACGGAACGGTTCTCCTCGGTGGCTTCCTTGACCACCGCCACCTTGGCCGCCTTGCGGAAGCGCAGCTCGTACCCATGCTCCCGCCGAAAAGAGTCCACAAAGCGGTCCACATCCTCGAGCATATTTTCATCCACCAAATCGCGGTTATCCTCGATCAGGGAGCTGAGGGACTCTGCCGAAGAACGAACGGTATCAGCAGACACCGAAAATTGCCGGATGGAGGTTGAGGGGAGCTCAAACTTAAAATCTCGAAAGGCTTTTTCGAGCACCGTAACCAAGCCACGGGCACCGGTCTTTTCATCGGCTGCCTGACGGGCGACCTCCCGGATGGCCGAGTCATCAATCTCAAACTTGATCCCGTAACCGTCAAAGTCTTTGCGGTACTGATCGAGGGCATTGCCCTCGGAGGACAGAAGAATATCGGCCAGGTCTTCCTTAGTCAGGTGGTCACAGGCAACCCGTACGGGCAGACGGCCCACAAACTCGGGCTCAAACCCGTATTTAATAAAATCCTGGGTCTCCGCTTTATTAAGGAAATTAACCCCACTTTCGGACTGTTCCTGTTCCTCGGATGAGCCAAACCCGATACGGTTAAGATCGAGACGTTTACGCACGCTCTCCGCGAGTTGATCAAACGCACCGCTGACAATAAAGAGAATATTTTTTGTGGAAATGGTGGGCTTTTTCGGCTTTCCCCCGCGTTGCATTTCCATGAATGCTTTCATCTGGCCCATCATATCCTGGGGGGATTGCAGGTTGACCTCCGTCTCCTCCATTAATTTGAGCAGGTTGATTTGTACGCCCCGGCCGGAAACATCTCGGCCGCCACGGGAGCCCTCGGCGGCGATTTTGTCGATCTCGTCGACATAAATGATACCATACTGGGCGAGCTCCACATCACCTTCCGCCTGTTTGACGAGGTCGCGCACGAGGTCTTCCACATCGTTGCCCACATATCCGGTCTCGGAAAATTTGGTGGCATCTGCCTTGACGAAAGGTACCCCGATCAGCTTGGCCACATTGCGCATCAAATATGTCTTCCCCACACCGGTAGGCCCGAGAAGTAAAACATTAGGCTTCATGTACTCCGCAGACTGGGCACGGGTATCCTTAAGGCAGCGGCGAACATGGTTGTAATGATCGCACACCGCGACCGAGAGCACCCGCTTGGCCTGCTCCTGCTTGATTACAAAACGGTCAAGATAATCCCTGATCTCCTTAGGTTTACGATCGAAAGAACGAATAGACTCAAGCGGGTCGCTGGCGGGTTCCGGATCTTTATTTTTAGAGGGAGGAGGGTTCTCAGTCTCTTTGGATTTATCCTCTTCGGAATCCTTGTTCATAGATTGCATGAAGGGAGCAAAAGCAACTTGCAGGTTCTTGTTTTTGAGCAAGTCCTGGAGTTGCTTTTGGATTTCTTCCATTGGGTTATCGTCGTCTTTTTTAGACATATACTGAAAAATAATAGTTTGACAGGTCGTTCGTGGTTGGGAATTTATGGAAACTCATCCTAACCCCTATAGCAAGGTCTTTCAAACCGATTTACCCCCCATGTCGAACAACCTGACCAAGAGACAAATCGTCCAATCTATTTACGAGGGCGCTGATTACAACCACAAGCATGTCACCGAGATTGTGCAAAAAACCTTGGACCACATTTGTAAGGGCCTGACCAGTGGCCAAAATGTGGAACTTCGCAACTTTGGAGTTTTTGAAGTGCAGGTTAGAAAATCAAGAGTGGGCAGAAACCCTAACCAACCCGAGAAGGATGTTGTGATTCCCAGACGGGCGGTCGTGAAGTTTAAAGCGGGTAAGGAGATGAAGGCGGGGCTCGAAAAACTGGACCTCGACAATATTTGAGCCTGGGCTCATTGGGTAAGGGGAAGTAATTTTGGCTTTTGATACCCTGCCCGGCTTTCGGGAATTCCTTCCCGATGATTGTGCCCGACGCAATCACCTCTTTCGTGTGTTTCGCACGGTTGCACGAGCCTTTGACTTTCAGGAGTATGATGTACCCATCGTGGAACCACTCGATCTATATCTTGAAAAATCAGGGGAAGAAATTGCGGGGCAATTATTTCATTTTGAAGATAAAGGAGGAAGAAAAGTGGCCCTCCGCCCGGAACTCACCCCCACCCTTGCCCGCCTGGTTGCCGCCCGGGCAAACGCTCTGCCCAAACCCATAAAATGGTTTAATATTGGGGAGCATTTTCGATACGAACGGCCACAAAAAGGCAGAGGCCGCTCTTTTTACCAGTTTAATGCCGACTTATTGGGCGAACCAGGAGTGGATGCAGACGCCGAATTGATTGCCCTGCTTTCCGCTATTTTTGACACCTTTGGCCTGGGCCCTGAGGATGTTATCATACGGCTCAGTGACCGGATAACCTGGGTACTCTTGCTCGATTACCTGAAGGTAAGCGAAGATGCACGCCCTGCCACACTTGATGCGGTTGATAAAAGCGAAAGGCGAAAACCCGAACAAACCAAAGAAGCCCTGGAGAAAGCAAATCCTGGAAGGGGGGAAGAACTGTTCCAAAGAATAAAAGAAATTAAGGAGCTGGATAATTTGGATGCGGTCATTAAGGAATTACAAAACTGTGGGGAAGCTGGGGAAAAACGGGCCCAGGACTGGCAGGGATTGCTCGACCGCCTGAGTGCACATGGTTGCGAACAACGAATCAGGGTGGATCTCTCGATCGTACGGGGCCTCGCTTATTACACCGGCTTTGTATACGAAGCCTTTGAGGCAACCGGCCAGGGAAGAGCCCTGGCGGGGGGTGGACGGTATGATCATTTAATCGGTAAACTCTCCGGTAACTGTGATATGCCCGCAGCCGGATTTGCGATTGGGGATATGACATTGAGCGATTGTTTGGAATCCAAAAATCTATTACCGCGCTATGTGGTGGCCCCCGATCTTTTTGTAATTTTTGGAGAAGAACAAAGAACGAACGCACTCCATGCATCCACCCATCTTCGAAGGGCTGGTTTTTCCACCACCTATTCTTTAAAGCCGAGCGGTTTTGGAAAACAGTTTAAGGATGCCGGAAAGTCTGGAGCCCGCTATGCAATAATTATCGGGGAAGAAGAGGCCGCACAGGGAAGAATAAAAATTAAAGATTTAAGAAGTGGAAAAGAACTGGAAACTGAGAATGCATCCATGATTGCAAAGATTGAGGAACTGGATGCAAATGGAGGAATCTCCGAGTAGAGATGGGCAGTAAAATCCCTGACTTCCATAAAGAAATGGAAAGGGAGCGTAACTATCCCCGTAAAAATAAAAACATTACCCGAAGAGAATGGATAAAATATTCTCTCTTTGGTGGAACCGGGATACTGGCCTCGGCTGGATACCTTACCTACGAGGCTCAATGGCTGGAAGTAACCAACAAGGAAATTATGCTCAAGGCGATGCACCCGAAAGCGAATTTCAAACTGCTCCACCTTTCGGACCTTCATCTCTCTCCGGTTGTATCCCTGGAATATTTAACAGAGGCACTTAAAAAAGGACTGGAGCAATCACCTCATGCATGTGTGATAACGGGAGATTTTGTAACCGATCAACCCAGCAAAAAAGATCTTTCCGATTACGCCAACTTGCTAAAAAAATTCGCAGCCAGAATACCCACTTATGCCTGCCTGGGAAATCATGATGGGGGGAAATGGGCCCTTAAGCATGGAGGGTATGCCAGCAGTGCAAAGATTCGCAGGTTATTGGAATCTGCCAACATCAAGGTACTGGAAAACAAACGCGAGGATGTCTACCTCAATGGCAGCACTGTAACCATCGCAGGCCTTGGAGACTTATGGGCTGGTAATTGCCGACCAGGAAATTGCCTGGAAAAAATTCCCCATTCCAAAAATAAGAAATATGGCCCTATTCTTTTACTTAATCATAACCCGGATGCAAAGGAGGGACTGGAGGGCTATGCCTGGGACCTTATGCTAAGTGGCCATACCCATGGCGGACAATTTGTGATTCCATTTAAAAATTATGCCCCGTTTGCTCCCGTTCAGGACAGGTCCAAGGTACAGGGTGCGCATAACTGGAAAGACCGGGTGATCCATATTACCAGGGGGGTGGGCAACCTGTATGGTGTGCGCATGAATTGTAGGCCAGAGGTTAGCTTACTTAAAGTTTCTGGGGTCTCAGAGCCTTTCTAGTCTTCAAGATGTTGCAGTGATCCTGCTCGACGACGAATTCCCTGAGTATTTTCCAGACCCACGCACATCCGATGCGAATGGGCTCGTGGCTCTGAGCGAAAGCTTAAGTACGGAAAGATTGGTTGCGGCGTACAGGAAAGGAATTTTTCCATGGATGAAAATGGAGGAGTCCCCCCATTTTTGGTGCTGGTTCTCCCCGGATCCGCGAATGGTGCTTTATCCTGAGGAGTTCAAGACATCACGCAGTCTGGCGAAGGCCCTTAAGGATAATCGCTTTAATGTGAGCATTAACCAGGCATTTGATGAGGTGATGAAAGCATGTGCCGAAGTGCCCAGACCAGAACAGGAAAGTACCTGGATTGAGCCGGATATGATGATTGAATACTCAAAATTACACAGCCTGGGCATTGCCCATTCGATCGAAGCAAGGCTGAAAGGTGATTTGGTAGGAGGACTCTATGGACTTGCGATTGGAGATCTTTTTTTTGGGGAATCGATGTTCCATTTAGAGCCAGAAGCTTCCAAAGCTTGCATGGCTAAATTAGTGGAATTGGCCAAAAATGAGGGCTTGCGTTTTATCGACTGTCAGGTGCCAAATCCATTTCTCCATAGCCTGGGTGCCCGGGAGATCAGGAGGGAAGTCTTTCTCGATCAAGTGGAAGAGTCCTGCAAGGAGATACCCTCCTCTGTTCAATGGGCCTGAAAACACATTAAAATAATTGCTCAGATTGCCTTGCTCATCCATCTCCTAAATGAAATTATACCCAATTTTTCGTAATGAATGCAGATAATCCAGAACATGCCAACCTGACCAAGCTTGGGGAAGGAGGCACTCAGCCCAAGCGGGAATTGGAAACTTTCCCCAATCGAAATCCAGAACGTGACTACATTGTAGAATTGGAAACCAGTGAATTTTCCTGCCTCTGCCCGAAAACAGGCCAGCCGGACTTTGCTGAAATTCTCATCCGTTATGTACCAGACCAAAAAATCGTGGAGTCCAAATCCCTGAAACTCTACCTCTGGACTTACCGGGATGAGGGAGTGTTCCACGAACATTTTGCCAATTTATTACTGGACGATCTGGTTGGGGCCTTAGATCCAAGATGGTGCCGGGTTGAGGTGTCTTTTAATCCCCGTGGAGGGATTGGAATTGTGGTGACTGCGGAGCATGGAAATCCGCCTGAAATTGCTTTGTCATGAGCGAACAAAAGGTCATTTCCATTGCTGATCTGAAGATTTCCAATGATCTGCCCTTCGTATTATTTGGAGGGATGAATGTATTGGAATCCAGGGAACTTGCTATGGAGGTAGCGGCTGCTTACCAGGAAATAGCGAGTAAACTTGAAATCCCTTATGTGTTTAAAGCTTCCTTTGATAAAGCCAACCGTTCCTCCATCTCATCATTCCGTGGACCTGGGCTCGATAAGGGATGCGAAATCCTCGCTGAGATCAAACAGACTTATGGAGTGCCGGTCATTTCGGATATCCACGAACCTCATCAGGCAATACCTGCGGCCAAAGTGATTGATGTTTTGCAGTTACCCGCATTTTTATGCAGACAAACTGATCTGGTGGTTGCCCTGGCCAAGACAGGCAAACCGGTGAATGTAAAAAAAGCTCAGTTTCTTGCAGCCCATGAAATGGGTCATATCATTAGTAAATTTGAAGAAGCAGGGAACAACCAGGTCCTACTCTGCGAACGCGGCAGTTCTTTTGGATATAACAACCTAGTGGTGGACCCCCTTAATTTTGGTATCATGAAAAACACAGGTTGTCCCGTGGTGTTTGATGTTACCCACTCTTTGCAAGTACCTGGAGGAAGGAGTGATTCTGCAGGGGGTCGCAGGCAAGCCGTCTTTGACTTAATGCTCGCTGGGATGAGCCAGAGAATTGGTGGTTTATTTTTGGAATCCCATCCCGATCCAGGAAGTGCAAAATGCGATGGCCCCTGTGCCCTACCCCTCGATAAACTGGAAGACTTTCTTTCCCAGGCAAAAGCGATGGATGATCTAGTAAAAGGCTTGCCTACCATTAAGGTAAACTAACCCTCGGCATCTTAATATTACCGAGGTGAGCGAACACATCGATCCCTGGCACACTCTAAACAGGTGGTTCCCTGATTTGGAGGAAGGGAGCTGGGAAAAGCTCCAAGAATATTGCCAGCTGCTAAGGGAATGGAATGGAAAGATTAATCTGATCTCCCGTAAAGATATGGATCGTCTAGAAATCAAACACCTTGCCCACTGCCTGACGCTTACTAAATTCCTCAGGCTCATGCCCAAAGCCCGAGTGCTTGATGTGGGGACTGGAGGAGGAATGCCGGGCATTCCCATGGCCATTTGTTACCCGCAGGCAAAGTTTACACTTATGGATTCGATTGGGAAAAAAGTGATGGTTGTTGAGGATATAATTAATAAGCTCAACCTCACCAATGCTCAGGCAAAACGTGGCAGAGTGGAAGAACTTCCCGAGAAGAAAGCATTCGATTTTATTTTGGGACGAGCGGTCACTGCTCTTCCCACCTTTTTTGGATGGGTGAGAAACAAGGTGGCGAAAGGTTCGCGTAACTCTCCAGCCAATGGCATTCTCTATCTAAAAGGCGGAGATTACTCAGAGGAGTTGAAAAATTCTGGGCTTTCGCCTGCAAAAATCTGGAACCTCGATGAATTACTTCCCGAAGCAGAACTCGGAGAGAAGTACCTAATTCACTTTAAACTCTAAACAATCACTTAATAAAATGACCTCCTTAGAAGAAAACATTGATAGCCTTGAGAAGGAGGAAAAGGATGCCCGATCCAAAAGTCATATGCGGGAAATTGAAGATAAGTGGGAAAACTTGGTTACCTCCATTGAAGGCAGAAGAGAGGAGATCAAATTCCTGTTAATGAGATACAATTGTTTCAGGCTCAGAAATTTATTAACCCTGAGAAAAAAAAGGCCCGCAATATTACTCGGTTATGTAAATGATCATCAATTTCCAAACTTTCATACACTCGAGCTGATCAAGCTGGCTGATATTGTTTCCCTCACCACTTCGGTCAAAAGTGAAGAAGATAAAATCGATCGTATTTATTACTTCCCCTCAACCGATCATTTTTCAACTATCCGAAAAAAATTTCCTCCGGGCTTTCGACCTTCCCTGTTCCTTGATATCCAGGCAGCTCACGGGCACATGCACCCACTTGGTCTTTCCTCGATGCCCTTTCCTACAGTTGCAGGCATTTGCCATCATCAACATGGACAAGCGGTTAAGACGATCTGTGAAATGTTTGATTATGTATTGCCAGTAGGTAAGGCATTTTCCAAATCCTGTTCTTACGGAAAGGCAGAGGTCATTGATTTGCCTTTTGGATTTAACTGGGCTTCATTTCATCATTCCTATGCTTGCTCAAATGAGTGGCATTCCAGAGATGTTGATCTTTCGGTAACCTTTTCCAAAAGTGAAAGTCCCGCCTATCATCAATTGCGAAACCAAGTCATCAACGAGGTAGAAAATTTTTCTCAGAAGTGGGGAGACAAGTACCGTGTCGAAATTAAATCAAATTTGGATAAGGATGCGTACCGTGACCTTCTTTCAAATAGCAAAATTTCGCTCAATGTAGTTGCTATCAATGGCCCCCATAATTACCGAACCTGCGAAATTATAAATTCGGGAGCCTTATTGCTCCAGACCTGTGTAGAAGTTGAAAACCTTACTCATTCTAGGAATGAAGTGCTCAAAGAAGGACAGGACTATGTCTTCTTTGATCTAGATAGCCTTGAGTCTAAACTTCTTCATTTTCTTGAGCATAAAGATGAATCTGAAAAGATTATCTCCAATGCCAAGCACCGTATGGAAACTGAACTTTCCTATGAAACAACCCTTGGAACATTATTATCCGAAATTCAGTCTTTCGAAAGAAAAGGAAACTCTCCTTCGGAAGTTCAGCAGGATATGTTTCTCCTTGGCAGTCTGCTTTGGCAACAACACCAAAATAACGATATGCAGCTACTGGGCTCCGCATTTATTGGAAAGTCATTGGAAGAGGAAAAAGATACAATTGTATTTTTCTCCAATCTGCTTGCGATTCTCCCAGAACTGTTAAGTTCTCTTGGATTTGAATCGCTGAAAAGCTTAGTTGCCCGCCATTCTAGGGAACTTGCAGAATCTCTCGATCCGAAGAATCTCAAGCAAATTGCGGTGCAACTCCTTTCTGTGAAAATGGATCACATTGCATTGTGGTATAATTTCATCGCCTTATCCATGGACTTTGACTGGAGCCCCAAGGGAGTTCTTCAACAACTAGTTAAACAGGCACTGGCCAATCAAAACTGGGAAGGTTACTCTAGTAATTGGTTGCTACGGGTGTGTACTAAAGCACCAGGAATGGAACCCAATGCATTCATTCAACATCGATACCAAAACCTCTTCCTTCCCTTAATGAAATGCTCCAATAAAAGAGAGGAGTGGAAAGCTTATGCTCATTTCACCTATTCCCTCTTTAGGGACTAGGTGTTTTTAAATTACGGGTTCCAAACTTTAAAAAGAGCCTCGGCAATATGAGATGGAGTTTCCGCCACGGAAATTCCAGCATCAAGCAGAGCTTCCACTTTGGCTTCCGCCGTTCCCTTACCCCCGGAAACAATAGCTCCTGCATGGCCCATACGACGACCTGGAGGAGCGGTACGGCCGGCAATAAAAGCGGCACAGGGCTTGTCCACATTTTCTTTGATAAAAGCAGCGGCTTCCTCTTCGGCTGTTCCGCCAATTTCACCAATTAAAATAATTGCCTCCGTATCAGGATCTTCATGGAACAATTTAACTGCCTCCAGATGACTGGTTCCATTGATCGGGTCTCCACCAATCCCGATACATGTGGATTGACCATGCCCAGCCGATGTAATCTGCCAGACAGCCTCGTAAGTTAAGGTACCGGAACGGGAAACGATCCCCACTTTTCCAGGTTTATGGATGTATCCAGGCATGATACCAATTTTACACTCACCAGGGGTGATAATACCTGGACAGTTTGGACCGATCAAGCGGGTATTGGAAGTAGCCAATCTTGCCTTTACCTCTGCCATGTCTTTCACCGGGATTCCCTCGGTTATCGCAATCACCAGTGGAATATCTGCATCGATCGCTTCGAGGATGGAATCGGCAGCAAAGGGAGGGGGGACATAAAGAGCGGCCACATTGGCTCCCTCTTTTTCCACGGCCTCCAGCACTGTATCAAAAACAGGAACAGTGTCCTGAAATTTTTGCCCTCCCTTTCCAGGGGTGACACCGGCCACCACATTGGTGCCATACTCCATACACTGGGTTGTGTGAAAGCTTCCGGCACTTCCAGTGATTCCTTGAACCACCAACCGGGTATCCTTGTTAACGAGAACGCTCATATTAAATTCTTTGGGTAAAAAGTTAAAATATTTAAGATTGGGCAGCCAGCTTGACAATTTTCTCTGCAGCCTCTGCAAGAGAGTCAGCCGGTTCCAGCGCCAGGCCACTATCGGCAAGAATTTTCTTTCCTTGCTCAACATTGGTTCCTTCTAACCGCACGACCAGGGGAACTTTCATTTCCAATTTTCGGGCAGCATTCACAATTCCAGTGGCAATGACATCGCACTTCATAATACCACCAAAGATGTTAACCAGAATGGCTTTAACGGCATCATCCGAAACTAGGATCCGAAATGCATTTTCGACCTGTTCTTCATTGGCTCCTCCACCCACATCCAAGAAATTTGCAGGTGAACCGCCGTAGTGTTTGATAATATCCATAGTGGCCATGGCAAGACCAGCCCCATTCACCATGCAGGCCACATTACCGTCCAAAGCGATGTAGTTAAGATCAAACTTAGAAGCTTCCACTTCCTTGGGGTCTTCTTCGCTAAGATCTCTCAACTTAACGACATCAGGATGACGAAATAATGCGTTAGCATCAAAATTAACCTTTGCATCAAGGGCTAAGACATCACCAGTGGGAGTGAGTACCAACGGGTTTACCTCAACCTGTGAACAATCCTTGGCCCAGAAAAAAGCATATAATTTTGTGACCAGCTTAACGCATTGTTTAAAAGAATCCCCGGACAGACCAAGTGAAAAAGCAACTTGGCGGGCTTGGTAAGGACGAATGCCCAAGGCAGGATCAATTACAAGTTTGGTGATTTTTTCCGGGGTTTTCTCCGCAACCTCTTCGATATCCACTCCACCTTCAGTCGATGCAATGATTACAGGCCTAGAAGTTGCCCGATCCATCAGGATCGCAAGGTAAAATTCCTTATCAATATCTGACGCCTCGGTAAAATATACTGTTCCGACTTCTTTTCCTTCATCCCCAGTTTGTTTGGTAACCAAGACATTACCGAGCATGGATTCCGCTTTTTCTCGTGCTTCCGAAGTGGAAGAAACCACATGAACTCCTCCCTTAAATCCGTTCGTGAAGGTCCCCTTACCGCGGCCTCCTGCATGTATCTGTGCTTTTACCACAACGGCTTGACCTGCGGGAAAAGAAGAGAGGGCTTGTTCGAATTGATCCGCTGATTGAGCAACCGTACCATTCGGTACATTCACTCCTGCATCCGCGAAAAGTTGTTTTGCTTGATATTCGTGTACATTCATGAGGATGAAAAAGTCATTCAGATTGTCAGGCTTACGCTATCGTTCAAGCCTTTTCCCTATCTAGTAAATTGAAACTTTTTCTATGAGGCATTTGGGACTTGCCCGGCAGCAAAAATAAATGGAAAAAACAACCATGTATAAAGCCCTTATTCTCGCACTCCTTTTTTGTACAACAGTTATGGGAACCTGGCCCCAGTATCATGGTCCGTTATTTGATAAATCAAGTAATCATCTCCTCCCCGAACCTGCAAAATTATTGACCACCGCTCCCCTCTGGAGTGCCCCCACTCCATTAGGATTCAGTTCCTTTTCTATGGGAAAAGACTCAGCGTATACATTAGTGGCAGAAGAGGATGAGGATGGATTGTTGCGGGAAATTTGTATCTGCCTCGACCTCAAGACCGGAAAAAGACTTTGGCAAACAAAATTAGGGAGGGCCCATTACGGACATGCCGGTGGAAATGCGGGTGCTTCTGGCAACTCGGGTGGAGATGGACCACGCTCCACTCCCTCTGTAAACAATGGAAAGGTATTTGTTTATGACTCCAGCATGACCCTGCACTGTCTTTCAGCCAAAACAGGGATGCATATTTGGAAGATCGATATTGTAGATGAGTATGCAGGTGCGAATATCATGTGGAAAAATGCATCCTCTCCTCTACTGGTAAACGATTTGGTCATTATTATCGGGGGAGGGAAAGGAAAGAGTATTATCGGAATTCATCAACAATCTGGTGAGATGAAGTGGAGCACAGGAAATGAAACGGCGACCCATTCAACTCCTGTTTTTACATCCATACATGGGCAAAAACAGGTAATCTTTCTTTGCCGGTCGGGCTTAGTTTCGTTGAACCCAATCAATGGCAAACAGTTGTGGAAACAGGCATTTCCTTTCAAGGTTTCAAGTGCTTCATCCCCAGTAGTGGCGGGGAATTATATCTTTTGCTCGGCAGGATATGGAGTGGGAGCGGGATTATTTAAAATAACCAAGGAAAATAGAATTTTTGAAAGTAAAATGGTTTGGCGCAAGCAAAACGAACTTATGGTACATTGGAGCACACCACTCTATTACAATGGAAAATTGTATGGAATTTTCGGTTTTAAAAAATATGGGAAAGCCCCCTTACAATGCATCGATGTAATGAGTGGAAAAATTCAATGGAGTGAAGAGGGCTTTGGTCCTGGAAATCTAATTCGATCAGGAAACCTTCTTCTAGTACTCTCCGATGATGGCCAGTTAGTGACTGTTGATGCAAATGCAGAAGAGTACCGAGAACTGGGAAGAAGAAAATTTTTAAGTGGAAAATGCTGGAGCACTCCCTCCATGTCTAAGGATATTTTGCTTTTGCGAAGCACTGTTGAGGCCAAAGCGATTTCACTTACTCAACATTGAAAGCAGAGTATACGCCTAGTGATGTACTTGTAGGAATTTTTAAATCAAAGCACGCCTACTCTTTTCAAAAAAATCAAACAGCATTGTAGTCTTTAACCACTTTTTCTTCTCCAAGATGATTACAATGAATCTCGACAAGGCGATTCACCTTGCCGCTTGGATTAGCATTTTCAAGGAAACTCACCCAATCCCACTCCGCACTTTCGCTCCAAACAAAAAGCTTCAAACCTTTTGAAAAAAAAGAATGAACATGTAAATCTACAATCTTCGTACCCGTTTGCTTTTTTATGAAATGCATGATCCTACAAAAGTTAAGCGTCTGGTGAAATGAGTTTGAGGTAATTTAAATCAAGATCAGGAGCCTAAAACTCAAATATAAAGTAGATTTTGCAAGAAGAACAAATATGCAAGATTTCATAATTTATACATTTACACTATTTATACATTTTATTCAAATGCACTTTTAAATTTAAATACAAATTCACGGCTTTATGTTTAATTCTCTTTAATATTCTTTAAATTTTATTTTTTGACAAGTATTTTTATTTTTTATTAAAGTAAGAAAGGTTGTTCTTAAAATGATTTACTCGCAAAATGAAGATTTGGTTGCCATAAATGGGAGGGTGACCAGATCAATATACGAAAAAATGCAAGAGGTGGCTAAGTCTTTGGACATCAGTCTCTCTTCCCTGATCGCAAGCTCCGTGACTGAGTACTTGCACCAAGTTACATCTGAAGAAGGAGCCCAAACGGTGGAATTGGAAATTGCCCGCTTCACCTACGCTAAAAAGAAAAATATCCAGGAGTAAAGAATCCTCAAAAGATGACAAATCATCCCCCGGATTCCCCAGAACCCAACTCCGTGGAAGTAGAGTTTTCACAAGAGTCATGGAAAACCGAATTTCACGACGAAATTAGAGAAATTCGTTTAAATGGGGAGAAAATAGCTGAGATTCATGATCTCGTGCGGGCAATGAAATCGATGAAGGAAGCCAATGACCGTGCAATCAAAGGCCTTTCTATAGCTATTGTGGTTCTTTGCCTTCTTGGATTAGGAACCCTGGGATATGGCGTAAGCTACCTTTCTCGTTTCAAAGTCAATAAACTGGACGACCTGATTGAAGCCGGCATTGATCGGTTTGACATGACGAACCATTCTTACATTCCCTTGGAAATCATTGCCAAGCTCGGTCAGTTAAGTGGAACACATCCAATTGTTTGGGACAAAAAACACGAAACTTGGTTTGTCATAAAGCCCAATCGAGCAAAACGCCCCTTGGCTAATTATATCATTTTTCCCAAAAAAGCCTTTAAAGAACTTTCCGATTTTGGATTCCGGTGGAAGGATAGCAAATGGACACTTCCGCCCAACTTTCCGGTTTTAACCCAAACGCCCTGATTCGTGTCTAGTGAAAAACATACTTTCGTGGCCATAAATGGACGAGTAAGCAAAAAGACTTTTCGTGATATGCAGGATTTATCCAAAGTCCTTGATGTCAGTATGTCCGCCCTAATAGCCAATTCAGTTGCTGAATACCTTCATCAGGTAAAGGATGAACAAGGCAACCCTTCTGTGGATATGGAAATTGCACGCTTTGCATATTCCAAGAAAAAACCAACGACGGAGGATTGATGGGGAAAAACGAAAAAATATATCCATCTAAGAACAAAGAAGAACTGGAACAAGGCACTCCTTTGCCCTCTAATTTGGTGGAGGTGGAAACACCATCAGAAACTTGGAAAACAGAATTTGAAAACGATATCTCCGCACTGCGCATCAACGGAGAGGATGTTTCCAAAATGCATCGGGCGATGAAAGATATCCAAAAAATGCGCATGGATAGTGACAAGACCTTAAAGAAGATGATTTTTATCATTATCGCACTTGCTCTCTCCATTTTAGGGGTCGGAGTATTCGCCCTCGACTATCTTTTGCAGTTTAATGCATCCAAAATCGACACGGTTGTAGATTTAAACCTGCAAAATCTT
>Ga0181563_10003583_pt1 | contig 14760 bp, 6 predicted proteins | sample 011ome_25_FD_133759 | JGI IMG/M metagenome (GOLD analysis project Ga0181563, IMG submission 133759) | Coastal salt marsh microbial communities from the Groves Creek Marsh, Skidaway Island, Georgia - 011512CT metaG (megahit assembly) | ecosystem: Environmental > Aquatic > Marine > Intertidal zone... | reverse complement strand
CTCGGGCTCTCATGTTATTATACGGGCTCAGCAAAAAATACCTGACAAGTCCGTCATAGAAATTGCAGCTTCTTTTGCAGCTCATCAGTCAAAGGCGAAAGGATCTGAGTGGGTTCCTGTAATATATACTCCGAAAAAGTATGTGAGAAAAGCTAAAAATGCAGCTCCGGGTGCGGTAATTGTTCAAAAAGAGCAAGTAGTCATGGTGCAACCTATGGAACCAAGAGACGCATAAAGTATGTGACAAACCTCTATATTATAAGGTATCAACGTTCAAGAATTGAATTATGAGCAAATTCATACATCCTATCGTATTGTGTGGTTTTATGGCCAGTGGAAAAACTGCAACTGCCAAAGCTATGGGGGCTATAATTCGTTCTGATTATGTTGATCTCGATGCCGAAATTGAGCGTCGAGAAGGGGCATCGATTCCCGAAATATTCAAGGAGCATGGCGAAGATTATTTTAGGCGTATTGAGCGCAAAACAGTTATACAAGTGATAAATGAATCCCCTAAAATTATTTCTTTAGGTGGGGGTGCTTTACAGAATCAAGAGATTTTGGATGAGATCAAGGAGCAATCTATTATCGTGTTTATTCGACCCGACTTTGAAATCATTTTTAAACGGTTAACCACCAATAAAAAGCGCCCGTTAATTGCTAGGGAATGGGCTGAGTCAAGAAATCCTGAAATAGTAAAAGAACGTATAAAAAACGTATATTTAGCTCGCTTACTATTGTACGAGCAAGCACATATCACTCAACCGGTAGAATCCGACTGGTCTCCCTATCAGGTGGCTAGTAAGATTTTCGATCAAGTATCTCAGTTTCAGTCATCATAGTTTATGGACATCAGATCTACCACACTTCGAATTACCAATGAATCAACCTATACCATTCAGCTTGTGCACAATGAGTTGGAAAAGGTATCGGAGTATTTTTTGGAACCAATAGTTTCTGAGAGAGCCTTGGTCATTGTGGATGAACAAGTGCATCTTTATCATCGTGACTGGATTGAAAGTTGCTTGGGAAAAACCTTTAGGTACCTTTCGAGTTATATTGTTCCTTCTGGTGAAAAAAGTAAAAATCTCAGTCAATTTGGTAGTTTGTTGCACTGGATATTAGAGCAGCCGATCGAACGTAATACCCCCGTTATCGTTATTGGGGGCGGTGTTGTTGGAGATTTGGGTGGGTTTGTAGCCGCTAGTACTTTACGAGGATTACCTTTATTTCATATTCCAACCACCTTATTAGCCATGGTTGATAGTTCCATAGGTGGTAAAACAGGGATTAATCATTCAACAGGTAAAAATGTGATAGGATCTTTTTACCAACCAGTAGGGGTTTTTGCTGACACTCATTTCCTATCAACTCTCGATAAAAAAGAATGGACCAACGGATTAAGTGAAATTCTTAAGTATGCCTGCATTCAGGATCAAGGTATTTTCACCAGTTTAAAAGCATTATTTGACCATAATCTGGATTATGAACCGTCAAAATGGGTTGACGTAATTCATCGGAGTGCTCAAATTAAAACTGAAATAGTGGCGGAGGATGCATTAGAAAAGGGTAGAAGAGAGTATTTGAATTTTGGTCACACCTTTGGTCATGCTATTGAGAATATTGCAGATTATGGTACTTTTAGTCATGGAGAGGCGGTATTTGCTGGCATGTACGCGGCTATTTTAGCTTCAAATGAATTTCTCAATGCACAGCTTGATCCCAACCTAATCCTTCAATACGCACCTCGTTATGACTTTAGTTTAGCATCTCTTAGATCGGTTATCCCCGATCTAATACAGCAAATGAGACGAGATAAAAAAGTACAACAGTCACAAATTCGATTGGTTCTCCTTCAAAGTATTGAAGCGCCAATTGCCTACACCGTGCAAGAAGAGGATCGGTTAACCGATATTTGGAAGCAAACGATTGACATGTTTTCATGATCCATGCATAGTTCAGAACAACATACTCCCTCTCTGTTCTGGCGCAACCTGATAGGTGGGTTTAGTGGGTTTATAGCTATAATCGTGCTAGCGTTGGCATCTTTTCAATTCGATGCTCCCCAAAAGTGGTTAATCAATTCGATATTGCTTACAGAGGACACATCGTATCAAATAGACTTTGAACATTCTACCGGTTTTTTCCCGTTTAACTCACACATCAACCAGCTAAATATTACCATTGAGGATAGTGTAGCCGGACTACAATCGTTGATTATTAGCGATTTATCGTATGCTTGGAAGGTGACAGCTTTGGCTAAAGGTCAGTTGGAATTCCCGTTTCTACATGCACAAGGCGTTAGCGCGCTTATTGGCGGATCTACGGCTAATGATCAGGCCTATATTGAACCCGTAGATTCAGTTTTATGGGAATTTAACCGTGGCTTAGATTTTCTTATTACCGAGCTAATTGTGGGCGTCGATTCCATTAAAGTGAAGTCGAGCGGTGAGGGACTGGATTTTCTGGGTTATTCAGATAGAGATCGGGCCATTTTATCTTCTCAAAAAGAGCTTGTTTTCAAAGGTGGTGGAGCGACCCTAGGAATTCAAAAGAGAGGAGGGGATTTTCGAATCGACATTCCTGAGCTTCGTTCTGAATTAAACCTACCTAATTGGCAAGATGAGTTCAATTTTAGTGGCCGCTTTACGGGATCTCCTATGTCCTGGATAGCAGAAAATCTCATCTTAACTACTTCTGAATTTTCCTCTGAAGCTGAACTAAAGCAGTCTGGATCTAAGTACGATTTAGCACTAAAATCGGCTAAAATCGATCCCACATTTTATAATGGCTTAGCTCCTCTTATACTACCTAGCACGGCATTAGAAACGATGGATAAATATGGCTTGGTTATTACGGAATTACTAGGAACCCTATCGCTCGATAATGAAGATATCAGAATCGAAAATCTGCAGGCAATTTCACGACAAGGGAGTTTGGTATTGGAAGGAAAAAAAAGCGGTGATAGATGGTTCATAGAGGGAGATGTATTGGAATGGGATCCAGGAACGTTAGCCTCGATAGCCAAGCATCATTCTTTCTTGGCTACTGAAAAGTTGGCTTCTAGAAAGATGTATTTTTTATTCGAAGATACCGGCGAAAAGCTAAGAATAGATCTAAGTCTTACATCGAACCAGCAATTAAATCCTGATCCAGTTTCAGAAATTGACCTAACTTTTGACATTCGAAGACAAAAAAAATCTAACTCCACTAATTCTTCATTTATTCCATCATTAAAAGCATCAGCCACGTTTAATCAATTTGTAGTAAGTGATTGGGTAGTTGATGTGTTACCAGAGGAGCAAGTAATTATTAGCGGCACTGTTGATATAAATCAACTCAATTCAGCGGAATTTAGACCTCAATATAATCTAAGCCTTCAACTCCCAAAGGTGAATATTGGTGGGGAGCTAGAATATAATGATGTGGTACTAAATATAGCACCGGATACCGCACAAATAGGACGCTTAGAAGTAGGTACGGGCGATAATTTGCAGCAATTCCAGCACTACACCATTTCAGCAGGATTCGACTCAGAGTTTGGTAAACTCAGCTGGGGTGGATTGGGACGTTATGGGTTGTCGGTGATGGAGATAGAGAGCAGCTTTCAAATGGATAGTTTACTCCTCTATTCTAAGCCTCAGGATGCTATAGCGAATTCACAAATGAACCAGAAAGAGGCCCATTACAAAACAGCTAAAGCAGAGCTAAATCACTATCTATCGGATTATACTAGTTCGATTCCTAAAATTAGCGGCATCTTTAACACTAGTTTTGAAAATAATAAACTCTCAGAAGGGGTGTTAAGTGCAGATATACCATCAATCATTACCCAAGATACAACATGGGTAGATAGGCAATTTTTCATCGATTACATTGCTGAATCATCTCAACGTCAGCAAATACGAGTGACTTCCTCTCCATTAGATTTTCAGGTAGAAGGAATACTTAACCCATCAAGTATCACCTTTCTGTACTATCATTGGTCTCACTACTTAAACAGAGAATGGAATAGACTACGTTTCAACGAACTTCCTCAAACTCCGTCAATAGCCTTTAAGGAATCAACTGGGACTAAGTCTAGCCATGTTGATAGTGTGTCCTATCAGACTCAGTTAGAGTGGGAATTTGCTCTAAAAGACAATGAATTAGTGCAAGCTATTTGGGCAAAAAATCCCATCCAAAAGAGTTCCATGGTCGTCAATGGACGCTTAGATGCAAATAGGGATAGAATCCTTATGAATGTGGATATTTTTGATTCCGATTTCCAGTGGAAAACTATGCAGATAGATAGTTTAAACTCACAATTAACGGCAAGTTTTAGGTACGATTCAACCAGTTTGAATTTTTCTGTAGTGGAATCCCGTACCAATGTCAAAGCAATCCAAACGTCAGATCTAGAACTTGGCGATGTGCAATGGCAGGTTTCTATGCAGGCGGATAGTATTCGGTTTAATCAACGTATAGGTTCATTACCCTCTGGGGCTTTTTTGGAGTCGAGTGGAGATATTTTTACCGCAGAGAGTCAGCATAATATCGTATTTGATGCATTGGAACTAGGGTCGGGTTCCTACATTTGGAGTAATTTAGGGGATATAGCCATCAATGTAGATCGTGAGCTTAGCGTAGCATTTAATCAGGTCAGTATGCATAACAATGATGAACTTTTAGATATTCGTGGAGTCTACAGTGATTCGCCAGAGGATTCTATCCAATTCATTGTTGATCAAATTCAACTAGATCGTCTGGCTATATTATTGAACGTAAAACAAGATATTGACGGGGTGATGGATGGTCAATTCTCAACGCGAACTCTTCAAAAATCGCCAAGTGTTCAAGGATATTTAACTATAAATAGTTTTTCTTTAAACAACCAAGTGGTGGGCGATTTATCGTTGAGTTCGACCTTTAATTCGTTAAAAAATAGGTTTGACACTCAAATTTCTGTTTTCACTGATTCTACATTATACCCTGACTATTTTAACAGTTCTGGGCGATCTGGTCAAAATGTTGCCTTTAATGGATATATCAACACTCCGGGAATTAATCAAACACTAACGACAGATACACTCTATTACTTTGACTTGAATTTTGAAAATATTGATTTATGGATACTACCTTTTCTATCTCCAAATGTATTTTCTGAAATGTCGGGAACCGCATCTGGAATAGGTAATGTCTGGGGTTCCAATTCGGGGTATGATTTCAGTATAAATTACTCCATTGGGGAAATTGATCCAGTGTTTATACGCCCAAGATTTTTAGATACCTACTACTATGCCGCAGGGCCTCTTGAGTTTTCAAGTGAAAATGGATTGGTTTTTCAGGACTTCTTTATCATGGATCCTTCTGGGGGCACTGCCAATTTAAATGGGAGTTATAATCTAAACCGCTTTGGGCCAATTCATGATATTGACCTGAACCTTCAAATGAATGAATTTCATTTCCTGAATACTGGCTTTGATGAGGAGGCTCCATTTTTTGGCCAAGGCTACGGTACTGCGCTCATTCGTATGACAGGAACTAATGAAAATCCGCTCTTATTTTCTGAGGGCCCTATACAAATTGGGCCATATTCTTCAATAGGACTACCGTTGATTGAGCGCACAGAATTTGAAGAAAACAACAAGTTTATTCGATTTGTGGAGAACTTTACAAGTGTTGACTTCGCTAATTTGAATAATAAATCGGGGATTAATGGGAGTCAGAGTGAGATAATGGGAATTCAACAAGCTCGTAGTTTTACTGAGCGCTTCACTCTAGACTTACAATTTGAGTCACAAATACCAATGACAGTAGAGTTAATTTTTGATCCAATAACGGGAGATCAAATTACTGCCAATGGTTTAGGTAATATTCGTATTCAGTTACAGGACGAAGCATTTTCGGTTTTTGGCCAGTTCGATATTCAAGATGGTGAATACAATTTCGTGAGTGGGGATATCTTTACGCGTACCTTTGAGCTCATACCTGGGGGTACCCTTCGTTGGGATGGCGACCCAATAGATGCAAAATTAAATGTTCAGGCCTTATACGAAGCTAGACCTGATATAAATACATTGACCAGAACACGCGATCAAATCGACCAAGAACAAGCCTCACGTGTTCCTGTTGAATTGGTTCTTAGTATTGGTGGATCATTAGAAAGTATTGAAAATGATTTCTTTTTTAGGCTACCAAATACGTTCGAAACCCAACAAAATTCTACCCTAAAAACACAAATTAATGCTCTTAATCGCAACGAAGACGAAAAACTCATTCAAGCAACAAGTTTCTTATTAATGGGTGACTTTATCCCGTCATCGTCCGCTGTTTCGGATGCAACAAACTCATTAACCAATAATTTTAGTGGAAGTGCTGCCGTACTAAATCCACTATTATCTAGTCAGTTGATAAGTCCACTTCTTTCCAATCAAATGAATTCATTACTGCGTAGTGATATTGGAAGTTTAGACATTGATTTTAACTTAAATACCTATAACAACATTGATTTGGGAGTAGCACTTCGACTGTATAACGATCGCATCATTTTGAGTCGAGAGGGACAAATTACAGGTAGTCAGTCCACTATTGGTGATATAGGGGCCACCTATAAGATAAATCAGGCACTCGCCTTAACTGCATTTCACCGACAAGACCCCACATTTAGTAATTATTCTGGGTCGGACAATTCTCAGCAATCTCAAGACATAAATGGGATTGGTTTAGAAACGGAAGTTTCATTTAGCTCATGGCGAAGTTTCCTTGGGCAGTTATTTGAGCCTGTAACGAGACTATTCACACGAAAAGAAGAAGAACCTGCACTTAGCATGGAATAAAGCTATTTTAGCGTAGGTATAATTTTAACCATTCCTTATCCCATATATGAGTCGAAACGACCGATTAAGTAGCTTAGAAGAGACATTGCTAAAATTACTTAGCATACATCCTGAGAAAAAAATCCATCAAAATGAATTTCAGGAAACCTTAGAAATGTATTCCAAAAAAGAATACAAACGATTAGAAAAAGCACTAACTAGTTTAAGCAATAAACAAAGAGTACGAATACATCAAGGTTGGGTTCGATTAAACAGAGATCATTCGGTATTGGAAGGACGTATAGAATTTAACCAGAGAGGGACAGGATTTGTCATAGTAGAAGGGCTGGACGAAGATTTAAGGGTGCACGCTAGTGACGCCGGACTTGCTTTAGCAGGAGATAGAGTAGCGGTCAAGGTGCTAAAAAGTAAAAAGCAGGCACGAAATCCCAAAGCTAAAGTGGTGGATGTACTTGAACGGGGAAGCTCCTTTTACGTAGGTACCTTACGCAAAACAGAATCAGACACCTATTTAATTGAAAGCGATAGGAAATCAGCAAATGTCGATTTTTATGTAAAAAAAGATGATTTAAACGGTGCTCAAGAAGGGGAGAAAGTTACCTTTAATCTAGAAAATTGGGTGCATAGGCAGGCATTACCTCAAGCTAAAATTCTTAGTAGGTTAGGTAAATCCGGTACAAATGATGCAAATATGTTGTCTATTTTAGCTGAAAATGGACTTATTGCTGATTTTCCGTCACAAGTAGAGGCAGAAGCAGATGCCATTTCACTCACTATTGAACAGTCAGTCATTGATCAAAGGATAGACTTCAGAAATAATACCGTATTTACCATTGACCCCGTCGATGCTAAAGACTTTGATGATGCCTTAAGCATTGAAGAATTAGAAAATGGTCATCTTCGTTTAGGAGTTCACATTGCAGATGTAACTCATTATGTACAGCCGGGTTCGGCTTTGGATGAAGAGGCCCATAAACGTGCAACCAGTATTTACTTGGTTGATCGGGTTATTCCAATGTTGCCAGAGCGTTTGAGTAATGGGGTTTGTAGTCTACGTCCAAAAGAAGACAAACTTTGTTACAGTTGTTTTATGGAAGTAAACCATAAGGCTGAGTTGGTCCGGTATGAAATTAAGGAAACCGTTATACACTCTGACCATCGATTTACGTACGAACAAGCACAGGAAATCTTGGATGGAAAAGACCATTTTCTGTCTAAAGAAGTTAATTTGGTTGGTGAGTTGGCTAAAAAACTGCTCAAGAAGAGGTTTAAAGAAGGTGCTATAGATTTTGATACGCCGGAGCCAAGATTTGTGCTAAATGATAAGGGTGAGCCTGAAAAGGTAATTTTAAAGAAACGACTTTTTGCTCATCGTTTAATTGAAGAATGCATGCTATTGGCCAATCGTACGGTGGCTGAACACGTACAGCACCTCAGAGATCAAACTAAGAAAGATGCCTTTCCTTTTTTCTATCGTATACACGATCGGCCAGATGAGAAAAAATTAGCCGATGTACTCGAACAAGTTCGCCCTTTGGGGATCTCGTTTCAAATGGATGAGCTAGCCAAACCTGCAACAATCAACCAGTTATTAGAGCGTGTCAAAGGAACCCCAATGGAGTATATAGTAAATGGGCTTACTTTGCGTGCCATGGCCAAAGCGGTCTATAGTCCAGATAACTTAGGTCATTTTGGGTTAGGTTTTCACCATTACGCTCATTTCACCTCACCCATTCGGAGGTATCCTGATGTGATTGTTCATCGATTATTGAAAGCCTATGCACAGAACAATAAAATCTATGAACTGAACCAATTGCGAAAGGAGGGTGAGCACTGTAGTATGCGAGAAAAGGTAGCCGTAGATGCTGAGAGAGATTCCATCAAATTGAAGCAGGTTGAATACCTTAGTAAGCATGTCGGTGAAGAATTTTCTGGGGTCATAAGTGGAGTTATGGAGCGAGGAATATTTGTAACCTTGAATGATGTGTTTTGTGAAGGTATGATTCGGGTGGGTGATTTAAAAGGCGACTACTTTCACTATGAGCCAAGATCACATGCACTCATAGGTAGGCGATCGGGAGCTAGATATCAATTAGGAGATGCTATTACTGTTAAAGTTGATTCAGTTAACCCGGAAAAAAGGCAAATTGATTTTATTCCTGTTGGTAGAAACAAATAGACCTGTTTGTAAAAAAACATCTTGTTCGTAAACTATGAGTTGAACGATTACCTTTTTTCAACGCTTTATATATAGGTAGGTTGCATAAATACCACAAGAATAACATACCTACATTCGTTATGTTACAGTATATTAAGTATGGGTAAAAACGTAGAATCCAAACAGTTCATCGATGAAATTCAGAATCACTATTCCTAAAAAACTATTCTTTTTTGGTATTCTTTTTTCTTTAGCATATTCGCCTGTGGCGCAGGCACAATATGCTAATTTTGGTAAGAACAGAGTTCAGTATCAACAGTTTGAATGGCGATTTATACAATCCAAACATTTTGATGTCTACTACTATGGTGATAAAAACTACGAACTAGCGGAATTTGCAGCCAAAAGTATTGAATCTGCTTACCAACAACTTAGCGAAGATTTTCAACATGAAATTGTAAGTCGAATTCCACTCATTATATACGATTCTCACAACGATTTCTCTCAGACGAATGTGGTTGCACTACCCACCAGTGCAGAGGGCATAGGAGGGGTTACTGATAAGATGAAGAACAGGATGACGGTACCCTTTGATGGTGATTACAATGATTTTAGAAGGACCTTACATCATGAGTTGGTACATGCGGTATTTAATGATTTATTTTATGGCGGGTCAATACAATCTATACTTAGCAATAACATTCAATTAGTCTTGCCCCTTTGGTTTGAAGAAGGATTGGCTGAGTATATGGCTTTGGGTTGGGATACCAACACCGACATGTTTATTCGAGACGCAGTACTCAATAGTTATCTACCTCCAATTCCCTATCTGAGTGGGTATTATGCCTACCGAGGTGGCCAGTCTGTTTGGAATTTTATTGCCGAAGAATATGGACGAGAAAAAATAGCAGAAATACTTGAAAAGGTTAAAAGTACAAGAAGTGTTGAGAATGGATTTCAGCAGTCTATTGGCCTAACAGTACAAGAACTTTCAGAGCGGTGGGAAGATGCACTTCGTAAAAGGTACTTCCCAGAAGTTGCCGACCGCGAGTTAGCCGATCGTATAGCAACTCTTATGACAGAAAGAGGGGACTACGGGTCATATAACACTTCCCCAAAAATTTCACCTCAAGGAGATAGAATAGCATTTATTACTAATAAAAGAGGGTATTTCGATGTTATTGTGATAGATGCACTTACCAAAAAAAGATTAAAAACAGTCATCCGTGGCGAAGATGACCCTGCCTTTGAAGAGTTGAACATCTTGAAACCCAATCTTAGCTGGTCTCCGGACGGTCGAAAAATAGTGTTATCCACAAAAAGTAAGGGCTTTGATGAAATTGCAATTATCGATTATCAGAGTACTGAAGTAGAAAAAATTTCAATGCCTGAATTGGATGCAATTGGGTCTGTTTCTTGGTCACCAGATGGTACCAAGTTAGCCTTCGATGGGAACATAGGTCCATATCAAGACATATTCATGTACGATTTAAATGAAAAACAATTAATTAACCTCACCCAAGATTTTGCCTCTGACTACGAGCCCAGTTGGACCCTAGACTCTAAAAGTATCTTGTTTAGTTCGGAGCGAGGAAATCTATTAGCCCTTAAACAAGCTACTTTAGAGAGTGCCTTACTCGAGCAAAAAACAATCTACCAAAGTGATATATATCAACTAGAAATAGGTAGTGATACCCTAAATAGGATTACATTTAGTAGTGACTGGAACGAACATCAACCTCAACACATCCAAGATGGTACTATTATATTCCAATCGGATCAAAACGGAATTCAGAACCTTTATCAAATAGACCCTTCAACCAAGGAATGGAAGGTACTCACCAACCTCCAGACAGGAATTTCACAGTTTTCAATTAGCGCAGATGGTTCAAGAGTAGCATTTAGTTCAATTAATGAAGGATACTTAGATATTTTCTTATTGAAAAATCCATTGAATAATGCCAAAGCTACTAGTCTTAAACCAAATTACTGGGCAAAGCGTAGAGGCCTAGAGGCTCCTGAACAACGTGTGCCAGCAATTCGTTATGCGTATGAACTCTACAGCCAAGGGTTACTGAGTGGGGCAGAGCGCGAAGAATTAGCGGAGGAAGCACGACTAAGTGATCCTGATTATCAAGTGGTTGATTTTGAAGAAACGGGTGAAATCGATTTCAGAAACTACGTGTTTTCAGAGGAAGTTATTTTAGATAGTTCCATTTTATTAGAAGATGAATTTATTTTTGAACCGAACGATAATATTACCATAGACGGTCGTTACGTGCCAAGAGCCTATAGATTAACATTCTCAACTGACATTGCTTACAGTCCAACCGTAGCAGCTTCTACCTACGGTGCATATGCGCTTACACAATTTATGATTAGTGACCTCCTAGGGGATCATCAGCTTGCAATGGGGACCAATTTCCAGACGGATCTACGTAATAGTGATTACACACTGCAATATGGATTTTTAAAAAATAGAATGAATTGGTTTGCCTCCTATTTTCATACGTCTAGGCAATACCAAACCTTCGGGGGTGATTTGTTACGCTTTAGAACCTTTGGTGGTGGAGTATCCATTCAATATCCATTTGATAAATTCACGCGTATAGATGGCGGGCTAAATTGGATTGGTATCGCTCGTGATTATGACGCGGTGGCTGCTTTTGGTGGACTTTATTCCTATGGTGTTACGGAGGCTAGCAACCTGAAGAGTTCTTTTTTATATCCTACTATGTCCTTTACTAAAGATGCTACCTTGCCCGGATTTATTACTCCGCAAGGAGGGATTCGATACACTCTTAGTTTTTCAGGTAGCCCTGGACTTGGAACAGATGCGCCTAGCTTCGCCTCGGTAATGGGAGACTTTAGAAGTTATATCAATCTTGGTTACTCTTATACTATTGCACTACGTGGCAGTGGGGGATCATCTGTAGGAAAAGATTCGCAGACCTACTTTTTAGGAGGAATGATGGGATGGATTAATTATCAGTGGTCAAATAATGGAATTCCTTTTGAACGTTTAGCCGATACCTTTTTTACTCAACCCGCTGTTCCACTCAGGGGGCATAGATACAATTCTGTTTACGGAGATAATTTCGGGCTCATAAACGCTGAGTTTAGATTTCCTTTATTTGCAGCTGTTATTCCAGGAGCACTTCCTATTCTGCCATTATATAATGTTACAGGTGTAGCTTTCTTTGACGTGGGAACAGCCTGGGGGCAACAGATTGATTATGGAATCAGCGATATTGACGGAAACCCAATTATTAACGATGCTTCTCTGGACTTTAAAGTGAGTGAACCCACCACTTTTCAAGATGAAAATGGAAACATTTTTTCATATCTCGATGGCGATGTTTTAATTGGTTCTGGATTTGGCTTGCGAACCATAGTGTTTGGTTTGCCACTGCGCTATGATGTGGGTTGGGCATACAATAGAGATGGATTTTCAAATGAACCTATTCACTACTTTTCCATAGGTATAGATTTTTAGTACCTTAACCAATCTTTAACGGTTAATAAGCTAGTCCTTGCCTCCAGATAATATACTTAAGGGCTAAGTTGAAGCTTTCCAATGTAAAGGATTCGGTCGTATTGTCGATTAGGGTCTCTATAAAATATAATACCTGTATACCATTGATTTTCCTTGGTAAGACTGCTTCCTAACTCAATAATATCGAGATCATTACCATTACGAGTGGCATAAGTATACCTATAGGTGCCTTCTTTTAATAATGCCTGGGCTTCAAACAAACGCAACTCCGGGTTCCACTTCATTTTATGCTGTTTGTTTTCCGACCACTGGTTAAAGTCACCTACAACAAAAAGTTCATCATTGTAGTTAGGTCCTGTACCCATAGGGTTAAATCGGAAATTGATTATAGCATATCGTGCACTGATCCTTGAACTGGGATTACCATACATAGATTGAAGAGTATAAGGGGTATCGCTGAATGATATAAAATCCTCTCTTAAGGTTATCTGTGGAAGTTCATCGGACTCTTCATACTCTAAAACATCTCGGTTAGAAAGACTAAAAGTGGATAGATTAAGTCCATAATAGCGTGTATTAGCAGGGTAGCTTTGGGATTCTTCAAGGTAAAATTTAGCAACTTTTTCTTCGCTAAAATCTTTACCTCTGGCTAGTATAGCCTTTCGTAAAAACCCATCTTGAAGTACCTGAAAGCTCAAATCAAAAACGGGCATGTCAATAAATTCTGGATAACTAAATTCAGCAAAAATTCTATCTACAGCCGCCCCTAAGTTCCCTTTGTTGTACAGAGTTTCTCCATCCAACTCAAGTGTACCACGCTGCTCAGAAAGTGCAAACGGAAGGCTAAACAATTCAATACCTGTGGTGTAATCAGATACATGAATGAAGTAAAATCCACTGGCTAAAAACTCAAGATCTCGCAGAGAAAACTGAATATCATATGAGTGAAATGGTATACTATTACTTTGGTTTTTAGAACCGCCCTGGACAATTCGCTGATTTGGGGTATTCATAAACCATGTAGGTGGTAGGTTGCTCTGTGTCCAGTCTTTGTTTCGGTGAGAAAAATGAATGCGAAACATTCCGCTGATTTCGCTCAACTCATCGAAGCGAAGAACAAGTCGGTCACTGGATCCTAAGCGAGCGCTAACCAACGGGGAAGAGGCTTGAGAAGAGCTGAAAAACTGAACACTACGAATATTATCGGGGATACTTCGTTGTTCAGGAAGTACGAGTAAACTGTTTACCTGAGGAATAGGTGGGCTGCTTGGGGCTAGATTAACAGTTGAACTGCAACTCATCCAAAGCAGCGAAATAAAACCCAGTATATAGTAGGTATAGCTCAACTGATACTGATAAGAAGAATACGAACTGATTGTAGTACCCATTTGAATTTCAATTACCAGCCCAAATACCGTTGAATACAATTCGTGCAGGTCCTTTAAGTAGAACTTTTTTAAACAATTTACCATGTTCACTCTGGGTCAACGTAGCTGTGTCTGAGCAATCAAAAGAAACCTCTAACAATCCCCCTTGAACCGTGACATGGTAAAGGTGCGACCCAGCTTTGCCGCCTTCTTTCATATGCATAGCCATCGCACTAGCAATGGCACCTGTACCACATGCTAAGGTGAAATGTTCCACCCCGCGTTCATAGGTTTCTAGCTGAATATGATTCACTTGTTGGCTATAAACAAAATTCACATTGGTTCCTTTGGGATGAAAAAGCTCATCATTACGAATACTAAGCCCTAATTTTGCCAACTTTTCAGTTGGTTGTATAGCCAAAAGATCATTAGAAAAAAGCACAATATGTTCTGTTTGAGGGTAGGCTCTAAAGGCAGCATCGGCTTTGAATTGTGAGGAAGACGAAGAGGCTTGTTGTGTACTTTGTTCAGTAGAGTCTTTATTCACACAAGCCAGCCACTCATGAGAAATAGAACTTGGAGCATCGCAATCAGGAAAGCTAATTTCGACCTGATGGCTTCCAGGGTGTACGAAAGCCTCATATACTTGTTCATGTACTTGAAAGCGATGGGTATCCGAATAGCCATTTTGTGAGGCATAAAATGCAATAGCTCTTCCACCATTACCACACATTCCTGCGTCACTACCGTCCGCATTTTTATAAATCATGGTATAGTCTGCTCCCAAGGTGGAAATAGGATGAAGAATCAGTAATCCATCGGCTCCAATTCCAGTCTTTCGATTACAAATTTCTGGGGCAATGTGCTCTAGGTGTTCTAAGGGAATGTCTTGCTTGCTTGCATCAACCAGAATAAAGTCAT
>Ga0181563_10003581_pt1 | contig 14762 bp, 13 predicted proteins | sample 011ome_25_FD_133759 | JGI IMG/M metagenome (GOLD analysis project Ga0181563, IMG submission 133759) | Coastal salt marsh microbial communities from the Groves Creek Marsh, Skidaway Island, Georgia - 011512CT metaG (megahit assembly) | ecosystem: Environmental > Aquatic > Marine > Intertidal... | reverse complement strand
TTGGAGAAGAATATCACCATGGATGATGTGAACTTTACACTGACGAATTGTTATGGTGAGGAGGTTTCCTGCGTTTATTCGGATTATAATGCAGATAAACTGGTATTTCGCATTCGAATGAACAATTTATTGAAGCAATCGGGTGCGCGAAGTGGAGGCAAAAAGAATTTAAATCCATTGGACCAATCGGATCAGATTTACTTGTTAAAGAATTTCCAGGACCAGCTTCTCAACAATGTTGTTTTGCGAGGAATCAAGCGGTTAGACAAGGTGATTTTACGTAAGATTAAGGATAATGTGACGGAAGAAAACGGCACATACAAGAAACGCGATATGTGGGTGCTAGATACGGTAGGCACAAATATGATGGATGTGTTGGCGCTGGAATACATTGACGCGTCAAGATCATTTAGCAATGATATCGTCGAGATATATCATGTGTTGGGTATTGAAGCCGCGCGCCAGGCAATCTACAATGAATTGGTGGATGTCATTGAGTTTGACGGCACATATATCAATTACCATCATTTTAGCATTCTTTGTGACAGAATGACCTTTACAAATAAAATGATCTCGATATTTAGACACGGAATCAATAATGATAATATTGGACCCATTGCCAAGGCGTCGTTTGAAGAAACACCTGAAATGTTCTTGAAGGCAGCCAAGCATGGCGAATTGGATACATTCCGCGGTGTCTCTGCAAATGTAATGTGTGGTCAAGAAGGATATTTTGGAACCGGTGCATTCCAAGTTGTGTTGGATATGGAAGAAATGGCCAAGCTGGATGAAGTCATACGATACGAAAATCCTGAAGATGTGAATGAATCAATTGACAATGCATTTGGCGGTGTAGATAGCACAAATGCGCCATGCAGCACAAATAAGTTGGTTATTCAAAATAATGTTGTCAGTATTAAAACGAGTGAATTGGGTGGGGACAATGCGTATAATCCAGGGTTTTAATTGGGTTGTTAAATGTGTGTAAAAGTAAAAGTAAAAATAACATAATATAAATATTTTATTTTATTTTTATACTCGTAATATATAATGAGCAGACAACAGCAGTGTACAACATGTGTGAAGCCATGTACGAAAAATTCTTGTGGAGCATGGTTTGCGCGATGCCCACCCCCGCAACCACCACCTTGTACAACGTGCGTAAAACGTTTATATGACATTTTAACTTATACAGATGCGACGGAAAAAGAATTTAATGTTATTATAAATAGTAGATATTTACCTATTCAAGGTTTTATTTTGGCGTTTGTGGATGAATGTGGTAAACCAATCCAGTTTGATGATTGTAATAGTTTTATGAGAATAGAAAGCATTACGCCTTATCCGGCAGAGAATTGTTTTCAATATCCACCCACCTACAATTATTATGTTGGAGAGATATGCCCATTTGCCGATAAAAATTATTACACATATACGATACAAGAGCATAATTGCATGCCAATAAACACAGCATTGTGGTCATATTATATAAATATAAATGTGCCTTTAAAATTGTCGTTCAAACTAAACTACAGCTACACAGAAAACGTCTTCTTGTACATAAATATGTTTTACTTACAAAAACAATGGGAACCCAAACTGGAACCAATCATTTCGAATTGTGTAAATAGTGACCAAGAAGATGGATGTGTTGCGCATCCCAACGCATGTGGGTATGTATCCTGGATGATTCATTTACAAGAAACACCCCCCCCAACAGGCGACTACCCATATAATTACTAAAGTTTGTTTTGCGTTTTTATGGAGTTGGTCTATAAAATAAAGACCACCTAAAGAGGACTTAAATATAAATTATTTAATATAATATATGGCACAAGCATTTATATTTCTGATACAGCACTTTTATAAAGAAGATTCTACCGATGTGGAACTGCCTTTACAAAACAATCTCTCTGCGGATGATCTAATACGTATAAATACAAAGATATTTTATAGTAGGCCGTTGGAATTCATAGACAATATTATACGCCAAAATTTTTATCAGTTTCTTTTTTTTAAAGAAACTGGTGTAAAAAAATTTATATGCGAAAAATTCAATATTTATAAACAATGTTTCACAAACATGTTTTACAATGAAGAAATTAGAGAGATGCACATTGTCCAGTTTAATAAAATACAGAAAGTGTACAGAGGTATGTGTAAGTTTGCGTATATGTATAAATTGAAAAAGGCAGAGATACAAGTGACAACCGACTTGTATATGAATGAGTTGGATCCGACCGCGCGAAACGTTTTCACTTTGTTTGATGGAAACCGAAAATATTTGTTTACGATTAGCGATTTGGTAAACATGTTTTACACTTCATTGTGCAATGCGCCTTATTTTATTCCTAGCCCAGTTGCATGTAAAAATCCATACAACAACACACCTTTTACAAAAGCCAATTTGTATAATATATATTTTTTCATAGCATTCAACAAAATAAAGGTTCCGGAGATCATTAGAAAATATTTTATGTGTCATTTTAATTTGAAACGTTTTCGAAATGAGAATAGGCGTCTCATACACGATCATACCATTACGCGTTATGTAAACAATAGTCCAGTATCGAATTTGCGTTCAAGTATATTAGAGATGATATTTGAACATAATATATATAAAAAAAAATTACGGATTCATTCTGAATTCCCGCCAGATTTATTGCTTAAAATTATGCGCCCGTACTTGTTATTATACTACAAAAGTAAGTTTTCGTGCAGGAAATATCTTAACAAAAAATATCACAATATATTGGCTGTAAAATTAAAAGAGTTTATCATGTACAATCACAAATTTGGTCGTAAGATGTCGTTTGTATATAATCAGAATCATTTGGGTTGTTCGTTTGATCAAAGACATATAAAATATGAAATACGGGAGGAAGAATATAATATTTTTCACATATCACACCTGGTTATTGACGCAGAGACCGAATTGTCTGATGATGAACTAGATTATTCAGAATACGACAATTTATAAATTATGCAAAGGATATTTTTTCCCATCTTTTTATGTGTTCTAGTGCTTGATTATGCAGCGCCGAATAATGTGTTAATGCATACCCAGTCGTAAACAAATTGTCGTCGGCGTGTTTAAATACCCTGTTTTCAAACAATTCTTTCGCTTTAAAAAACGAATCCTTGAAATTACCCTTGTTTACCTTCATGTGATATATCATGCATCTATCAAAGTCGTACGCAGTTAGCAAATCGGCCTCTCTAACTATGTGATATGCGCGCTGATAAACACCTAAATCTGGAAACCCGTCCCGTTTTACCTTAGAATAGGACATGGTAGTAATGATGGCCGCGACTGCAGCAATTTCGGCATCGGTAATTTTACAATTCAAAAACGCGTTTATTTCGGCAAGGCCTTCAGCTTCATTCATATATTTTTTGTCGCACATATCGTGTAATGCTGCCGCTAAATAAATGATCCGTTGATGTTCTGCAATAAATGGGTCAAACCGAAATTCTGACTCGTAAATTGCATGCGCAACATGAAGCACGTCAAAACTATGTGATATGTTGTGTGTTTCATCAATCTTATATTTGGCAGAAGTTTCTAGTATAAACTTGGACAAATCATTGAGCAAGTCCATGTTCATATATGTAATAATGTAATAATACTTTATATTAAAATTTATTTAGACAAGATAAATACAAGAATATAACGTGAATATTGTATTTTGATTGCGTTAATATATTGGTGTAATTTTACCAATATATTAAAATGCCAGAGTCCGAAAAAAGAATCAATCTACTTGTAACGGGTGGTTGTGGATTTATTGGGTCAAATTTTATAAATCATGTGTTTTCAAGCAACAAATATCATATTGTGAATTTTGATGCCATGTATTATTGCGCGGATGAAAAAAATGTCTCTAGCGATATACGCATTCATCCAAATTATACGTTGGTAAAGGGAAATTTGTGTTCAGAAGATTTAATAAACCATATTCTAGAATCTTATCAAATTGAGCAAGTTGTTCATTTTGCCGCACAATCACATGTTCAAAATTCATTTGACGATTCACTTCAATTCACAAAAGACAACATCTTAGGAACCCATGTATTGTTGGAATGTTGTAGAAAATATGGTAAGATTACTAAATTCATTCATGTCTCAACCGATGAAGTATATGGCGAATCGATGAATAGTATAGACGAAAAGCACAAGACAGAACATTCCATATTGTGTCCAACCAATCCATATGCAGCGACCAAAGCAGGTGCAGAATTGATTGCGCAGTCGTATAATCATTCTTATAAAATGCCTATTATTATTACACGCGGGAACAATGTATATGGACCAAATCAATATCCCGAAAAATTAATTCCGCGATTTATTCAATTATTGCAAAATGACAAGCCAGTTACCATACAAGGCAATGGAAGTTCAGTTAGGGCATTTTTACACGCGAGAGACACTGCCTCTGCGTTTCAAGTTATATTGGAGAAAGGTTCCATTGGCGAAATATATAATATTGGGTGCGATGAAGGGATGGAGTATAGTGTGTTGGAAGTCGCCAAGATGTTGATTCGCAAAATAAAAAACACAGAAGATTACAACAAGTGGATCGCTTATATTGAAGACCGACCCTTCAACGACCAAAGATATTATATAAGTAATCAAAAACTAAAAGATTTGGGCTGGACGATTGCCATTAATTTTGAACAAGGGTTAGACGCGCTTTTGTCTCATTGAACAAACGCCTATGTATTTTTCGGTAAATTAACTTGACCAACATAGGTCTGTGTGATGAGAGGTTTTGCTTCATCATAACTATTGTATTTGATAAACTTGTTTTGTTTTGTAGGAATCAAGCCCTCAAAGTATTCTTGAGTAACCAGTGATTGCAATATGATAAATTCGTCCTCTTTTAAATTGTAATCCACCTTTCCAAAAGATAGGTATGTTTGCTTCTCAAACATGAATGATTTGATTCGACTATATCGAATTAGCTCATCTGCCATTTTCAAAAAGTAAATCTTTTCATTGTCCGAGCGCGTCAATAAATTCTCCTTTGGAATGATTAATTGGCATTTGCCGTTGATAGTAAAGGCACATAGAGGTGCATTTGCATTGCATTTATCTGCCGATTTATTCACAGCACACGTGGTAAGCTCGTTGATAAGTTTGTAATCGTAATCTTTCACGAATATGACGTCGTCTTCCACTAATCTGCGAAGAAGTTCAGTCGTGATTTTTAATTTTTCATTGTAAATAGTGAATGGAGATTTGATTATATTTTCGATTTCTTCTCTTATTTGTAAATTATTATAATCATTTAACATCATGCGAATGGTGGTGCGAAATAATTGGTATAAGCTGGATTCAAGCTTGATTTTTTTAACATAATCTTCTCGGTCCATGTCGACTTTATTGGACATGGTTATAATCGAATCACTTGAGACAAGAGGAGTTGCATTTTTATTTACCACGTAATTATTGTCTCGAATATCGCGCAAGTTGTCGACTGGCATATCTGAAATGGGGGTCGGAACCGAAAGTTGAACAAATTGATTGGTTTCCGTTAAGATGCCTACGACGACTTCGTCCTCTATTATTTTAAACACTGGATTGCATGGAATTTTTCCAAACGTGTTCTTATAAACATTTTTTAGAAATGCAATCGTTTCAGAATATGGTTTCCATATACTCGTTTCCAACATGAACATATAATCTATGCTTGATATCAGTGAAGATGGATAACAAGGTATAAATCCGCTGGCAGTCGTTGGTAGAGAAGTTTCTGCAATAACACCAATGACTTTTCCCTGATAGTTTACAACTTGGCTTCGAATTGTATAATTATTCTCGTTCAAAATATTCACCATATCTTGCAATAAAATAGGGTGTTTTGCTTTGTATATCTTTGGCATGCTGGCAAATGGAGCACACATATTTTTATAGTAGGGTTTGATAACGTAGTCAAAAAGATATTTTATTTGTTCAGATAATCTTGGGTCTTGTTCTCGAAATAATTTACCAACATAAAGCACATCCTCCTTGTTTTTAGGATCTTTTTCGGTTTTATATGTGTAGATGGGTTCAAAATACGCATCCTGGTGAAATAATATTAGAGTTGGTTTTTGTGAATCGTATACTATACTATTGTAATGGTTGGTTGGACAAACTAGATTTACGTTATCTGTAATATCATTGTTTGGAATCTCTAATATGACCAAATTGAGTCCTTCTTTAAACAGGAGCGGATTGGGAGTGCATATTATATCCCACAAATACGTGTAATCTATTGTGACATCCTCATTGTTCAAATAATCAATAAAGTTTTCAAATGCATTACATACCTTGATAAAAAATTCAATTTCATTTTCTGTCAATTTTGCATAAAGTGTCGTGTTGAGATATTTGGGATCTTCAATATTATCTGGTCGGTTTGTATCTGGATCATAAAAATCTGTAATCAAATTGCCATTTTGATAAGTAATAAAATTGTCGATAGTTAATGTTGAAATGATGGTCTCTTTCATGTCCCGAATAGATACTGAATCTTGTTTCGTAAAATAAAGCGCATCGGATATACACGCAATAAACGATTGATTCTTGCTGTTTTCGACCCCGTGGCGCAATAAACATGTGCTTCCTACTTTGCACGTTGTATTTTTCTCTCGCAGCAAAACTTGAATTGCCGGGGGCAAATATCCCCATCGATTAATTGCCAATGGCAATTTTCCAGGTCCTTTTATATATTCGTCTGTTTCAGGTTGGCTGGGCTTGGTGGGTTCTTTGCCAGCACATTTCTGTTTTCTTTCGATTAGGGAAGGAACATTCCATTTCGCAAAACAACAAGGCAAACAAAATCCATCTGGATGTCTTCCTGTTAAAAACCCGGGATATTGCTTGTGGTTATCTTTGTAATCTTTTGGATCGTTAAATTCGTAGATATACTTACCTTTTGGAACTGCCTTGGCGTCCATGGGAATGATTTTATCACGCAACCCTTGACGTTCAATCTCTTCGGGGGTAATAATTGAATCTCTTCTTAAATCCCAATAACGCGGACAAATATAGTAAAATTGCTTATCTGGTTGAGAGCCGTATTTAAGAATATCACTATCTTCATTTAAATAACCTGGGTGATCGCGTTTAATTTTTTTCAATTCTGATTCAGTTAAAATAACTGGTTGTCGTCTTATGTTTTGAGGACAAGTGCGAGAATAAGAATTATATTTGCCTTGTTTTTCTGTAAGTATTAACGTGGGATCTCTCTCTTCAATTCTAGTTTGAAAGTGGTATGGATTGTTTAGTTTCATACCATCTACATTTTTTATCATTGAAGGTGGTTCTTGTCTAGGTAGTTCAGTTTGAGATATAGGATTAGAAGGAATCTCATTGTCGTCTATATCAAGGTCTATATTCTCTCTTGAACTGGAACCTCCATACTTTTCTTCCTCATCCCCTTTATTTGATCCATTTTCTACGTCTTCATCTTCATCTTCTTCTTCATCTTCATCTTCATCATTAAAAAATAAGTTTAATGCATTCCCCACCTTTTCTTCCTCCTCTTCTACATCAAATATAATGTCTTCGTCTGCTAATACATTTGCTTCATCTATATCAGCTTGGTCTACATAAGACATTTCATGAATTGGAATGATATCATTGTAAACACTTTCTACAACTTCTTTTTCTTTATTTGAACAACTATCTTGGATATCTTTTATAGGAACATGCGTGCTGGTTTCATCTTGCGTTAATCTCACCAACGTATCCAAATAAATGGGGATCGTCTCTAGATACGCCACGTCATTGATATTTTCAATCTGAATCGTCAAATCACTTGTCATTTGATTAAATGTGATAAGAACCTTGAAACCTGGATTAATTTTGATTTCGGCGACGCTTTTTTTTGCCCCGCGCTCAATTTGCAATTCGCTCGCCATTTTAGCAAGCAATTCAATAGCATCTTTTTGTGTCAAATCTTTATAGTTTTCCATCAATGCATCAATGATGTCCACATCTCGCAATCCATCCTTTTGCTTTTCAATTACAAATGCTTCCATACTAGACATTTTATTAAAGTTGGCAACCCTTTTGAATCGCATATTGATGCCCTTTGCAATATCCTCCGATTCTACGACAAAAATGTTGGATACGCATCCCTTTAGTTTTTTAATGTCAAATTCATGATTGATTCTGACAATAGATTGATATTGTAGTTGTTTGACTTCGACATGTTTGTCTTGTAATGACTCAAACAAGGTCATGTTGTATCCGTTTTGTTCAAAATAAGATTTGATTGACTCTAACACTGGATTTAATTTCTCGCGCAATAATGCATCAATGGCAATCTCCTCAATGACTTGCTCAAATTCGGCATAAAATGTCATGTCTCCATTCTCCTCGAATTCACACGTTCCATTGATTTCATTGATATAAATAGAAACAGATTTGTTCCGCCCTACAAGTTTGATCATTTTGAATATAGTCGCCTTGGGTAAATAGGGAATTTTTCGTCCATCTTGGGATACTTTGTCCGCATACATTCGAAGCAATTTGTCTTGTCTGGCTCCAGGATTATACTTGATAAATGAAGATGTCTGTGTAGCATGCATTATTTTAAAAATAATATCTAATGGAATCTTTACTTTGAATTCAGGATGAATTACAAACTTGATCGATTTGATTCCACGTTTTTTATAATCTAATTCGGATGTTCGAAGTTTATATACATTATAAAATAAATCCACGCCTTTAAATTGCGTTTCCGTATACATTTTTTCACCCTTTTCAATCAACCCCATCCGCTTCTCTTCGAGCAATTCAAGCGAATTTATTTTTTTATCATATAAAAATGGATAATATAGTTGGATAGTGAGTGGTTCATCTTTATACTCTAACACGTCAGCTGTTGTGCACAGATAAATGTTATTTGCCACTATTTTACCAGTATTTAATAACAAATGGCTGTTTAAAGTGGTCATTGTTTTACGAACATTGCGCTCAATCATTGCATCATATTCTACTACTTGAAATGGATTACATATGAATGGGTATTCGTTTTCTACTATAAAAAATTTTTGCCCTAGAACTTTATTCATCATGAATATTTTTCCGTCTACATTCAACTCTAGTATATCATCATAGGTATATATTTCTTTATCAGTCACATTAAATTCGACGGGGTTCCCCTGTTGGTCGCGTATGATGTTGAGTAAAAAATTGTCTAGTCGAATTCGATTCAATTTTATTCGCTTATTTTGAGTAAGCGTTTTATAAATATTGTATGCTGACAATTCTTCTTCTTTCATACAAAATAAATAGATCTCTTCAAGTGAAAATGTATCATCGAATTCATGCATGATTTTCGATTTGATTACGCCGATTGTGTCATCTATATGAATGAATTGATGCGAAAATATTACGGGTATCTTTTTCCTTGGATTCAATATAGCGGTTAATTCTTCTTGGTTAAAGATCTCTGCAAACAAGGAATTGTTCGGGTCGTTTTCAAACAATTCGGTTAAATCACTTGTGTGTTCTCCGTAGAAAACGTGTATTTTGCTTATGGTATTGCCATCTGTCAAATGGTTAACTTTATATATATTCATATGTATATCCTATATATAATAGTTTTATTATTATATATAGAAAAAATACACTATTTTCACATATTATTATTTGTATTATACTCTAAATTACATGTCATAATATGGGTTATCGCTGATAGTCATGCCACAATATTCATTGGGTTGTTTTTTGTAATCCACTGGGTCATGTAAATTTGCTGCCTTGGCATTTTCAAGTAAGAATTTGAAATTTTGCCAAAAATCCTGCTTATGACCAATAGATGTTGTCATGATATGCGATAATTCATGCAAACTTACAAATGTTAATGTATCTAAATCTATCAGCTTGCTATTGTCTTTTTTTGTCTTATTCAAACAAAAAGCAACCTTCTCTCCCTTGTTCTCACTATATGCAGTCAATTCGCTGGTAGGCAACGTTTCACTTATTTTTTGTGGATTGAAATTTTCTACTAATTTGATGACACGCGGGTCATCGGGATATTTATTTTTCATGTAATAAACTAGAAGCTTGCATTTTTTAGATACCTGGGCCAATAGGTCCGCTGCCATTTCCATTTTTTCTCGTTCTCTCACACAATATCGATTACCATCTACGGATGAAATGATGCATTTTAAATTGAATGCATCTGACTCGTAGTATATTTTTAAGCATACTAATAAGACGAGCGCCATTATAATGTATCCAAAAAAATCTTGGCTCATATATTTATTGGTCATTATAATTTGTAATAAAAAAATACCCCATTAGTTTTTTTGTTTATTTATTTGTTTCACATTTCACTAGAGATGGCTGGACCACACGACTCTTCAATGAACTTTGTCATGAATTCTCCATCCGGTCTGTAAAGCTCCATCAATTCATACGGATGCCGGTAATATCTTCCTAACAAATACAACAAGTTTTGAAATATTTGTTCGCTACGATGTATACTCGCTGCCTCAAAAGAATTGGCTGGAGCACCATACTCAATACCACGCTGAATGTTCACATCAATCGCTTTCTGCAACAACTCATTGGTCAAAGGCGTGTCCAAATCTGTGGGTAATTGACCAAACAAATAGAACTTCCCCTTTGACCATGAACTTTTTGAAGTTGCAATATATTCAGTCAAGGCGACTATGTTTTCGCCAACAAAATCATGCTTGAACTTTCTGGTAATATAGGCATTCAGCTGTCTCAAGCTTGGATGAATTGCACCCACAAACGGCTGACATGTCTTAAAATCATCTGGAATAATTGGCAAATTATAATGACTCATGCTAGATAATTACTTGCTAATAAGTATATTGCATAAACCAAATCAATTTTTATACAAATAAAAAACTACATTTTTACTTGGTATATTTTTTACATAATGAACAAAATAATATAATCTTATGAATTGACTATATTATTCGATTAGAACACGATTGTATTATTGGGAACCACCAGCACCAATCTCTAAAGGAGGGCGCATAAAGTCAGGTTCAATGGTTGATTGATTCCAAGGTCCCACACTTAATTGAGGATTGGGTGGTTCAGAACGAATCTGAAGATTTGCATTACGCAATGACTGACCAATAGTATCAATACCAATATGATAACCGGCACGCAACAAGTTTACATTGGCAAGTTCACCCTTTCCAGAAGGATTCAATTGAGCCCATTGACTATTTTTGTCCTTGGGTAAAAGTTCACTGGGGTTTTGAATATTGGCCGTATTGCAAGTAGAAGGGGCGCCAGGCATGCTGGTTTGGATTCCATTTGCAGAAGAGTATACTTCATTCTGTCCTTGAGGCATTGCTGGTTGAACGCCTGCATTATTACCATTTATATAAGCAGGGTTAAGGTTTCCAGACATTTTTTCTGAACCATATAACATACCTTTTCCTGACAAGTAGTCATTAAAGTAATAAAGTCCGCCAATAACAAGTATTACGAGAACAACTACTCCAACGCTGTTTTCTTTGAATATCTTTTGCAAAGCGCTCATTATATATAAAACAAATGATAAAATATTTTTACAAATATATTTAAATTCGCCTTAATGATACAACTTAATTACTCATCTCCTATATCAGATAGATCGTCCATCGAATCTTCGCTTGATTCTGATAAATTTTCTAACATATATGTTTTTTTTATATTTTTTGCTTCTAAATATGCGAGCATGGCTTCTTGCCGGGATTTCTTCGCCTTTTCACGTACACTTTGATACATTTCATAATAAACCCGTTCTGGTTTTTTTAATTTGATCGTATCATTGGATGTATTATCTAAATGTAAATCAATATTGAATTCGGTTAATTCGTTTGATGGTTCTTCCATACTCTCTAATATAGAATCTACTAAATCGTCTTCGCTTAACATATCGGATTTATTTATTGAAACAATTGCAGTTTCTGTCGCTGCTTCCGCTTTAGTTTCTGTCGCTGCTTCCGCTTCCATTATTTCTAAAGTTATATTTGATAGATCAGTTTCATCTTCATCTTTCTCCTCTTTCTCCTCTTTCTCCTCTTTCTCCTCTTTCTCCTCTTTCTCCTCTTTCTCCTCTTTCTCCTCTTTCTCCTCTTTTGCATTTACATCTTGTATTATATCTTGTATTGTGTCATTTTCCTCCACAATGTCCACCACTTTTATTTGTTCTAAATTATCTGGCTCATCTGTTGCTAATATCGCATTCTCTAAAACTATATTGTTTTCAATAGTATTATTTGATAATAATAAGGGCAATTTCTTAATATCTGATGATGTATTCAGCATATATTCACGACTAGATGCTGGTGTGTTTTTAATCAAACAACTCTCAAAAATCAGGTCTTTATTCAAAAGCATAACCTGTTTTGCCTCAATATCTATTTGAAAGTTTCTTGATGTGAATTTTATACCTTGTATTTCTAAAATAGAAATAACATTCGTTTCCGCATTCACATCTTCCATTTGAATAGGGTCTTCATTTTCATTGTATATTTTGATCAAGGGTTGATTGGTAATTGAATTTACTTTAACATTCGTTCTTACTAAATAAAATTTGCCAGATTTATACACTTTTAAAGGTGAATTGAATGCTGCTTCTATATCAGTCATCTCTAAAGGGTTTTGAAACCATTCGCTCGACTTGTGAAAAAGCATTTCTTGACACTTTGTTTCTAAACTTTCTATCCAATGAATAAACTCTTCATCATTATTGTTGAACATGAATTCACAATGAATTTTTTTACCCGTTTTAATAAATCCTTGCCGCGTTGTACATTTAGGAGTTTGAATATAAAGCGACTTTTCGTTCATCAATAATTTTGTAAAATGTGCACCGCCCTGAATAGCGACTGGTTGTGCTAAACATAATTTAGAAAAATCAAAATTGTAGCTGGGTTCAATTATATTATCCATTATTGAATCTATAGATAAATTAAACATCATTAACACGCAAAAATATTAATTTCTTTTTGTTTGCAGATATTATCATGAAAGATTCGTTATTAAAACAATGTTTAGATGTATTTAAACGTGAAGATGTCAAAACCGAAATGAAACTATTATTAAATCCAATTATTGAATTTATTTTATTTGAGATTCGGCCTTATACATATGTCACTATTTTATTACTATTCATGATTTTTGTCATGGTTTTAGCAAACTTGGCATTATTCATTTGGTTCATGCGTAATAAAAGATATTTTATACCAATAGAATAATTTTATCCTTGGTTAATATATAAATGGGTAGAACTAAACAACGTACTAGAAGAAGAAGCCGTAGTAGACAATCTAGACGTCGTGCAACTAGACATAGAGGGTTTCTAGGAGGCGGACTTGCAGAAACATCTGCATCATTTTCTTCACAAGGTAATGGAGGAGGAGCCGCAGGATGGGTGGAAGGACATTATGGAAACGAAAACCAACAATACAATAATGTATTTGATATTGGTTCTAAAACTTTAGGCAACACATTTACTCAACTTCCTGCCTCGCAAATGCCTACAAATCAATCATTATCTTTAATACAGAGCGCGGGTGGACGTCGCAGAAAATGCAGAAAAGGCCGCATGAGTAAAAAACGAGGCGGATTTTTGATGGGTGAAGTAATCAATCAAGCTGTTGTTCCTTTTGGATTACTTGCTTTACAAAACAGATATGGACGACGCAAAAGCCGCATAAATAAATCCCGCCGTAAATTTAATCGTTAACTATTTATTTAGATCTATTTAGATTTATTTGTATTTTATATGATTACAAATAAATTTATATTTACATTCGTTTACCACCAATTGCTGCTGCAGCTGCAGAAGCTACACGACGATTTGCCTTAATTGCACGCATGGCTATATTTTTAGGTATATTTTTGCCGTTTCGTTTTCGTGTTCGACGACCTCCAATTGCAGCCGCAATGCTTTTATTCGTGGATTTTGCTCGAGCCATTATATTTTTCATGGCTTTATTAGCGGTTGAACCTACTTTAGATGATTGCTTCATTTTGCGGATTTTTCGACGAGTACGTGTCATTATATATATTCACATGACAAAATAATTACAGAACATCTCCTAAATTATTTTGTTTTCTTATCTCAAAATAATATGAGTTTTGAAGAAAATATTAAACAATGGGTATTATTGGACAATCAACTAAAAATTTTAAACGAAAAGGCAAAAGAGATACGCGAAAAAAGGAACTCGGTTAATGAAAACATTCAGGCAATTGTCCAAAAAAACGATTTGCTCAATAAATCTGTGCAAATTAGTGATGGAAATTTGAAGTTTGTGAATACGCGTGTCCCTGCACCCTTAACATATAAATACTTGGAAACATCTTTAGGCGAAATCATTAAAAATGAAACCCAAGTAAAACAAATCATCAACTACTTGAAACAAAATCGCGAAATAAAATTAATCTCTGAAATTAAACGCTTTTAATAATATATATGACAAAATCAATCAAAATAATTCAACCTGATAAAAATACCGAATCAAACGACTCTGTTTATAATGAAGATGAATTTATTCTTTGCAGAAAACCTAACGGAGAAATTACTAGCTGTGGATTTAGTGTGAATTCTGCTCTTTTGAGAGAAGGCAAACCTATTATGAGTGGGTTGATGCCTATGTTGCGTGGTAGTGCAAAACATCAGCATGACGATACAGATGATGACGATGAAGAAGAATACATGGCTCATGGACGCGGCGAAGAAAAGGATATGATTTATTCTGGCAACGTTTCTGACATGTTT
>Ga0181563_10003580_pt1 | contig 14763 bp, 10 predicted proteins | sample 011ome_25_FD_133759 | JGI IMG/M metagenome (GOLD analysis project Ga0181563, IMG submission 133759) | Coastal salt marsh microbial communities from the Groves Creek Marsh, Skidaway Island, Georgia - 011512CT metaG (megahit assembly) | ecosystem: Environmental > Aquatic > Marine > Intertidal... | reverse complement strand
GTTTGCAGCACCAATTGGTTACCGCATACACCTCTTTTATTGCGGTGGAAAAAGAATTAGAGCAGCCGCTTGATGGTAAACTGGTCATGGAAACCGAGAGCGACGAATCATCGAAAGAGACTGGTGTTACTGCAAGCGATTCATCGAGTGTGAAAAATCAAACCGTTGATTCGAAAAAACAGGCTACTAAGAAGTCGGTCCAGCAGACGGTTGCAAATCAAACGCAGCACGATACTACCGCTTCGACAACAAAGCCGGCGGCAACACCGGCAGACCCAGCCTCTGGGTCTGCGGCGCCAGTCACTCCATCAACGTCCTCTTCGTCAGGTTCTGCATCTTCCTATTCCGCACCTTCAAGTGGGACGCAACAACCTGCACAGTACCGGTCTGCACCGAGTGGTGGTTTTGGAGCGGGGAGCGGCAGAAGTGGTGGTGGTCCAATCGGCCCCTTCTCTGCTTTGCTCTCTTTGGCAGGTGCTGGTGCAGCCGCGATGCTTCGTCGCAAAAATACCTCGCGGTAACCAAAGGGGGATCGAATGAACATGGATCAAACGGTAACAGTGCAAAGAAATCGGTGGATGGTCGTGCGAGAAGCGATGATTCATCGAGGCTTGGGGGTGATTGCGACTTTTCGAGTCACCGTGATCCTTGCAATCCTCTCGCTTCTGGCCTCGCTCGTACCGTTCTACACACAATGGTTTGAGCTTAGTTTTCAACAGACACTTTCTGGTCAATGGTGGAGAGTCCTGACGGGGCATTTAACCCATTTTGGGACTCAGCATCTTTTCTGGGACTTGCTGATGTTTGTGGTTTTAGCTGGACTTTGCGAACTGGAAAGTCGACGTCGGTTTATCCCGTTGTTAACCATGATCGCTTTGTTTGTTTCGTTCTCGGTCATGTTTTTGTGCAGAGATGTTGTTAGCTATCGAGGGCTGAGCGGTATCGACACGGGACTTTTTGTTTGGTTTGTGGGTGATCAGTATCGCTTGAGTCGTAAGGCGGGCGACAGACGATTTGCTCGGATGTGGCTTGGTTTAGGTACCTTGTTGTTGGGAAAATTGTGTTTTGAAATGATCACCGGTGAGTTGCTTTTCGTTCATGTCGACGGGTTCAAGCCTTTGGTGGAGTCTCATGTTGCTGGAGGTTTGGCGGGTTTGGTTGCAGCATTCCTGTCGAGCCGTGGCAAGTCGGTCGATACATGAGCCAGGTTTGGAACGCATCGATGTCGCATCGGCTGAATAAGATGCTAGGCTAATGACTGTTTCAATCCGTCAATTGCAAGTTTTCGGTGTCTTAGAAAAGCTTGGTGACAGGAGCGAATGGTCAGGAAATATCTCTCTGGGTTTTAGATGAAAGATGTTGCGACACGGTTTCACCTCCTTTGTCTTCTGGTTTCTCTTCATTCATTCATGTCTCGGTTTTGCAGCGGACGCCAGCGCCGATCAAATGTTGCCCGCTGGGCCGTACGTCTTTGGTTATACGAATCAACTGAGTGTTGTTGCGGGAGAAGAGCTCGCGTTTCATTGTTCTAGCTCGGCCAAGAAATTGGAGATGACCGTCAAACGATACGGTGCGAAAGACACCGTTGTCCTGTCCAACAAGATTTTCGAGGCATCCGAGTATTCAATACCTGATCGGGCATCTTCGCATGGTTGTGATTGGCCAATCGCGACGACGCTGACGATTTCTCCGGAATGGCAGAGCGGCGTTTATTTGGCCACGCTTGCTACGGTGTTTGATGACGTCCCGTCTGATGTTTCAGAAAAGAAGAATGCATCGACACAATGTTTGTTTGTGGTTAGGTCGAGTGAACCGGGTGCAGGGTCCAAGATCCTTCTTCAGCTTGCGACAAACACATACAACGCGTACACCAATTGGGGAGGCCATAGTCTCTATGCTTACCATGATCGCGATGGTATTCAGGGCCATCGTGTTTCTTTTGATCGCCCTCTGGCATCGCAGTTTGAAAAGTGGGAGTTGCCTTTCGTGCAATGGGCCGAGAAGAATGGCTATGTGATTGAATATGCCGTTAATAGTGATTTGGAGTTTAGGCCAGAGTTGCTCAAACATTACCGACTCGTATTAAGCATTGGGCATGATGAATATTGGTCTTCGGCGATGAGGGATCACCTTGAGGCTTTTATTGGTCAGGGGGGGAACGTTGCATTTTTGAGTGGTAACACCTGTTGTTGGCAGGTTCGAAGCGAAGATGACGGGCACGCATTGACGTGTTGGAAGCAGTGGTACAACGTTGATCCTGTCTTTCGAACCGAGCAAGAGCACTTGTTGAGCACCCTTTGGAGTCACCATTTGGTCAAGCGACCAGAGAATGAGTTGACCGGCGTGGGATTTCTTTGGGGTGGCTATCACCGCAGTCATGGTCAATTCATGGATGGCCCCGCATCGTTTGAGGTGCATCGTCCCGAGCACTGGCTGTTTGAAGGAACGCAACTTGGTGTGGGTGATCGTTTCGGAGGTGCAGATTCCATTGTTGGGTATGAATGCGATGGATGTGAGATCGAGTGGCGTGAAGGCAAGCCTTTTGCCACTGGGCGAGACGGGACGCCAAAGAACTTTGTGATTCTCGGGACTTGCCCAGCTCGATGGGCAGCAGGTGATTCGCACTGGTACGATCGTTTCCCCAAGGATCGCGTCGGCGCAGCGGTTTTTGGGATCTACGAGCGTGGTGGTACAGTAGTCACCACCGGCACGACCGACTGGTCTCATGGTCTTCGCGGTGGCGATCGGAATGTTAGTCGAATCACAAGTAATCTGCTCGATCGCCTTTCAAAGTGACGGGGTCGTTAAAACGATTGTTGTGAACTTAGAAGACAAGTGAGAGGAAAGAGACGACTCACCGATCTATACGGAGTGCCTGCTTGTGAAAAGCAGGGAACCATGTGCTTTTGGGATGAGTGCTTGGTTCCAGCAGCACTGAATGTGTTGCACCACGGTACCAAAACATTCTTATGCTTTTTGTTGAGCTTCCAAGAATATTTTTTAACAACGGAAACTAGCTGGTAAGCAGTAGTCGAGCCACATTGATGTAAATGATGATTCCAAGAATGTCAACAATCCCAGCCACAAACGGATTACTCATCATGGCGGGATCAAGTCCAAGACGTTTAAACAGCATCGGCAAGGCTCCGCCGCAAACGCATCCGCAAAAGATCACTAGTAACAAAGTGAGTGGGATCACCAACGCTTCGAATGGTGTAGGAGCTAAGAAAAAAGCGACCGAGTAACCGATTAACGCCAAGAAGCCTCCTAGGATTAATGCAACGATTACTTCGCGTCGCATGACCACGGGCCAGTCTCGGAAATTGACATCGCCGCTCGTCATCGCCGTGATGACAAGTGTTGCAGATTGACTTCCCGAGTTGCCCCCGGCACTGATGATCAGTGGGATAAACCACACAAGCCATTCGTATTGAGCAAGTTCTTGATCGTAATGGAAGAGTGCAAATGCGGTTAGCAATGCCGCAAAGAAAAGAATCGTTAACCAGATTCCCCGTTTCCATGATAGGACGAGCAATCCAACATCCAAAAACGAATCTTCTAGCGGAGCAACCGCAGCGATCCTTTGGGCGTCCTCTTCTAGTTCTTCTCGAATGACATCGATTACGTCATCGTGAGTGATAATTCCTGCAAGGTGCCTCGCGTCATCGACGACAGGGATGGCGAGTAGATTGTACTTTTCAACTTTTTGTGCTACATCCTCTTGGTTCTCCGTAACCGATGCCGCGACCACGTCGGATTCCATCATTTCCGCAAGCGTTTTACTCGGATTTCCCAACGAGGAAACTAGCTGGCGAGTAGAGACCACACCGAGTAGCAGTTGATTTTGATCGACCACGTAAAGGTAGTAAATGGTTTCGAGTTCACCAGCCTGGCGACCGAGTTCTTCAAGTGCTTCCCGAGCGGTTAGGTCGGAGCGTAGCATTGCAACTTCGGTTGTCATCAACGCCCCGGCGGTTCCCTCTGGGTAGGCGCCGAGTCGTTGAATGTCGCGACGAGCGTCGACAGGCAAAAGGTTGAGGATTTTCGCCACCCGATCTTCGGGTAGGCTTTGCATGAGGTCAACGCGGTCATCGGCCGCAATTTCGTCCACCAAAGCAGCAACTTCTGTCGCTTGCTCTTGATCGAGCATTGCAACTTGTCGCACTTCGGGGAAATAGCCGAAAATCTCAGCACGACGTTCTGGGTTTGCATACTGCAAAACTCTCCATACATCGTGGTCGTCCAAACCTTCCATGAACTCTGCGGTGCGACCAGCGTTCAAGGCAACACAAAACTCTTCGAGTTCCACACGATCATCATTGGCCAGCATCTCTCGCAATTCAGGCAGAAACAATGTGTTGACCATTGGAATGCTCGACGAGTAACGAGATAGACGTTGCGGGTGGGGGAGACGTGTTTAGTCGCGGTCTTCGCGATTGTTGCAAACGCTGCACTCAAGGCATGTTGCGAACTTGATGATGATTAAGGCGAGGGGTGCGAATAAGTTTGCGAGGATTTTTGAACGTGTAGAATACTGAGGTTCAACGTGAAGGTTCAACGTGAACCAAAGGGTTCAACGACTGCAAAGAGCCGTGGTGGTGTTCGTGTGATTTCTAAGTTCGAACTCTCTGCGGTCCCTCGCATGGCAGTGAACTTGTCGGTCCACCATTAGTACCCAAACGAATAACGCAGATGATCGCTTGTTAGCGGATGGCATCTGCGTGCATTTCGTTCTCGTAGGAAGGATCGCCAAGCTTCTGGCAGCAACTAATTGCTTACTCGCTCGACGTAATCGCCGGTGCGGGAGTCAATCTTGATCACGTTACCTTCTTTGATGAAACCAGGAACGATAAATTCGGCTCCCGTTTCAACCTTTGCTGGCTTTGTGACATTGGTCGCTGTGTCGCCCTTGGTGCCAGGGGCACACTCGATCACTTCGAGTTCAACCTGATTAGGTGCTTCGACAATAATTGGATTTCCATTGTAGATGGTCATGGAGCAGGCCATGCCGTCCTTGAGGTACTTCCAAATATCGCCCGCAATGGCGGAGGGAACTTCGTATTGTTCAAATGTTTGTTGGTGCATGAACACGTAGTCTTCACCTTGTCGGTAAAGGAAAGAGACTTCCGTGTTTTCAACGTCCGCTGACTCTAGGGAGTCACCACCTTTGTAGGTTCGATCCAGAGTGGTACCGCGTACCAAGTTTTTGAGTTTGCACTTGTAGAGTGCATTTCCTTTGCCAGGCTTGACAAATTGCATTTCCGTCATGATGTAAGGTTCGCCGTCAATTTGAACCTTGAGTCCTTTACGGAAGTCGCTTGTGTTATAAGTAGCCATATAAGGATGGCTCCATCTTGAGGGGCTGTGTGTTAAATATTCATAAAACGGATTGTCAGCTCGAATGATACGCGACGAGTCAACAGATCAGTCGGACGAGATTCTAGCGAGAAGAGGGGAGTTTGTCCCGCCCGCTTTGGATGGGTTTGCACAGGAAATTTCGTTATCTGCGGCGGATTGGCGGGTTGCTATGAAAGTTGCAATCCGATCCAGCTCTCAGCTTCGCTCACTTTTGGGACTCACGCCCGAGAATTCAGGAAATGGGGGGGATCACAGTCGCGAGGAACCTAATTTGTTACCTAGCGAGCAGGATTTTCCTACCTTTGTACCGCTCGAGTTTCTTTCTCGAATCCGTCCGGGGGATCCCAGTGATCCGCTGCTAAGGCAGGTCTTGCCGGTTTCCGCCGAGCATCTAGATTCCCCCGGATTTACCGCAGACCCAGTTGGCGACCTCAAGATGATGCCTGCGACTGGGGTCCTGCATAAATATGAAGGCAGAGCCTTGCTGATTACCACAGGCGCTTGCGGGGTCCACTGCCGATACTGCTTTAGGCGAGAGTTTCCCTACACCGATGCCTCAGCCAATGGGAAGTCGGTTGAGTCAGCGTTGGCGTATCTGAGTGAGCACGAGGAAATAGAAGAGGTGCTATTGAGTGGTGGTGATCCGCTGACGCTTGTCGATGAACGACTCCAGTCGATTGTGGATGGTATCGCAACCCACTCACATGTGAAACGTTTGAGGGTTCATACCAGGATGCCAATCGTTATCCCGCAGCGGGTTACTTCGAGCCTTATAAAACTCTTCGCTGAAACTCGACTGGTTACATGGTTTGTCGTTCATGTGAACCATCCGCGAGAGTTGGATCATCATGTGCTTGATCACATTGGGCGATTAGTGGATGCAGGAATACCGGTGCTAAATCAGGCGGTGCTGCTGCGAGGGGTGAATGACTCGGTTGAGGTGCTGGAGGAGTTGTGTGAAAAGCTCATCAATCATCGTATCCAGCCCTATTACCTGCATCAGCTCGACCGAGTCCGAGGCGCTTCTCATTTTGAAGTTTCTGTAGATCGCGGTTTACAGATCATGCAAGCGTTGCGTGAGCGTTTGCCTGGCTACGCTGTACCAAAATACGTTGTTGAACAAGCTGGTGAAAAGTCAAAGACACCTGTGGTCTAAGATTCATGGTTCCGGTGTCGGTTGAGAATGGATTCCTCGCGGCAAGCTACTAACTCAATGTCTAACGAGGTTACTGTGTACTTGGTTGAAAATCCTGTGCTGCAGCGAGAGTTGCTGGTAAACCTGCGAAAGCATCGTTCGTTCGTTTTGCTCACGATTTACCAAGCGACTTTGGCGATGATTATCTGGTTTGCTTGGCCGCGGGATGCAACGATGGACCTAACGACACATCCTGCATCAGCAAAGAAGCTTGCGGATCTTTTTTTTCTCGGTCAGTACGTGATTGCATCCTTGATGACGCCGAGTTTTGCGGCGGGCGCGGTGACCGGTGAAAAAGAGCGAAGCACTTACGAGATGTTGCTGGCCACGCCGCTCCGGCCCGGAGCAATCATTCTTGGAAAGATGGTTGCCTCACTTACCCATCTGCTGCTGTTTGTAATCGCATCAATCCCAATCATCGTATTGTGTTTGCCGCTAGGAGGCGTGAGTTTATATGAGGTGCTGGCGGTCTATCTGGGGATACTTGTCTCGATCGTCTTGTTTGGGGCGATCAGTGTTTTTTGCAGTAGCTATTTTTCCAAGACAAGCCATGCGTTGGTTGTGAGTTATTTGGTCATCTTGCCACTTGTGATCGGCAGCATCTTATTTTGGCAATCGCTCGAGAGTGATGGTCAATTACGATTAACCCTTGCGACGCTGGTATTGCCACCGATTGCTTTGGTTGCCGTTGTTGGTATGGGAGCAGCAGCTGCTCGACGCATGCTTTACCCTCCGGACTTGGGTAGTGAGGGTAACGAGGTGATTGACTTGCAAAGTGAGTCAGAGAGAGCGATTGGGTTGGTTATCCAATCCGAACAGTTCCCCGACCGTTTGTTCGCACCGCCGCGAAAGAGTGACCTGATGGCCGATGGTCGCAACCCGGTTTATGACAAAGAGTTGCATGGTGAGATATTTAGCCAAGGCACACTGATGTTGCGATTGGCAATTCAGATTAGCATGCTGTTAGCCATTCCAATGATGGGGGTTTTTCTCTTTTGGAAAATCGAGGCTTGCGTTTGGTTTCCGATTTACGTGATTGTTTTTAACCTTCTGGTTGGACCCGTTTTCCTTGCGGGAAGCATGACCAGCGAGCGAGAACGTCAGACGTTAAGTCTGCTTTTGACCACAACCCTTACGCCATGGGAAATCATTGTCGGAAAGTTTGTTGTTGGTTTTCGAGTAGCGGGGGTCCTTACCAGCTTTTTGGTTTGGCCACTGTTGTTAGGTGTTGCGCTGAATATGAGCTTTTGGAGTAATTGGTATGCCGTCTTGCAGATGTTGGTGATCATTGCGGTGGTCAGTGTGGCAAATTCTGTTATTGCATTACTTGCGTCCCTATACAGTCAAAGAACAGCATTCGCCTTGGTAGGGACTTATGCGACCTTGTTGGTCTTGTACGTGGTGCCACCGGTTCTAAGTTATGTTGGGCGATTGCTTGGATTCTCGATTGACTTATTAGCGAAGATTGATTTGTTTGGATTCACGAGTCCCTTCTCCGCCTTATTTGCGATCCCGTTAGACGAAAATCTCAAATACGTTTACGACGAATTGCCGGCTAATATTGGTGACCCCACCGTTGTCCACGGATACCTTCTGTTTACCCTGGTGTTGATTGTTGGTTCGATTACTTTGATGGTAGCGAAGTTGAAATCGCGTCGCGGCTTAGCTATTTAAGCAGAGTTTTTTGCTCACTGTGTATGACTCGATCCGTTCCTTAGCGTGCCGCAACGAGATGGGCGGCATCTGATGAATTACAGTGTGATTTTGGAGCCCTGTACGCATCACCAAGCTTCAAGCCGTCATGAATTGCTTGGCCAAAGGTTTCTGGATGCGAAACCTTTGTTAGTCGCTGGATCAATCCATGAAAAAACCGCACCTCTCGGTGGGTGCGGCTAATCATGCTTCTTTTATCCTCTTACAAAAGTTATCTTTTGAGTGAGGCTACTCCGAAGCTGCAGGGGATGGGGTGTCTTCTGCCGTTTGTGATTTCTCAGGATTCGTCGCCTCTTGCTCAGTTGATCGTGTTGATCCTGGCTCCGAATCGTTCGCTTCGTTGGATGGTTGGGCAGCCGTTTCGGTCGCTTCGGGCGCCGGTTTCTGTTCCTCTACCGGAGCGTTTTCAGTTGCTGATTCGGGACTCTCCGCCTTCGGGGCGTCCTCGCTCGGAGTTGATCCTGCGGCCTCCCCAGTGTTCTCTGGTGTTGGAGGCACAAGGTTGCCAAGGTTTCCGAGTTCCGACGGATCGATTCCAGCATTCTGCATGATGGCATCACTGAGGCCCTCCAATCCAGGAGGTGCGTTCAATGCGGATTCGTCCTCGCTTGCTTCGACTTCTTTGGGTTCGACCACGGTTTCGCGGTCGAGGGAAAGTTTGTCAAAGCTTTCACCCGGAATGACGTAATACCAAAGAGCAAATCGGCGATTCAGGTCCTCTGCCTTTTTCGTCCCATCCTCCACTTTTTGCGTGTACTCTTCGTATGCAGCGAGTTGTGTTCGGTACTCAGTTTGGGCCGCGCTGAACTCTTCTTGAAGACGCAGCAATTTCTGCTCGTCGGTTTCCTCCGCTTCGCCTTCTGCATCTGTGCTGTCTTCGGTATTTCCTTCGGTAGTTGGCTCCGAATCATCCGTGGTAGCCTCAGTATTGTCTGAAGCGTCATCCGATTCTGGTTTTCCCTCTTCCTTTGCTGCTTCTTCGGCCGCGGCTGCAATCTTTTCCTGCAACGGCTTGATCTCTTCAGGTTCTTGAGGTTCTACCGGTTCAGTTAGGACTTCACCAAGCAATGTGGGGTCAAAGTTGACGCGTACAAAGACATAGCGTCCCGCTTTACCACTTTGTGTGTCCTCGGAATTCTCATTCGACTCGCTCTCATCCGTTTTTGGATCTGACGCTGCGTCTGCTTCCGTTTCACCCTCGTCGTTTGAATCGTCCGATGACATCCCAAACTCTAGGTCTTCATTTGAACCGGTGAAGGCTCGTCCAAAATATAGGCGATAAAGGAGTCCGTCGGCCGCTCCAACGAACATTTCACCTTCACGGGAAATAAGCTCCAAGATTTCTTGGTTTTCTCGGTTTGGTTGAAGAATGAAACCACGCGAAAGAAGATCACTACTGAGACGATCAAGATCTCGTTGTGACTTGAGAGCTTGGCGGTCAATCTGAAGGTCCGCGGTGAGGCCCGGTTGTTTGGGGCGGACGCCGACAATTTCTAAATTCGCTAGTGTGTTGAGAGTGTCTGTGATCGAAGTGTTATTCACCTGCTCGGTTTCTGCATTGATTCCTTCAAGCTGCCAGTCATCGCCTGAAGTCGCTCGTGATAAAACAGATTGAACATTACCCGTGATGGTTCCTTGGATTTCATCGAATGAATAATCATTGAGATCTAATCGCAAGACATCGCTACTGGTGATGTCTAGAAGATCCGTGTTCACCCAATCTCCGAATTTGGTGGTCAGGTTGATGTCCAGTTGTGCGATATAGGTTTCGTCTTCGTTTGGGTGACGAACGTAATACTGGTCGTTTGAGTCTTCGTATTTTTTGCCAACGATGTAGCTTGCGAGCGTTGTGTCGTCTGGTCCGCCTATCGTGACACGTTTACCGATTCCATCAATTTGATCCACGCTGACCGAATCCGTAACGGGGTCAACCACTCCGTACTTGGTGTGGTCTGAATTCCACCGCGAAATCATTGCACCTCGTTTGATACCGATAATGCTGCTGGCGGTTTTAGCAAGTTGGTCAGCCGCGTCTGCTGGATAATCGTGGTGCGATGGGATGACCCACTGCCCATTGGACGCTTGTTTGACGCTGAATTCGAGTGGTTTGATCTCGTCGGGGTCAATCACCGACACGGTGAGTGACGTTGCTTTGGTGGGATCGGTGAAGTCTGGATAGAACTCCTGACCCATCTTTCCATACTCTTCAATGCTCGCAGGACGATTCATCGCCTCGAACAATCCTGTGACTGCAAGGCATCCAACGGCTGCGACCACGAAAATCATGGTTCGACTGGTTTGACTTGGTGATGGAGAAACGCCCGCCTGTTGACCTGTTTGGGATGACGCCGAATCTTGCGGTTTCGTAGACATCTCGATCTTCCTGAATGTTATCGATTAGTAGGTTTGAATGAGTTTAGTCGGAACGCCGTTCGAGCGAGTTTTGCTGGGTTCGATTCGAACGGGTCTTAAGTTCACTTGGCTCTGCAGCGATCGGTCTCGAGGATTTGCAATGGTCAAGACTTGCTGCTCACCACCCGTTCCTCGATCGTCACGGTGCTTGATGAAGTTTTAATCTCTTCGACGCTTACTGCTGACCTGTTTCTTTTCGTCGGCGATCTTGGACATAAAGACCGAGAGACCAACGGCGAGAGCGGGTACGGCAGGTAGCCAAACAGCCCAGAGGCGAATGAACGATTCGAGCGACCGGATCTGAGCGTCTGTCTTCGCTTTGATCTTTCTGACCGCATCGTTCTTGCTCTGTTCGATTTTTGCCTCAGCTAGGTTGAGACGCTGTTGTTCGGCCTCTTGTGCTTGCCGCAGCATTTGGTTTTTGGCGATCGGATCGAGGTCGGAATCTTCTTCGATCGCTTTGACTCGCTCTTGCAACTGCGTTCTACGTGCTTCGAGTTCTTTTTTGGCCGCTTCGTCTGCGTCGGTTTCCGCAGAATTTGCTTCTTCGTAAAACTCGCGTTTGTTCTGCTCAACCTTGACGAGCGTGCGATGCTTGGGTCGACGACTTCTCAGTTCGATGAATGAATCATCACCTGCCAAGGCATCAACAGCATTGAGTACGAACGTGACGTTGTCGAACGAGATGTTGAGATTGCCAATATTGCGTTCTTCGAAGAAAAAGTCGGAAATCATATCAATATCCGAAACAAAAATTGCATTGACAGGCGTATCGCCAGATTCACTTTTAACCTGAGCAGCCAAGGTGTATTCGCGACTATCGATTCTTCGCAATGGATCACGTCGGGGATTTGCCGCGGATTGCATCGAGAGGAAGTTGAATCCACCTTCGTCAACGAACTCTTCCCAACGCAGACGTCCCGACTCCAAGCCCGTTTGCAGCAGGGGGGTGAATTCTGCATTGCTCGCTGTCGACTTTTCGATGCTCCCCGAGTAAAGCATGATCATCTCTTGAAGCCCCTGAGTGATCTTGGATTTCTCATTGAATGAATCTGAATTGCTGCCGCCACGTGTGACGAAAACGTATTCCGCAGGCAGTAGAGCGAATTCGGGGTGTGGATTACTAACATCAAAGACAATGCTGTCGTGTCCCCACTGAACACCGAGGGCACGCATCAAGGAGGTTGCCTGCCCATTGTCCGCCTTGGGTTCGGGAGGTGGACTACCGCCGCCCATCATGCCGCCGCCACCGGCGGACGGTTTGGGTTGCCGTGGTGCACCGGTGACACCAAAACCAGTATTGAATGACAACGGAAATGGGTCATCAAATACGAGAAGTGGATTGCCCGTGTTGGCGTAATTCACCAAGTTCGCCATTTCAGGCTGAGTGAGTGAGGATGGCATTGCTGCGAGCAACACATCGAATCCGCTGGGATCAATCTCTGACGCTGCTGAGACGCTTTCCACGTTGTACTGCTTTTTTAGCTCCGTGATGATTCGCCATTCCCGCTGACCCATTAGGTCGGCATCGGTCTGCAGAACGCCGACGGTGTACCTGGTGTCATCCGCTACGGTTTGGACGGAGCGAGTCAATTCGTATTCAATGGGTAGTCCTTTGCCAAAGAACGGAACGACGACTTTGTCAAAGCTGCTAATGATGACCGCACCGAGATAAACTTCCTGCTCAGTACGTCTTCCCGCTTCGTCTGATGGGACACGGACCGCGTTGATTCCAAAACGCTCTGCTTCTTCGGCTTGCGGTGTGAATTGTTCAACATCCACATAGCGAACTTCTAGGTTTTTGCCCCCGAGTTTGTCAAACTGGCGAAGCAAACCGACCAGACGCTTTCGAGTCTCTACATAGTCGCCGGGGGTGTCGTCCTTTGGCGTCAGGAACGCTTGAATCTCGATTGGCCGATCGGAATCCAATGCGTTGAGGATTTCGCGAGTGGAATTTGAAAGTGAGTACAGCTTTTCGCTTGTCATATCCAAGCGAGTTCCCGTGTATCCGGCCCACGCAGTCACACAGGATACGATTACTCCGATACTTAGTGCCCGAAGAGTGAATTGCCCAGCGTTGCTGGTCTCTTCTCCATTTTTCCAGTGTCGACGCGACATCATGACAAGGTTCAGATAGAGCATCAGGAGGGTGCATCCGATGAAATAAATCAAACTCGTGAACGGAATGATTCCCATGCCAAGATCGCGAAACTGCTCATCTAAGCTGAATCCATCTAGGCTGGTACCTAGTCCAAAAAATCGGGCCACCGAGCCGATGAAAACTGGGATCGCGGTGATGACCATCCCTAGAACAAATGCTCCGGTCATGTTGCTGGTGAATTGCGAAGCGAGCATTCCTGCACTAAGTAGCGCGGAGCCGGCAATCCAGTAGCCAAAGTAGGTCGTCGCGATCAGGCCAATGTCGGGGTTCCCCAGGTACATGAGTACCAGAACGTGGGTCATGGAGAAAAAGAGAGCGACCGAATAGATCGCGGTGACAGAGAGGTATTTACCAAGCAAGATTTCAAGATCCGTTGCTGGCATGGTGAACAGCAATTCGTCTGTCCCCGTCTTGCGTTCTTCGGCCCAAACTCCCATCGCAATCGCTGGGATCAGAAACAGCATCAACATTGGGTATTTAACCGAGAGTTGATCCAGATTCGGTTCATTTGCTGTGAAAAATCTCGTGTCAAATGCGAACCAACCGCATGCAACGACGAATACGATGATGAACAGATAGCCGAGCATCCCGGAGAAGTAGGCCGAGAAATTACGCTGAAAGATTGCAGCGATGACTTGTCTTCTGAGCTTCATGGTTAGTTGATGTCAAAAAGGAGTCGTGTAGAAATCGTAAGGTTGGGCGTTTGGTGGTATCGCCAAAGATGCCCGATTTGTCCGTAAAGTTTCGCCAGTGATCGGTTCTGCGATGTTTATTCGAAGTCGTCGTTGTGTCGCTTGACGATCGATTGCAGGTTCACGTCATGTGGTGATTGGCCTTTGCGGTGTCACGCAGAGGTGAGTTCGCGGAATTTCGCTTCCATCGCATCACTCTCGGTTCCGAGCGTTTCGGTTGAGCCGTCGAACACGAGTCTACCTTCGTTCACCAAGACGACGCGGCTGCAGACCGCATGTACTTCTTGCAAAATGTGCGTTGAAAGTAGAACGGTTTTGGTTTTCCCCAGTTCGATGATCAACTGACGTAATCCGTGAACCTGGTTCGGATCCAATCCGCTTGTTGGTTCGTCAAGGATCAGCACCGATGGATCATGCAGAAGTGCTTGAGCCATTCCAACACGTTGACGGTAACCACGGGAAAGCTTGCCGATCGCCTTACCCCAAACATCGCCGAGGTCACACTGCTCAACGACATAGTCGAGTCGCTCGGCAAGTCGTTGGTTGGACATCATTCGCGTCTTTCCAACGTATCGGAGGAAACTCTGTGGGGTCATCTCGCTGTAGAGCGGTCCATTTTCTGGCAGGTAACCAAGAAGCTCCGCGGCACTTAGGCGATCGGTTTGAGTGTCGAATCCGCCGATTTTTGCCTGTCCGGAAGAGGGCGATAAAAAACCGGTCAACATTTTCATCGTCGTCGATTTTCCGGCGCCGTTGGGGCCTAGGAAGGCACAAACCTCACCGGAGGGAACCGAGAAGGTCACGTTTTGGACTGCGGCAAATTCTCCGTAGAACTTGCTGAGTGCATTCGCTTCGACCATCATCATCTCGTTGTCTCCTGAAAAAAACATTTCAGTTACGTTGATCTTGTTCCGCGAAAGGCGTTCAGTCGCCAGTCGTCAGGATCTATAGTTTTACGCTTTGCGTGCTTGGTCTGCATCCCACGGTGCCATTTTGTACCCCGAATGAATCGATCAAACCCTTTTTCAGCGCTGCTGTCTAAGTTGGTGTCCGCAATTATGTCTTGACGGCGGTCAGGTGATTGATCAGGGAAGCAAACCCTGAAGGCCCAAAAGGAGCCTCGATTCCTGATGGCAATTGCGAACCAGTTTAAATGCCCCAGACTTTACGCCCGATACATTTTAACCCCATACAATCGCACCGCTTGCAACCAAGCATTCTCACGATCGGCG
>Ga0181563_10003571_pt1 | contig 14777 bp, 15 predicted proteins | sample 011ome_25_FD_133759 | JGI IMG/M metagenome (GOLD analysis project Ga0181563, IMG submission 133759) | Coastal salt marsh microbial communities from the Groves Creek Marsh, Skidaway Island, Georgia - 011512CT metaG (megahit assembly) | ecosystem: Environmental > Aquatic > Marine > Intertidal... | reverse complement strand
TATTTGATAAAAATTATTCCATTGAAAAAAGTTACTGTATACATTCTTTTTTTCTGCCTTCTTCTTGTTCGGTGTTCACAATTAGAGGAGGAAGATACTATGATTGATATCCCGGATATAGTCGTCCCTGATGATCCAACGCCTACTCCTGTTTCTCCAGTGTATGAGGTTGTTGTGGTTGAGTCTGAAGAAAATTCCTGTGAAAATGGTTTTTCTGGGGACTATCCCTGTAGTAATTACAGTCTTTTAAATAGGATCAATTTGACCGTTTTACAGAGTGATTTTGCCAACGATAATTGGGGTTGGACCGATCCCGAAACAGGGAAAGAATATGTGCTACAAGGCTTAAATGACGGAACTGCTTTTGTGGATATTTCCTCCCCTACAATGGCACGCTATATTGGAAAACTGCCTACTGCAACAGAGGAAAGTACTTGGCGTGATATCAAGGTGTATAACAATCATGCATTTATTGTCAGTGAGGCAGCAGATCACGGCCTGCAAGTCTTTGACCTTACTCGCTTAAGGGATCAAACAGAATTTCAGCAGTTTACAGCAGACGCAAGCTTGACAAGTTTTGGAGATGCTCATAATATTGCCATCAATGAAGCCAGTGGATATGCCTATGTGATTGGCGCAAATCAATACAACGGTGGACCTATTTTTATTGATATTTCTACGCCAACTGAACCAACAATTATGGGTGGCTATGGAGACTCTTCTTATACCCACGATGCGCATATTGTTACCTACTCAGGACCAGATCCAGATTACCAAGGGCGCGAAATTTTGTTTGGGAGTAATAGCGATGATGGGGATAATAATCAAGTGGTGATTGTAGATGTTACCGACAAAGCTGCTCCGCGCTTAATTTCTAATGCAACCTATAGCAATGGAGGATATACACATCAAAACTGGATTGATGAAGATCATCGTTTTCTGTATGTAGGTGACGAGATGGACGAAAGGCGTTTTGGTAACCCAACCAAAACCTTGGTTTTTGATTTAGAGGACTTGGATAAGCCTTCCTTGTATTATTCTTACTTGGGAGTAACTTCTGCCATTGATCACAATGGTTATACCAAAGGAGACTCTTATTTTCTAGCAAATTATACGGCAGGATTCAGAGAAATTGATATTGAAAATATTGAAGCAGCTTCAATGACAGAAATTGGTTTTTTTGACACATATCCAGAAAATGACAGTAATAGTTTTAATGGTGTATGGAATGTCTATCCGTATTTTGAGAGTGGTGTAATTGCCATTAGCGATAGCAATCGAGGTTTGTTTTTAGTGCGACGATCCAATTAATCTAATGAAATACAAGCTAGTTTTTGTCGCGTTCTTTTTAATGTTATTGGCCTGTGAAAACACGCCCTTATCAGAGTCGGTTCCCGTTTCGACCAAGCACGCTCTGCAATGGGTAAAGCTTTTTGGTGGAAGCGAAGAAGATATTGCTCATGATGTTATTGTTACTCAGGATGGAGGCTTTGCTGTTCTAGGAAATACTAAAAGCATCAACGGGGATATTCAAGATAAAACGGTTGAGGTCTCCGATATACTTTTGATAAAATTTTCTGCAACTGCTCAACTAGAATGGTCCAAAACCTATGGCGGTTCTTTGGACGATCGTGGACATTCGTTGGTTCAAATGCCAGATGGTGGTTTTACACTTTTGGGTTATTCAATGAGTAGCGATATTGACGCCTCAAACAATGAAGGGCAGCATGATAATTGGGTATTACGGGTGGATGCACAAGGGAATTTGATGTGGGAAAAAAGCTTTGGTTTTCTAGGGCACGACCACGCTTATTCTATCATCACCACCCAAGACGGAGGCTTGTTGTTCAACGGTTTTTTAGATGTGACTTCCTCAGGAGGTTTAGGCAGTACCTCCAAAGGGCAAAGGCATGGCGTGGGAGAGTTTTGGGTACACAAGATAGATGCTTCTGGAAACATTCAATGGCGGCGTTATTATGGTGGAACGAACAATGACCGTTCCTATGCTGCAGTTGAAACGGAGGGAGGTAATTTTGTCATTGTAGGCACAACAGAAAGTACCGATGTTGACATTAGTGCCCCCCGGGGCGATTATGACGTTTGGGTGATCAAAATCGCAGCAGACGGGACCTTGTTATGGGAGCGCTCTTTTGGTGGTTCTGAATATGAAGGTTCAAATGCAGTTTGGCTAGACAGTAAGCAAGTTTTACATGTATTTGGAAACACTTTCAGTACCGATAAAGATATTTCTTCACCATTGGGTAGTTCAGACTTTTGGTTGATCTCTGTCGATCAAAAGGGAAACTTATTATCCGAAAACACCTTCGGTGGAACTGCTTTTGATTTGGGACGCGATTTATTGATCGATAAGAATAATCAGTTTTGGCTGACCGGGTACAGTCGTAGTAGTGACATAGATCTGTCTGAAAATCATGGAGATAACGACATTGTTTTACTTCAATTGGATCAAAACAAATTTCCAAAGCAACACTTTTCTTTGGGAGGGAGCGGTCTAGATATTGCTCATGCTATTGTTGAATTACCTCAAGGGGGAATTCTTGTTGTTGGCAGCACCGAAAGTGTTGATGGATCCTTTACAGGCAATCGTGGCAACAAGGATATTTTTTTGGCACTTTGGGATGAGATTTTAGAATAACCCTATTGGCTTTATCTATGGCTAAATGCTGGTCATACTAAGTGAAATGCCGTATATTTGCACTAAATTTAAAAAAGGAAGTTTCACCCATGATTAAAGTTTCAGCTTCAGCGAAAGAAAAAGTCGCTAGTTTAATGCAAGAAGAAGGCTTCAATCCAACCACAGATTTTGTGCGTGTTGGTGTTAAAAGTGGCGGCTGTTCAGGACTTTCTTATGACTTAGATTTTGACGCTGCAAAAAAAGAAGACGATCGTTTATTTGAAGACAATGATGTTCGCATTGTTGTGGACAAGAAAAGCTTGCTTTATTTGGTAGGAACTACATTAGAATATTCTGGAGGATTGAATGGCAAAGGATTTGTATTTAACAACCCCAATGCAAATCGAACCTGCGGATGTGGAGAAAGTTTTTCGCTCTAAAAGGACGCTATGGCATATACAGAAGAAGAATTAAAAAAAGAGCTCGAAACCAAAGAGTATGAGTATGGTTTTTATACTGACATAGAATCAGACACCTTTCCTGTTGGTTTAAATGAAGATATTGTTCGGGCGATTTCGAAACGCAAAGGAGAACCCGAATGGATGACCGACTGGCGACTAGAAGCCTTTGCCTCTTGGAAGGAGATGAAAGAGCCTGAATGGGCTAATGTGCATTATACAAAACCAGATTTTCAGGCAATTTCATACTATTCAGCGCCAAAGAAAAAAGATAAATATGAAAGCCTTGATCAAGTAGATCCAGAGCTATTGGATACATTCAACAAGCTTGGAATATCTCTTGATGAACAAAAAAAACTTGCTGGAGTTGCCGTTGACATTGTTGTAGACTCCGTTTCGGTAGCCACAACTTTTCGTGAAACACTTGCAGAGAAAGGAATTATTTTTTGTTCCATATCAGAGGCCATCAAGGATTACCCTGAGTTGATAAAAAAATACCTCGGAACAGTAATTCCTCCGAAAGACAATTTTTATGCAGCCTTGAATGCTGCTGTTTTTTCGGACGGGTCGTTTTGTTACATTCCAAAAGGAGTTCGTTGCCCGATGGAATTATCAACCTACTTCCGAATCAATCAAGCCGGAACTGGTCAATTTGAACGCACCCTTGTCATTGCTGATGAAGGGAGTTATGTTTCCTATCTAGAGGGGTGTACAGCACCTTCTAGAGATGAAAATCAGCTGCACGCAGCCTGTGTAGAATTGATTGCACTAGACGATGCTGAAATAAAATACTCAACGGTTCAAAACTGGTATCCAGGAAACAAAGAAGGAAAAGGGGGGGTGTACAATTTTGTGACTAAACGTGGAATTTGTCATACCAACGCTAAAATATCTTGGACGCAAGTCGAAACAGGGTCTGCCGTTACTTGGAAATATCCTTCGTGTATTTTAAAAGGTGATAATTCAATTGGAGAGTTTTATTCCATAGCGGTGACCAATAACCATCAACAGGCCGATACAGGAACTAAGATGATTCACTTAGGGAAAAACACACGATCAACAATTATTTCAAAGGGGATCTCTGCAGGAGAATCACAAAACAGTTACCGTGGTCTGGTCCAAGTAAATCCAAAAGCGACAAATGCTCGAAACTTTTCTCAGTGTGATTCGTTGTTGATGGGCAATAAGTGCGGAGCACACACCTTCCCTTACATAGAAGCCAGGAACAATTCGGCGCAGATAGAGCACGAAGCCACCACAAGTAAAATTGGTGAAGACCAAATTTTTTATTGTAACCAGCGAGGTATCGATACCGAAAAGGCCATCGCACTTATTGTGAATGGATTCAGTAAAGAAGTCCTCAACAAACTCCCCATGGAGTTCGCTGTAGAGGCACAAAAATTATTAGAAATCTCCCTCGAAGGATCTGTAGGGTAATCAACAACTATATGCTTACAATTAAAGATTTACACGCAAGTGTAGAAGACAAAGAAATCTTAAAAGGAATCAATCTTCAGGTAAACCCAGGAGAGGTACATGCCATTATGGGTCCAAATGGATCAGGAAAAAGCACCCTTTCTACGGTAATAGCTGGGCACGAAGACTATGAAGTCAGTAAAGGATCCATTGTTTTTGATGGAGAAGATTTAGCAGAATTAGATGCTGAACAACGTGCTCATAAAGGTGTCTTTTTATCCTTTCAATATCCTGTAGAAATTCCGGGTGTCACGGTAACAAATTTTATCAAGACAGCGATCAATGCGTCGCGTAAAGCAAAGGGATTAGAAGACATGCCTGCCAAAGAAATGCTAAAAAGTATTCGGGAAAAAGCGGCCATGCTAGAAATTGATTCTAAATTTTTATCTCGCTCACTCAATGAAGGTTTTTCTGGAGGAGAAAAGAAAAGAAATGAAATATTTCAATTGGCCATGTTAGAGCCAAAACTAGCCATCTTAGACGAAACCGATTCTGGGCTAGATATAGACGCCTTAAAGATTGTTGCGAATGGTGTCAATAAATTGAAAAATGAAAACAACGCTGTTGTTGTAATTACACACTATCAACGTTTGTTGGATTATATTGTTCCAGATTTTGTTCACGTTTTGTACAACGGACGTATCGTAAAATCAGGAACCAAAGAATTGGCTCACGAGCTGGAAGCAAAAGGATACGATTGGATCAAACAAGAGCTTGCTTAATATGGAATTAAAAGAAAAAATGCTTTCTTCTTTCATGGCCTTGGAACAAGAACTCGACTTGAGTTCTCCCGTCCATGATATTCGCTCAACTAGCCTCAAAATATTTGAAACACTTGGTTTTCCAACCAAAAAAGACGAGGCATGGAAGTACACTTCCTTAGCTAGGTTATTGAAAAACGACTACAGTATTTTCCCAAAAAAGGAAAGCAGTATTGAACTCAAAGACGTAAAGAAATATTTCTTGTATGAAATTGATTCCTACAAGGTGGTCTTTATTGACGGAATATACAGCCCCTTTTTATCGGATACTACGCACGATGGGATAGATGTTTGCTTACTCTCTGCAGCATTGTCCAAACCAAAATACAAAGAAGTGATTGAGAGATATTTCAATAAAGTTGCTGATAAAAATGAAAGTTTAACAGCATTGAATACTTCTTTCGCAAAAGAAGGAGCCTATGTGTTTGTTCCAAAATCAGTCATTGCAGAAAAACCAATTCAAATCATTCATTTTTCTACAGGAGAGCAGGGAGACTTTTTATTGCAGCCACGCTCGCTGGTTGTGGTAGAAGAAAATGCACAGGTTCAAATTATTGAACGCCACCAAAGTTTGACCGCTCACGAAGTATTAACCAATTCTGTTACAGAAATCTTTGCAGCGAAAAACGCCCTGGTTGATTATTACAAAATACAAAACGATCGAATCGATGCTTCTCTGATTGACAATACCTTTGTTGCACAAGAAAGAGATAGTAATGTGAATGTACACACCTTTTCTTTTGGTGGAAAGTTAACGCGAAACAACCTGAACTTTACACAAAATGGAGAGTATATTGACTCTACCATGAAAGGGATTACAATCATTGGAGATCAACAGCATGTCGATCACTATACCTTGGTCAATCATGTACAACCCAATTGTGAAAGTCATCAAGACTACAAAGGGATATATGCGGACAATTCCGTTGGTGTTTTCAACGGGAAAATTTATGTTGACAAGATTGCGCAGAAAACTAACGCCTTCCAACAAAACAACAATATCCTTTTAGACAATAAGGCAACCATTAATACCAAGCCTCAATTGGAGATTTTCGCCGATGATGTAAAATGTTCTCACGGCTGTACCATTGGGCAATTGGATGAAGATGCTTTGTTTTATTTACGCACGAGAGGAATTCCGAAGCGAGAAGCTAAAGGTTTGTTAACCTATGCATTTGCCAACAATGTTTTGGAGAGTGTAGCCATACCAGCACTTAAAACAAGAATCAATAAGTTAATTGCAACAAAATTAGGAGTGAACTTAGGCCATGACTTATAAGGGAATTGACAGTGAAAAAATACGAGCAGACTTTCCTATTTTAACACGTGAGGTCAATGGCCAACCCTTGGTTTATTTTGACAATGCCGCAACCGCGCAAACCCCTCAACAAGTAATCGATGTGATTGTCGATTACTACAGCCGATACAATGCAAATATTCATCGTGGGGTTCACCGTTTGAGTCAAGAAGCCACCGATGCTTATGAGATGGCACGTCAAACAATACAAACCCATTTTAATGCTGCCAAGGCGCATGAGATAATTCTAACTTCGGGGACAACACATGCGATTAATATCGTTGCATCGGGCTATACAGCCTTATTGAAAGAAGGTGATGAACTTGTGGTTTCTGCCATGGAGCATCATTCCAATATTGTTCCTTGGCAAATGCTTTGCGAAAAGACAGGAGCATTATTAAAGGTAATTCCCATGACTCAATTGGGAACACTCGACATGGATGCCTATGATGCTTTATTGACCAAGCAAACAAAATTGGTTTTTGTCAACCACGTTTCCAATGCTTTGGGTACTGTAAATCCAATTGATGAAATTATTTCCAAAGCGCATGCCGTTGGGGCAAAAGTATTGATTGATGGTGCTCAAGCAGCCCCCCACATCAAAGCAGATGTTCAGGCTTTGGATGTCGATTTTTATGTAACATCTGCTCACAAGCTCTGTGGTCCTACTGGAGTTGGAATGCTTTATGGAAAACAAGACTTACTCAATGTTTTACCTCCTTACCAAGGTGGGGGAGAAATGATTGCAGAAGTAACCTTTGAAAAAACAACCTATGCTGATTTACCGCATAAATTTGAGGCAGGAACGCCAAATATCGCTGGAGGGATAGCATTTGGAGCTGCCCTAGACTATATGAATGGAATTGGTTTTGAGGCTATCGCTGCTTTTGAAAATGACTTACTAGTGTATGCAACCAATGCGCTAGAGCAAATTGAAGGTGTCCAAATTTATGGCCAAGCTCCAGAAAAAACAGCTGTGCTTTCTTTTAATGTAAAAGGAATTCACCCTTATGATCTGGGGAGTATTCTTGATCAAATGGGAATCGCTGTGCGAACAGGGCACCATTGTGCTCAGCCCATTATGGACTTCTATCAAATTCCAGGAACTGTTCGTGCTTCATTTTCGTTTTACAATACCAAAGAAGAAATAGATCGTATGCTTGTTGCCCTGAAGCGAGCCATCAGTATGTTACAATAAATTGTACCTTTAATACACTATGACGATAAAAGAAATACAAGACGAAATTGTAGAAGAATTCAACCTCTTTGAGGATTGGATGCAACGCTATGAATATATGATTGAGTTGGGGAAATCCTTACCCCTCATTGCGCCAGAATTCAAAACAGATGATAACATCATTAAAGGTTGTCAGTCCAAGGTTTGGGTGCATGCAGAATTGAAAAATAATCAATTGATTTTTTCTGCCGATAGCGATGCAATCATCACCAAAGGAATTATCGCTATTCTAATTCGCGCCTTTTCAAATCAGCATCCTAAGGATATATTAGACGCGGACACTAATTTTATTGATCAAATTGGTCTGAAAGAACATTTATCGCCAACAAGGGCGAATGGATTGGTTTCCATGATTAAGCAAATCAAATTATACGCTATAGCGTTCCAAACACAACTCAATTAATATGTCAGATAACACTATTGATACCAATGCCCTTGGAGAGAAAATTGTCATGGTTTTAAAAACAATTTACGATCCAGAAATTCCAGTTGATATTTATGAACTAGGACTGATTTATGATGTCTTTGTGAACGAAGACCATGACGTAAAAGTATTGATGACTTTGACTACACCAAACTGTCCAGTTGCCGAAACATTGCCTGTGGAAGTAGAGGAGAAGGTAAAATCTATCAACGAGGTCAAAGATGCCGAAGTAGAAATCACCTTTGACCCACCTTGGACACAAGATTTGATGAGCGAAGAGGCTAAATTAGAATTGGGATTGCTCTAAGATGGAGGAAGAAATTGTCAATCGCGTCGCGAAAAGCCCGCTAATTACCTTCGATTTAGAAGATTTTTATCCTGAGGGCGAACGTCGCTCCATAGACATGAGCCAGTGGTTGGAACAGGGCCTTATTTTACGTGAAAAAGAATTCCGCTTAGCTTTAAAAAACGTTGATTTTAAAGCCTATGAAAATACGTATGTCGCAATAAATTGCAGTACTGAGGCATTGCTCCCTGCGTGGGCTTCTTTATTAGTAACCACGCATATTCAGCCTTTTGCCAAGAAAGTAGTCCTTGGTTCTTTAGAGGATTTAGAGCGCCAAATTTTTGAGGAAATTATTTCCCAACTCGATACCACACCTTTTGTGAATAAGCCTGTAATCATTAAAGGTTGCTCTGAAAAAAATATTCCAGCTGCCGCCTTTGTTTCCTTAATACAAAAATTGCAGCCCCATGCCAAAAGCTTGTTTTATGGAGAAGCTTGTTCTTCTGTTCCACTACATAAAAAGTAAATTTTAGTATACATTTCATAAAATTAATTTGTTTAGTTTTATCTAACCCCTAAACCTAACCAAATGAAGTTCAATTACCTATTTGTATTATTGCTCTTTTCTTGTGCCAAAAATCCCCCTTCTCAGGAACAACCCTTTACGTTTATTGGCAGCTGGAATTATGTCGATAAAAATTATCAATTTTCTGATTCCCCAAAACAATTAACAACTGCTGGTGAAGGATGTAATCCCATGATTCAATTTGTGTTTTCTGAAGAAGAGTTTTCGCTTAGGCTGTTTCAAGATGAATTATGTACATCAAAGGCAGAAGTTGTCTTATCCTATTCAGTTGATCAAGAAAACGACAGTGTATACCGTTTCAGCTCAGATCGTCTACTGCGTTCAAATTTTCAGCAAATGGAATTTCACAATCTTTCTGATTTGCCTGTAATTGATGGAGAAGTAGAATTGATTCGACGTTCAGACAATGAATTTGTAACCTATTTGCCCATACCCGAAGTTCCTGAAATAAATGGAAGAGTCTATTCCGCTGTCTATATTCGTTATCGTCGAGCAAACTAACCTTTTCAGAAAAGGTGGTATCTTGACCTAGCAAAAAGCATACGATTGACCACAAATAAAAAGGTACTTATTTTAAGCTACTACTGGCCTCCATCGGGAGGTTCCGGAGTACAGCGATGGATGTATTTTGCCAAATATTTAAAGCAATTTGGTTGGGAACCCATTGTTATTTCAGTTGATGAACAACAAGCGGCTTACCCTGTAATGGATCCTAGCTTGTTGGAAGAAGTGGAAGGAATTCGTGTAATTAAGACTGCGACCAGAGAACCTTTACGCTTTTACTCCCTGCTTACCTCTGGTAACACCAAGAGTGGAATTCCCCAAGGAGAAGTCAAGCGAAAAAGTTTTTTAGGAAAAGCGGCTGCCTATATCCGTGGGAATTATTTTATCCCTGATGCTCGAAAAGGATGGGTGCCCTATGCTGTAAACGCGGCGAAAAAAGTCATTCGTGAAGAAAACATTACATGTTTAATTACAACTGGCCCGCCACATTCTACACATTTGGCAGGTTTACAGTTGAAAGAGCAATTTAACCTAAATTGGTGGGTAGATTTTAGGGATCCATGGGTTGATATTTTTTATAACACCTCTTTTTACAGAACAGAAAAGGCCAAACAGAAAGATAGCTCTTTCGAAAGAGAAGTACTTCATTCAGCCAATGGCGTGATCCTCACTGTTGGAGGTGAACTTCAGGCTCAACTTAAAAGAAAAGCCCCTGATCAACAGTTTGTTGTTTTACCCAACGGTTTCGATGCTGAACTAATGGAGGCTATTCCCCTAGCACAACCAAAAGATGTTTTCCATGTTGTATATACAGGCTTATTGACGCACAATCAAAACTATACGAGTGTTTTTAAGGCCTTGGCAGAATTGTCTACAACCGAATCAGTTTTACTTTCTTTGGCTGGAAATATTTCACAGGAAATCATTGATGAAATCAAAGGCTGTGCACCACAAGTTGAGGTAGTATACCATGGTTATCTTTCGCATAAAGAGGCTGTTGGTCTAATGCGAAAAGCGCATTTATTGCTCAATTTTATTTTTAAAGGAGCCTCTTCCCAAATGATATCAGGAAAACTTCTCGAATATTTAGCGACGGGTATTCCTATTTTGTCTGTGGGTGACCCCCGCTCAGTTGCTGGAGAATTTATTTCCCAAGGGAGCGCAGCCGTAATGTTAGATGCAAAGGACACAAAAGAAATTAGTGCTTTTATCTCGAAGCTTGCTTTCGAAAAGGGACGTGTATTTAATCGGTTCCCTGCTTTGGAACAATGGAGTAGAGAAGGTTTAACCCAACAATTGATCGAAACTTTAGCGCGTTAAATTATTCAAATGTTGGTTCCTTTAATTCGGGTACCTTTTCTTTTAATTCTTCATATAATTTTTTCACCCATTTATTTTCAGGATCTATTTTCAATGCGCGTTCATATAACTCTTCTGCTTTCTTGGCATCTCCTAGTTGTGCAAGTGCTTTTGCATAGCTACCGATGATGTAGGGATCGTAGCGAAAAAAGTAAAAATTGAATTCAAAGACTAAAACAGCTTCTTCTATGCGATCAGAGTGGAGAAAGACGCTCCCCAAGGTGTTCAATTCCCCGCTTTTACCAAGGTAATCATAGGTTTTATAAAAATAGGTGTTTATATCAGCCCTAACTTCTTCTACTGATTTTTCTTCAAGAAGATTCATTAAATAGTTTGCTGCTTTATAATTAGGTTGTGAGGGTAATCCCAGCGCAATTTGCCCAATATCGGTTAGCAAATCATTTTGAGGTTCTTCTACAATTCGAGCTATTTCCTCACCACCTCTTTTAAATATAAAGGTAGGAACACGATGAATTTGCTTTCCTTTCTCCTCTCCATTTGGACCTTGCTTGTAGTGTTCATCAGTGTCGTACAAGGCAGTAAAATTTAGATTTTCTCGATCTAACCCTAGCTGATCCCAGACTTTCACAAAGCTAGGCACCCATTTCTTGCTGTCTCCACACCAAGTGCCTAGGTAGATTTCTACTTCGATATCTTTCAATTTGTTTGACCAGGAATAGTTTTTACCCTCTAGCGTGAACTCGTCATATCGTTTATTGAACCACGCTGCATATAGCGAATCTTCTTTTAGTGCATTAATCTCAAAAGGACCACATAAATGCAAGTCTCCGCGTTCGTTGGTATAGGTAGTTTTTTCTTGTGCAATGCAAAAAGTAAAAGCGCACAAAAGCAGTAGGAGGCTGGATTTTTTTTTCATTGGGGTGGGCAGTATAGGTTAATGGTAGTAGGGCAGATTTGAACCCTACTGTTCAAATATATAAAATTTTCAAAAAAGTTATTTATAGAAATTCATCTCATCGAGATAGACCCAGCTTTCTGGAGGTAGAAGTGGTCGAATGTTCTTGCCTTCTTTTATCCATTTCCGAATGGATGAAGAAGATAATTGTATTTGGGGTGCTTCCACTATCTTTATATTCGGATGGTTTTGAATTTTTTCGGGTATTGGATTCGCCTCTTTTCGCGGATAAACATAGAGTGCATAGCGTTCTAGAATGACCTCATGGTTTTTCCACTTGTGAAAGTTGGCCAAATTATCTTCTCCCATCAATAGCACAAATGTTTTTTTTGGATATTTTTCTTCCAAATGAGCGAGGGTATCGGAGGTATAGTTTGGTGTGGGTAATTTAAATTCAATGTCAGAGGGATATAATTTAGGGTATTCGTGAGTAGCGCGATAGACCAATTCCAAACGATGGTGATTGGGCAACATACTTTGTTTTTGTTTGAATGGGCTTTTAGGTGTGATGACAAACCATAGCTGCTCAATATCTGTATGTTCAACAAAATGATTGGCCAAGATTAAATGCCCGTTATGGATGGGATTATAGCTACCAAAAAACAAACCTATCTTTTGCATGAGGCAAAGGTAGGCAATTGCTTAGGAACGCAAGAATTGTTTTACTAAGCCAACTACATCTCTTTTGGCTTTAGTCAAATCATCGTTTACTAAAATAACATCAAAGTCTTGAGAATAGGTTAATTCTGTCGCTGACTTATCTAGGCGTTGCTGAATTTTATCTTCAGTTTCAGTATTGCGTTCCCGTAAACGTTTTTCAAGTTCTTCGAAAGAGGGAGGTTGAACAAAAATGGCCAGGGTTTCGTCAGGATATTCTGCTTTTACATTTAATCCCCCAATTACATCAATATCAAAAAGGACATGTTTTCCATCGGCCCAAAGGCGTTCAATTTCTGAGCGCAGGGTGCCATAAAAATTTCCTTCATAGACTTCTTCATATTCAACAAAAGCATCTTCCTCAATTTTTTGACGAAAAGCTTCTTCAGATAAAAAGTAATAGTCTTTTCCGTCAATCTCTTCCCCTCTTGGAGCACGTGAGGTGGCAGAAATCGAAAAGCCAAGGGGGAGGCCTTGATGCAATAAATGCTTTACAAGTGTTGTTTTACCACTGCCTGAAGGCGCAGAAAACACAATAAGTTTACCCGTAATCATGAATTATAAAACGTTGAGTAACTGTTCTTTTATTTTTTCCAATTCGTCTTTCATTTGCACGACAAGTTTTTGCATACCCGCATGATTTGCTTTTGACCCAATGGTGTTTATTTCTCTTCCCATTTCTTGCGCAATAAAGCCAAGTTTTTTCCCATTGGCCGTGTCTTGATCCATGATCTCTTGGAAATAATCAAGATGATTGGCCAAGCGAACTTTTTCTTCTGTAATATCGTATTTTTCTAGATAATAAATTAATTCTTGTTCCAATCGATTTTGATCGACTTCAAGCTTCAATTGGGCGAGTGCTGTATTTAGTTTTTCGGTAACACGTTCTTTGCGTTCAGGGTCAATGGCAATGACATCTTTCAATAATTGCCCAATGCTTGCTAGACGTAAACTAAAGTCTTTTGTCAAAGCAACCCCTTCGTCTTTCCGGTGTTTATTGACCTTTTCGAGTGTATTCGCAAAAAGAGAAAGTAGGGCTTCTTTTTCCTTTTCATCTACGGCTTCTTTCTCCGTTTTTAGCGCATCGGGAAGGCGAACAGCCATTTTGAGTAATTCGGTAGTGTCTCCCTGATGAATTTTTTTGAGTTGATCTATATAGGATTGAATCACCTCTTTGTTAAGCACTGTGGTTGTTTCACCCCCAGAATTATCTACAAATACGGATACATCAATTTTCCCACGTTCTAAATTTTTATTTACCTCCCCTCGAAGGATTGATTCTAACTCTCTGTAACAATGTGGAACCCTAAAGTTAAGATCGATGTTCTTACTGTTCAGTGTACGTACTTCAATGGTGATTTTTTTGTGTGCAAATTGGGTTTCACCTTTCCCAAACCCAGTCATTGATAAGATCATTCGGCAGTTATAATTCTTTAATTTTTATGTTTCGGAAAGCGACTTTATCTCCATGGTCTTGAAGGCCAATTTTCCCAGTTTTAAATTGTCCAAATTTTGGTGCGTGTGTATAAAATGGTGAATTTTTGTCGCCAAATTTTGATGCGGCAATCAACGCTTCCCATTCTGGACCATGTACAGGAAAACGAACAATTTCTGTTCCATTTAATACCACAATTCCTTGGTTAATATTGTGGTCAATGGTCAATAGAAAATGATTCCATTCTCCGGCTGGATTACAAACATCTGCTGCGGGCTGAACCATATCGTAAAGCGCTCCAGCCTGGTGATATTTTGGATTGGCTAGCGCATCGGGATGACGCTCGTTGTCGAGAATTTGAATTTCGGGACCTGTGAGGTAGGGTTGTCCATATTCTTGTCCTTCCTGAACGGCCCAAAAAAGTCCACTATTCCCAACCTCGGCGACCTTCCATTCGATGGATAAAACAAAATTAGTAAATTCTTGATCGGTCACAATATTCTTGTCTCCACCATTTCTTTTTTTAGATGGATCGAAAACAAGGGTACTGTCGACTACACTCCATTCTTCTCCAATAGCCGAGCCATTGTATTGATGCCAGCCATTGAGTGTTTTTCCATCAAACAGGGAAATCCACTCTTTTTTCTTTATTGTGTTTTCCTTTTTTTCTTTCGACTTATTTTCTTGGCAGGAGCTGAGTAAGATGCAACCTAGAAGTAGTAGTGAGGTAAAGTTTTTCATTGATT
>Ga0181563_10003568_pt1 | contig 14788 bp, 25 predicted proteins | sample 011ome_25_FD_133759 | JGI IMG/M metagenome (GOLD analysis project Ga0181563, IMG submission 133759) | Coastal salt marsh microbial communities from the Groves Creek Marsh, Skidaway Island, Georgia - 011512CT metaG (megahit assembly) | ecosystem: Environmental > Aquatic > Marine > Intertidal... | reverse complement strand
TGCCATGCGGAGAATGTCGTCATCAGTCATGTGTTGTTCCTTGCTCTGATTAAATCAGCCGCTTGGTACGGCTCTGCAATTTCCGCAATCTTGGCACACTCCTCACGCTCATGCGCTGCTACCAATTTGGCAAAGGCTTTAAGTTCCTTGTCCCAGTAGCCATCTGTAATCCAAACACCTTTGTCATCAGCGTCTGAAAACCCCGCTTGCTTTGCTAGTTCACTGACTTTCATTTGACCTCCTCTATGCGTGGGTTCTTTAGCGCTAATGCGTAGGTCATCGCGCGTTGGTAATCTTCGTCTCCAGCAAACGATGCTGCGTATTCCCAGTTAAAGTAGTACCAAGACTTGTATTCAACAACCCAATACTGCTCAGGATGAAAGCGTAGTCGTACTCTCATTTGAACACCGCCGCTACAAGCATGGACGCCCCCACCACAAAGATCACCCACACGATCAATCCCTTGACCTGTTGCACAAACTGCGCGTAGTCGCTGGGCTCGGGCTCGTCGTACTCCCAGTCCTTCTGCATCTTGCGCTCCATGTATTGTTTGTCTGCTTCGTTCATTGTTTCCTCCCTTGAGCCAACATTGTGCAAATAGCCGTTTCTGCATGACCATTTACGCCATCCAGTGCGCAAGCCACAACCATTGGGTCAGCGCCATTACTAACAGCCTTTTCCCATTTATCACGTTTCCCATGAGCATTGATAGTGATACACAGCATTAGCACCACAAGGAACGCTAACGCCATGCCCCATATACATAACCAAAACTTTTCTTCGTTCATTTACTTTTCTCCTTGAGCATTGTTTCAATATGTGTGTATGTGTCTGCGTACATCTTTGCTAGTTCGGTTGGCGGCACACCTGCCTCAACACCTGCATTGACCACATCCATGAGTGCGCGAAAGAATTTAACCCGCTCTTCTTCGGGTAGTGCTTTAACTTGTTCTTGGAATGTCATTTGCTGCGCTCCTTGAGCATTGCGTCTGCCAAGTTATATGCATCCTGAGAAATTGCGTCATCTGGACAATTAACTTTTACAGTTCCCAAAAAACCTTGCATAGCCAGCGCAGCAAAGTGGTCGCGCATGGTCATGTCTCGGGCGTAGCCGCCTGTCTTGACCATCCAGTGGGTGTAATCTTTTGCAAACGCTTCACTAATTTCTTGTCTCGTTTCATCTTTCATTTCACTTCTCCTAGTGAACCCAAAGATAAAAACCATGCAAGATGCCAATTGGGAACAGGATGGCTCCTGCAAGCAGGAACCCCCACAACCCTTGGACAAAACAGGTAAAAATGTGCGTAAACCACGCAGCCAGTAAAGTTATCCCAATTAGGTTTGCCCAGTTCATTTCTTCTCCTCTGATTTAAAGCTGTCCATACGTGAGTTAAGGCGTAAGATTCGCGCCTTGTTGTAGTTGACTATGCTCTGCGCATACTCCACCGCCGTTTCTGCTTGGAGTTGCTCAAGATGCGCCTCTGCTAATTCAGCCGCTATCATTTCTAACGGAGTGGGCACTTTCCAATAGTTTTTTAAGAAATCAAAGAATTTCATAATTTATTCTCCAATGCCGTGAAGTTTTTCTAGATCCCGCGAATACTTAAGCAGGGCTTGGTAAACGATATCTTCTGCCTGCTTGCGCAAGGCCTCTTGGATAACTGGACCAACGCTTTGTTTCCAAAGCTCTCTAAGCTGCTCCTCACTTATGGGCTTAGCCGCCTTGCGAAGGTTAGCAATCTGTCTTTTTCGCCATTCGTCGCCCGGATCGATGTTACAAAGGTTTTCAAAATCTTGTTCTTGCATTAAGATTCTCCTGGTGTTAAAGTTTATTAGGCCGCCCCTAGTATAGGCAATTGCTGGTATAATTCCAGCCTTTTTTATACTAACTTAATTCCGAGGTCTTCTAAGATAGCACTAGCCTCTTCCGCATACCAATCGTAGTTGATATCGGAGGGCAACTGGGCAGGTAGTTCCATAAGCGGGCAAGCTCCGTCGGACTTTGCAACCTTGTTGCCAGTAGATGCGTAGATGATTTCGGTCTGGGTATTGGTGCTGTAATACCACCGAATTGCCTTACCAAGGTAGATGTCCTCATACACCGCCCCGCCCCTGACCGTTCGAATGGCGACAAACTTCTTGATGTCGGTGCATTCTTGGATAGTTTGGAGCAACGGGGTACCTTGAGAAAGGAACTTCTCCACCGCCTCTATGCAAATAGTAGTCGTCGGGTTCTTATGTAGTCTAAAAATAGAGGGATGTGTGTCTGCCCACGGGTTGGCGTAGGCGCCTTTATTCTTTGTCCCACCCTCTTTCTTAAAGGCGATGTAGTTGTTTACGTCCCTGCTATAAAGGGCAAGGTATTCTATCGCCTCTGTCTCAAACCCGGTCGCCTTTTCCCAATCCGCAACAACCCCCAAATACGCAGGTTTAAGGGCATTCGGTATCTTGGACACCACCCCGTCTGTGTTTGCCGAAATAACGGCTATATCGGCAAGCTCAAGGGATTCTATAAGCATAAGCAATCCAAGCTGTCCTGTAATGGTAACTTGGAAAAGAAGGCTAGGGGAGTAAAGGACAGACCACTTCGATCCCAGCTTGCCAAACGTGCCGTTAACTGTAATCTTAAGGCTGTCCGCCATAACCTTATTCTTAGACCGCTTAGCTGCCAGCCGCCTGTCCACAATTCCTTTATAGACCTGCAAAAACTCCTTGCCTAGGTGCTCAGGATAAAGCCCGCAGTTAAGTATTAAAGCCGGGTAGTAAGACGCCACATCCCTGTCTTCTAAAATAAAAGAACCGTCGCAATGGTGGTAAGTGCTCTTTTCGCAGGAATGAAGTCCCCCGATGCCCATCTGGTACACACCATTGGCAATCTTAATCTTAAGCTCTGCGAGCTCTTGGGGCATATCGGTGTAACCGTCTTCCCCGACAACAAAGTTCATGGCTCTAATCTGGCCCAGTACTCTGCGCATATACGGGGTTTTAAATTTGACAAACGCAGGGGGAACATACTTAAAGATAGTTCCGGGCGCAACCTCCGCCTTGCCCACCTTACATCCAAGCTTCTTTAACTCCCCTGTGATGATAGCCTCCGCGATCTGAGCATCCCCTTTAGAGCGGAGGTCCTTTTCATACTCCCCGCTAAGAGTCATGCGTAAAGAAATCTGCTCCTCCACCGCCCAGTAAAGTATTTCCGTTAAGTCCAAATCGTTAACGCAGTACCAGCGGACAATAACCATCTGGTCAGGGCTAAGAGTAGCCTCTGGCGGAAAAGGCAAGTCCCACATTCTGCGGCAATGGAGCCGCCCACCATAAAGTTTTAAAGACGCGCCTAGCGGGGCAACTTGGATTAAATCTATGTGGTTATAGTCGGGCTCGGGACACCCCGCCTGCTTTGCCAGCTGCCATCCAGGAGTAACATCGGACACAATTATGTCACTTGCCTCCTTTAACTGCTGGCAACTAGCACCTGCCAATGCAAGCTGGAGCATGGGTAGGTCGTAGGCAATGCTATTAAATCCAATAAGACAGAAGTTCCTGGCAACCCACTCCAACTTTACAACGTCTAAGGGGTGGCCGTCATACATTTCAAAATAAACAACTTTCTTGGAGTCCAGAGAACGAAAGCAAACAAGAAAGTAGTTAGAGTAGCACTCTATGTCATAAAGTAGCTTTGTCCTGCTAATAGCGGCATCTATCAACTCCTGGTCACCGAAGAGCAAGACGTTAAAGGCCCGCGCCCTTTCTATGTCGGGCAAGTAGCCTGGATCTTCCCAGCTCCTATACGGTGCTATCCGCTTAGCTACTACCTTAGTAGTCTTCCGGACCTCGGGCTCTGGAGGCAAGTCAACCCAGAATAAGCCTTCGCTATCAAACCTCATTGCCTAACCCCAACCATCATACCTTCTATGCCATTACCTTTAAAGAAAACAGGTTTGGGGTATTCTCCAGGTGTCCACTCAAGCGCAACTCCGAGAACAAGTTTTAACACCTCTGCCCGATAGACCCCTACGCCTTTCCAATCAAACCCAATCTCCGCCGATTGCAACCCGTTTGCTGTGGTAATAGAGCCATCCTTAAAGAAGATGCTGGGAAATTTAACGTCTGGGCAGAATGGGATAAGCTGGTCCACAGCATTTAGCAGGTCGTCTGGGACTTTTTGAAACTCCCTCTTTACGTCAAACATCTTGGAAATGCTGTCTGGCCATTTATCGGTGTAGAGCTGGGCGCGGAGCCATGCCCCTTGGAACTTAAAAGAGATAGACGAGTCGCTTACCCATATCTCCAAAACGGGTTGGTTAATTTCTAGCACTTCCTGGACTATGTAGCCCGGAAGATTTATAACCGGGCCATCCCATGCCATGGCAACACGGGCCATAGTTACGTTGTTGGTTGCGTAGAAATAGCCCGGACGGGTGCATATGCCAAGAGACCACGGGCGGGAGGCGTCTTGGCTAATAAACGGGTAGACTGTGCGCAACCCGCTTAGACAATTGTCAGGCACAGTGACTTGGACTGCGTTATCGGGTTTAAAGGTTTGGCGGGGGTAGTCCTTAACATTAAGGCTAGGCAAAGTAACCCTGAAACGCTTTTGGCTAATCTTAATAGTACCATCTGCGTTCACCACTATGGTAGGGGATCCGTTACAGGCATTTACCGCTTTAATAAACTTTTCAGCAGGGGCGGTAAAAGAATGCCCGTCCAAATCCGGGCAATCAACCTCTATTGCCATTTTGGAGTCAGCCCCTTGGATCTTGCCATCGTAGACGCAAATGTGGGTTAGCATCCTGATGACATCCTTATCCGCTGTTGCTCGGTTAACTAGTTTAAGCGCATCTAGCATGGGTTCTCACAATTCAAATAAAGTTTCTTGGATAGGCTTGGGCTCGAATTTAAACCTCTTTAACCACTCTATGATCTCCAAGCCGTTAAGCAGCTTACGGGCCATGTGGTCGGTTCTAAGCAAGTCGACACTAATGTCATGGAAAGCTGCCCTCTCTTCTATCTTGGCTTTAATATTCTTATCACCATTGTCGTAATGCTTACCTTGGTTAAACCTGTCCGGGCTCTCTACCGAAATATTTAGAGACACCCAGTTATAGTTTTCGTCTAGTACATCTACCTTACCCATGGCGCCAGAAAAGAGCCAGGCAGCACTATCTACCGACCACCATGGAACACGGGACATCATTTGTACCCCGGTGGTGGCAAGGCCATGCGTCCGCTTACCTGCCGGAAGTTTGTCATGGACTTCCTCCGACCAACGGACCCGTGTCCATTCAGGCAAGTCATTTCTAGGAGATGCGCAGATATAGTCCGCCATGGAGCATATCTCCAGCATGCGGGCTTGGGATTCATTTTGGTGGTAAACAGGCACCACTATGTCTCCAAATTCTTTGGAAAGGATGTTAAAGTTAACGTCCGATTCGCGAATTGCGTCTTGGACTTCTTCGGCAGATGCGGTCTTACCGGGACTTCCCGGAATAACGTCTAGCGAAATGAGAAATACCTTTACCTTGCTTAAGTCAACCAAGGCCATGACTTCGCTATAGATCCGGATAAGATCGTCTATCTTAACGAGGTGTCCGGACTTCCAGGCAGTAAAGGCACCGGAGTCCAGCATAAAGTAGCGAACTTGGTTATCTTTTTGGGAAACCAAGTTCGCCCACCGCTTGGCGTCTCTTACATAGTTGCCGTGGCAGGAGCACAGTCTACACTGGAGCTCCTTTACCAACTTCTCCTCCTCGGCACCGGCCCTGCCCATGTTGCCAGAGAGGAAGAAGTTTAGGTTGTAATCAGGCAACAGCATTTTTATGCCAAGTTGCTGTCGGCCAGAAAGCAATGCCGCCCCGAGGGGTAAACTGCCCGATTACTTTAATGTACTCAGGCTGGAGGAGGTCCACCAAGTCATTACACATACGGTTAACGCAAGCTTCATGAAACTCCCCTTGGTTTCTAAAAGACCCAAGATAGAGTTTCCAAGCCTTGGATTCCACTACCCACTGGTCGGGAATGTATTCCACGATAATGGTTGCAAAATCCGGTTGCCCTGTTAGGGGGCAGAGGCTGGTAAATTCGGGCGCCGTAATGGTAACGGTTCCGGCACACCCGGAAGGATTGCTTGTCTTGAACGGGTTAGGAAATCGCTCTAGTACCGATTTGTCAGCACCCTCCTTGTCGTAAAGAGGTTTGTTAACAGCGGAGTTACCCAGCGCTTTAAGATTTTCGTGAAATTCCATTATGCTTTCTTTCAAAGTTAACGGCATAGAGCCAAGAATTCGGAACGGGCTGCGCCCTCTTCCTTAAAACAACCCCGAAGGGCTGAGGTTACTGTGATACTATTCGTATGGTGGACACCACGAGAACAGACACACATATGCTTAGCTTTTAAAACTACTCCTACCCCTAGCGGTTGGAGGTGTTCGAACATAGCGTCAGCAATCTGGGTGGTAATACGCTCTTGTACCTGGAGGCGGGAAGCGTAAAGTTCTACCAATCTATTCATCTTAGACAGACCTAAGATACGTCCGTTGGGAATGTAGGCAATGGAGGCAGTTCCGAAGAAAGGCGCCATGTGGTGTTCGCAATGGCTATAGAGGTCAATATCCTTAACCACCACCATTTCATTACACCCCTCTGCCCCATCTTCAAATGTCTTAAGAATCTCCTTAGGGTCTTGGCCGTAGCCCCTGCACCAATGCTTCCACGCTTTAAGAACCCGTTTGGGGGTTTCCTGTAAGCCTTCCCGGTTAGGGTCTTCTCCGATGTAAGACAGAAGACCGGTAATTAGTTTTTCGTTATCCACTTTAGCTCCTGCAATAAGAGGCTGAGTTACTGGGGGTTTCGCGAACCTCTACCTTAATAATTCGGCAGCGGTCAGCGTAACCATTTTCGGGCATCCAAATTTCATCTATGTACTGGTAAAGCCATTCGGACAGTCCTTCGCAACCAGTCTTTTCTACCACTGTCATCTTAATAAGATTTTTGCTATGAAGCATCTCGAAAGTTTTAAACTCAGGGTCGTCTTGGGCAACTAGACAGGTATGGTCAAACCAGTCGTCTAACTTTGCTTTTAGACTTTTAAGAGACCCAAAGTCCACCACCCAGTTACGGGCATCTAAATCATCACTTTCAAATTCAAAGTGGAAGCCTAAGGCGTAGCCATGAATCTTATTGCAATGCGACTCCGCCCGGTGCTGGCGGTAAGCAACTGCGTACCCTCTTTCAGAGGTATAGGTTTTAGTACTGCGATATGGCATTCCAACGCCCTCCTATGTATCTGCCGGTTTGTCCTTTAATGGTCAGGGGCAATGTGGTTCCAAGCTGGTCTAGCCAGAGGGTGGCACCTTTAAACGGGCCGTCAACGCATTTGTAGGCGGACTTGCTACGGGCAAGTTCTTTGGTATGGTTTTTCTTTTTCATTAGTCGACTCCTAGCAGTTTGTGTAATTGAATTCCCATACGATAACCGTGGGTTAGACAGAAGTTGGTTGCAAACTTTAAGTTAGCTTCGTTCTTTGCATCGTCATGGTCGTCTCGGGGCTGAACCCAGATAGTTGTTCCTTCTTTAGGACGGGCCAACTTAACCGCCTTGGCTCCCGGTTGGGTCTGGGTAACTATCTCTCCTTCATCATCCACATCCCCCGCCCCCACCACGTATTTGAAGTGTTTGCAACGGTTTAGGATCTCTTTGTGTACCTTGCCCGTTTTGGGGGAGCATACCAAGGTAACATCACATTCTTCTAGTCCGGGTACCCAGACAGTCCCGGCGGTTTCGATTTGGACTCTAAACTGCCTACGGGTAAGTTCTTTGATTAAAGGCACTAGGTTTTGGAGCATGGGCTCCCCGCCGGTAATGACAACTAATTTCGTTCTTGCCATTGCCCGGACTTGGACCTCGTCTACCAAATCGTCTAGCATATGAAACCGGGCATTGGATTCAAAATCCGTGTCACACCAAGTACACCGCAGGTTACAACCCGCTAGGCGAATAAACACCGAGGGCATGCCGTTATACGGGCCTTCCCCTTGGATGGTGTAAAAGACGTCTACTATGTTTAAGTTTCCGGTAGGCGCCAGGTGTTGTGAAATAACGATGTTTTTACCGAACATAATTTAACGCTTTAATTAGCGCCTTGGTTGTATAGTTAACCGATTTAGGCAAGTCCATTAAACCTTCTTTCCATGCTCTAAGCACCAAGGGATCTGGTAAACCTGCTTTCTCAAACCCGTCCGCCCGAAGCACATTAGCGTGGTTCATATCGGTAGGGGGATACTTGCCGTCGTAGGACGTATGTGACCAGCCTAACGCCTCCCAGCAACCGGAAATGTCAAATGCCCAAAGAACCGTTTCCGACTTGCTCATATTCATAAGCGGGGTGTGGATGGTAATGGGGGTGGTTCCCCGATGGTCATGGCCCAGAGCGGTATTGATATAGCGCTCAGTTGCCTGGATAAACACTGCCCGGCAATCGTCGTAGTTGGCATTGTCCATTTGGCAAACGCCTGTCACAATATTGGGAATGCCCATTGCCTCCGCCCGGTTAGCCGCTATGGTTAAGAATAGGGCGTTGCGCATGGGTACAAAAGTAAGCTCCCTGCGGTCACCAATGGTCTCATCCATCTGCTCCGCGTTTTCGTATTTCTCCAACGGGGCGTTGCTTGTAAGAGGGGATTTGGAGATAAGGCAGTTAGGTACCTTAACTACTTCGTAGTGCTTTACCCCTGCCATCCGGGCAACTTTAACGGCAGCCTCTACCTCAATTATGTGACGCTGTCCGTAATCAAAAGTGATCGCGCTCACCTCGTCAAACTTTTGCTTAGCCCAGAAGAGGCAGGTTGTAGAATCCTGCCCACCGCTTAGCACTACTAGTGCTTTGGTTTTCATTTGAGTCCTTTCTTTTTACCAACGAGCCCCGTATAGCGACGCCATACGCAATGCTCAACAGACGCAGTCCGAAGGCTTATTCCTTCCTCTGCGCACAATATGAGTACTTGACGGCGGAGTTTGGGCTCCCCTGTCTTGTAAACCTCATCACTAATGTCCCACACCCGCCGGTTAATGGAGTTAACCCGCGGGCGTTGAACCCCGTTTTTAATGTCTGGAATTTTTCGAGTAGTCATACCCGTATTATACCAAGACAAGTCAAAAAGGAATGACCATAATCCACTTAAGACAACCGTAAACTACTACCTTCGCAGGGAGTGGGTAAGACGGTGCCAAGCTACAACGCTCGTCCTCTTCTTTAAAGTTTTCGCAGTTAAGGCAACTCCTAACGATACTGGCCTTGACCAACTCTTCATGCAGGGTCTTTTTAAGTTCAGAAGACATAGCCCATTACCTCAGGATGCTTGGTGTTAATCCAGACACGAATCTGTGTCGGGGTTTTAAGTTCGTCTTTTCTAGAAAGCGCCTCCGTTACCGTTAGGGGAGAGGGTTTATGGGCACGCTCGTCCCACCAGAGCTTAGCGCGGTGGGCGGCATAACCCGGGTGCTCAAAGCATACCCATTGCTCAAACCTGCGTAAGCCACACATATAGGCAACCCGGAGGGAGGTAGGCTTGCCCACCTTTACATGCTCATAGTAGTTAACTCCCGTTACGTCAAAGTTAACTATCTGGGGCAAATCATCCGCTATTACTTGCTGGAGGGAGGAGGTCGCCTCAATCTTAATGATGGTCGGGAACTCGTAGCCGCAGGCATCACATATCCGGACAGAGGCATGGCTGTAGCATGAGCAGGCGGGGCAGATGCGGACAGGGGCAATCCCACCCCCACCTTTGCCTTTTTTGCGCGGGATGACGGGATCATTTATTGGCCCTAACCGCCTCGTGTTACCGGCAAAATCCAAGACCAAGCAATTTTCTTTACCTAGACAGGGTCTAGTCCCCCTCCCAAGCATTTGGACCCATAAACCGGGCGATGATGTAGGACGGAGCATGACAATCATATCTATGTCTGGAAAGTCGAACCCAGTAGTTAAGACGTTATTGTTTACAACCGCCCGGTAAGTCCCGTTACGGAATTCTTTAATCGTCTTTTCCCTATCCGCTTTCTGCATATCCCCAGAGACCACCGCTGCCTGAACACCCATCAGGGTTAACATTTCTGCGATATGGGCAGCATGCGTCAAGCCTGCTGAAAATACCAACCAATGCTTCCTGTCGTGTCCTAAGGAGCAAGCCTCTTGCAAGGCGGCGGCAGTTACCGGTGTCTTGTCCACCGCCTCTTGGAGTTCTTTCTGGATATATTCTCCGCCAACTTTTCCGACAGCGGACACGTCCAGCTCCGTTACAGTTTTGCGGCAAATAAGGGGCGATATGAACCCCTCTGCTATTAGACGGTTAAACGTCTGGCGCTCCGTTAAATCGTAGCAAACGTCGTTAAAGATTCCGCCTTCCGTAATCATGCCCATGCCTAAGCGGTAAGGGGTAGCGGTTAGTCCTATTACCTTTAAGTAAGGGTTAACTTCCCGTAAGTCCCCTATAAACTTCAGGTACTGGGTATTTTGCCCATCACCTACCAAGTGGCATTCGTCTATTAAAAGCAAATCTATCTTGCCAAAGTCTGCCGCCCTCTTGGCAACGGTCTGGATACCAACGAAGGTAACAGGGGCTATATCCCGGCGGCCGACAGAGGCGGAATAGATCCCGGCAGGTGCTGTCGGCCAATGGTCAACCAACTTCTTATGGTTCTGCTCTATGAGCTCTTTGACGTGGGTTGCAACTAAAATCTTTTGCCCAGGATAGTTTTCCAACACTCGCCTGCAAAACTCGGCAATGATGACGGACTTGCCAGTGCCTGTCGGCATAGCCACAATCGGGTTTCCCGCTTGGGTTGCGAAGTATTGGTAGATACTATCGACAGCCTCTTCTTGATAGTAACGGAGTTTCATATTTACTCCATGGGATGGGCAACGTAACTTTGGCAACCCGTCTTCATTAAATCTTTTTCAATAACGGAATGTGGCTGGCTTTTTTCGCATACCCATTGGCTGTTGCCAACTGGGGTACTATGGCAGCAAGTTCTACAGTTTTTAGCAGGGGGCGCTTTAAGGTGGCAAACCCCATGGTGGTCACACCACTTACACTCATACCAAGAGGGGCTGGTATTAATCTTAGGCGGGGGCTCTACTGCGTCTACGATATGCTTAGCCCTTTCTAAGTACTTTGTGTAAACGGTTTTATTAAAGGCAACAACCTCGTCGTATAGGCTATCGGAATTCTTGTCTATTGCCAGGTAAAGGGCACGGGTTAGTTTGTACTCCCCCATGTACATCTGCATCTGGATGTAGTGGGTAGGTTTGGACATCTCCACCCCATTGGAGACCAAATCTTTAAAACTCTTTTCATTATGCGTCTTAAATTCCAGCAGGTATGGGGCGCCTGGCAAGACACCTACACCCACCCCATCTATCTCCCCACCGTAATGGCCTTTGTAGCCGATAAAGCGGAATTGCTTACCCGTCTCTGGATTTTCCTGGTAAACGGTAACGCCCGCCTGTCTTAGCCATCCGACAAACCGGTCCTCCTCTAAATGCCCACGGTTAAATAAACGCAGGGTGGATGCCTTAAATGTGACAGGGGTTGCCCATCTAAAGGCGTACCAAATCTTTCGGGGGCAAGCCTCCCCAATGCTGGATGCGCCAAGGTGGGAGCGAAACTCCTTGTCTTGCCCCGCCTCTAGCGCTTGGTCAATTGCCTGGACAACTATTCCCATATCTTTCTCCTTGTTAAGGTAAAGGCGCTTAGTAACGCCTTTAACCTAACACCCCCTCTCGGGGGCATTACTCTTACTTAGCCCATGGAGGGGCAGAAGATGCCGCTTGCTGCATTACCGGGTTATAGACAGTTGCCTGTGGGTTAAAACTGGGCGCTTGGGCGGCAGGCGCTACGAAAGACGGGACGGCGGGGGCTGCCCCTTCTACTTTCCTATACCCGGCAACCTCATTAGACTCCCCGTACTGTCCTTCAGCAGGGCGTACCTTTACTTTAACGGATAAAGGGATCCCGTGGAGCTGGGTACTGTCTTGGAGGTTAATGACACCCGTGGCATGGCAGATAGAGGACAGGGTCTGGTAAGCAATCTCCACCGCCTTAGGGTTTTTGTTGTTAAGGTTAAGGCGGTCGAAGATTTTGCGGTTAGCCGCCAAACCATCAATTACCGTCATCGTCAAAGAAAGGTAAGACCCTGTGCCATCCTTGGTAGGCTTCATTTCCGAACCCGTTATACGGGCGTTGTACCAGCCTGCTGGTAGGATGTCGTAGGACTCTTGGGGCGCTACGCTTGCTGCGTTAAAGTTAAGTTGTGCCATGGTTAATTACTCCTTAGTTGAAAGAATCTTGTTAAAAACGTGGGTCAAATCAGGAGGCTCCAACGCCTCCAATACACCGCTCCGATCTTTAGCCTCGGATTGGATGTCGGGATGGGTCCGAAGGTAACGGTACTCAACACCATCCGGTGTCTTACCAATACCAATCTGGAACACCTCATCAAACAGGTAAGGCAACTCTGCCCCCAAGCGCGCTCCCGGCATAGATGGGCCGTAGGTAACTGCCCCAGTAACCGAGTCCGTTAAAACCGATTGCTTGGCTGCCATTACCACATGCTTGCCGGAAATGTCACGAAAAGATTTAAGCGTAATCATCATCTTTTCAATAAGTTCGCCATAGGCTTGGCGTGGATCTTTTACCTGTGCTTTGGCATTGGCTAGCACTACCTCCCCGATCTCGCTTATGCTGTCGATGTAGATAGTTTCAAACGCCTTTGCCTCTTTGGACGAAATTGCCCAGTTATAAGCTTCGGTCAGGTCATCTACTGTCCGAATAGTAATTACCGGAATGTCAACATCGCGCAGGGAAAGCATCCCCGACTCTGCTGACAAGATAACCGGTTTGGGGGCGGTTCGGGCTAGGTAGGTCTTGCCATGACCTGCCTTACCATAAACCAGGCATTTAATGCCGTGGAGCGCCGCAGCTTGGCGGCTAGAGACTAACGAAATTGCCACTTGGGACTTCCTTTCTTGCTGGTTGAGAAAATGGTTACCCCTGCCCGGTTAAGGGCATGGGGTTAGAAATACACTTATTGGGTAAGGAGGTCTAGGGCGCGCTCTTTAAAGCGGCCTGCCTGCCCAAACCAGGCGTCCATGAGACGGGCGGACTGGTTACGACCTTTCAAGTGGTCAATATACTCTGTCACCGCGTTAAGGGCTCCCCATGCGGTTCCTGAAATTGCGTCTTGCCCGGTGCCCAACTGGCCACCATCAAAAAGGCTAACGATCTTTTTATAGGCAGCGGACTTACGGATCTGGTCTCCGTCAATCTCGCCCTTCTCTGGCTGCATTAACGTAATAAGAAACTTGTCCATAGCGGACTGGTTAAAGGACAACCCGGCAAGCTTGGTTGCTTTCTGCGTAAACGCCTCAAACTCGCTAAGGCTAATCTCTAGCCCTGCCCGGACCTCCTCTGCCCGGAAGTCGGTGGAGTGGGGAATGCGCACTTGGCGGTTGCCACTTTCACCTAAAGCGATTTGGATAGTATTACGGCAAACTACCCGCGTTGCTACCAGCTTTGCAATTGTCGGGGTAGACATATCGTAGGAGGTGGAAAGCATAAGGTAGGGGGCAACCTTGTCATCTTTAACCAAGAAGTCGTCGCCCATGCGGGCAAGTGCCCAGATTACTTTGCCGCCAGAGAGGGAGCCTGCGGTCTCCATCTGCGCATCGGTCTTGCCAGTAACTTCGCGAAAAAAATCAAGAATAGTTTCGGGCTGGACCGTGCGGTAACCGCTAGAGACGACAGACAGAGGGGCATGGGTGTCGCTGCGAAACAGAACCTTACGGTTGTCAAAGCTCTTAATAACGTTGTCGACGGAAAACTCCACCGTGGACTCTTTAACTGCCCAGTCAAGACCGGCCGCCTTCGTCCACTCGTCGATGCTTGCGTCTGGGGTAAGTTGCTGTCCCAGACCGTGCCAAGGGAGGTCGCCCACAAATGCAATTGCCGGGACGCCAGTAGTCATATCGATTTCATGTGCCATGATAAATACCTCTTTGTTTGTGAAATTAAATTATAACGACTGCCCGAAGGCAGTCAAGCAAATTACATACCTTTTGGTGGAATAAGTTCCATCGCGGGGGTTCCGGGCTTGGTGGTCAACACCTTGTCAACTGCTACCCGGATAGCATCGTCCAACTTCTTATAGTCGGCCACCGAGAGTTCGTATTTGGTTTTAATAAGTGTCGGGGGAGCTTTCATCTTTTTCAGATCTTTAAGCAACTCCGCCACCTTGGTTTGGTCCAGCGTCCGGGTATAGGGGACGGTTGCTTTTAGCACCCACCCGTCTTGGAGCTCCAGCGCATTGGCGCCCTCATCCGTCATGGGAAAGCCTTCGGCAAAGAGTTCTTTGCGCAGCTTCATTTCTTGCTCCTTAATACGGGCAAGTTCCAGAGTGGCTAGGCGCCACTGTTCTAATTTAGCATAGTCCATTGGGTAATCCTTTATTTAAGTTAGTTTCCAAGACGCACCTAAGTGCGTTTCGGCCAATACCACTCGGCCTCATCAGTTGGATCGGTTTACCCTTTCCTGTAGTGAACCCGGACATAACGGGCCATTGCGCGAAGCATGACAGGCTTGGGGATGTTGTACTTTGCGGCCCAAGCGCGCGCTATCGTTGGCAGGGCATCGGCGCCAATGTGGGGCAAAATATGGTGCTGGGCGTGGATGATGCGTTTAGCATCGCGGGCGTTTAGATTCGACTGCATGGTAACCTTTCGTTGGGGTTAGTT
>Ga0181563_10003563_pt1 | contig 14797 bp, 9 predicted proteins | sample 011ome_25_FD_133759 | JGI IMG/M metagenome (GOLD analysis project Ga0181563, IMG submission 133759) | Coastal salt marsh microbial communities from the Groves Creek Marsh, Skidaway Island, Georgia - 011512CT metaG (megahit assembly) | ecosystem: Environmental > Aquatic > Marine > Intertidal zone... | reverse complement strand
GCTGTCCGAGAACGAGATGCATCGGGAGAAATCGACATTATCGCGAACGATAACAACTCGGAAACAATTGTATTTATCGAAGTCAAAACGCTTAGAACTGCAAAACCCGGGCACCCAGCGGAGCGAGTGGACTATCGAAAACAGCAACAAATCACTCGCGCAGCACTACGCTATTTAAAGCGAAATCAATCACTGGATACAAAATCGCGATTTGATGTGATCGCGATTCGCTGGCCTCGCAACGCAAAAGAGCCGACAGAAATCCGCCATTTTATTTCTGCTTTTGAAGCTACCGACGATTACCAATTTTTTTAACATTTTATTGCTGATCGATTTCTTATTCGAGGCGATTACCCGCCTTTCATCCAATCAACGACTCTTAAGCATCCCTTTCTAGTCAATAGGGACCACGGTTGGATCAGAGATCCCGTTCTCTCTGAAGCCTTTGAGACGCAACAAACACGCGTCGCATTTTTGACAAGGTACACCACCTTCGTGAGGATCGTAACACGATAAAGTCATCCCGTAGTCCACCCCAAGTTTAAGACCACACTCGATAATCTCCGCCTTGGTCATATCAATAAGCGGCGTGTGGATACGTATCGTCTGGCAATCTTCTACTGAAAGCTTCGTAGCAAGATTGGCCATTTTCTCGAAGGCTTCAATGTATTCACGACGGCAATCCGGATAGCCGCTGTAGTCCAACGCGTTTACACCAATAAACAAGTCTTGAGACGAAATGGTCTCAGCGAACGCCAAAGCCAACGAAAGGAAAACGGTATTTCGTGCCGGCACGTAAGTAATCGGAATCACATTTCCAATTCCGATTACATCTTCGTTTTTGGGCACATCTAGATTGATGTCGGTTAGCGCAGAGCATCCGAACTGGCCCAAATTGATCTCAATCACGCGGTGACTCTGCACTCCAAACTTCTCGACCAAAGCTTTCGCTCTTTCCAGTTCATAGCAATGCCGCTGTCCATACTGAAAGCTGATTGCGTGTAATTCATAGCCTTCATTTTTGGCAATTGCGAGACAAGTTGCGCTGTCTAGTCCGCCGGACAAAAGAATCACTGCCTTCTTGTGCAAACTCATTCAAATCGACCTTTTCGAAAAACACCCAACATGCTTAAACGCTGTATGCAACCGGTAGTCTTATGCGAACAACTCCGTCACACATGAACCGTGTCCGTCTTTTGTAACGTAAAACGGCCTACCCTCTACATCAAAACCTGTCTTTGGAGAGATTCCCAAAGCTGTCAAAATAGTGGCGTGCAAGTCGGCAATAGATACTGGATTTTCCACGGCCACCAAAGGGCGTCTATCTGCCGTTTTACCGTAAACAAAACCGCGTTTCATACCACCCCCAAACATCACAACACTGGTGCCGCCGGTAAAATGTCGATGAAGACCATAATGCTTCATCGCAGATACCACATCGACCTTCTCGGTTGCCTGATCTGCGGCACTAGACCCTGGAACCCCTTCAATCAACGCATCGCGACTGAACTCCGAGGCAACTACCACCAGTGTCCGATCTAATAAACCTTTCTGTTCAAGATCGAGAATTAGCTGCGCGATAGGCGCGTCAATTTCACGATGCATCCTCGCAACTGTCTCATGACCATTAGCGTGTGTATCCCAATGAAGGAATGGCACATATTCGGTCGTTACCTCGATAAACCTAGCGCCCGATTCAACAAGTCTTCGAGCAAGTAAGCAACCTTGCCCAAATCGAGTATCACCATATCGACTTCGAGAGACTTCATCTTCCAAACTTAAATCGAAAGCATGACGATCTTTTGAGCTCAACAACTCATGAACGCCGTCCAAAGATCGCAAAATTGACTGCGTTTGATAATCACTCAACTTCCTGCGATCTGGGCTACTGTCGAGTAATCGTTCGAATAATTTTCTTCGCTCCGAAAAACGACCCTCAGTCATTCCGGCAGGTGGCCTGACTGCCTTTGCTGCATCCATTGGGTAAGGAAGATTCATTGGCCCAAATTCACTGCCGAAAAAACCGGCCGTGGTAAAAGCTTTCAGCTCTTCACTTTCACCCACACCTTCGAGCCTTTGACCGATATTAATGAACGGAGGAATGAAAGAATCTCTTCTGCCAAGAACTCTTGCTATCCACGCCCCCAAATGAGGACAAGCAACGGTTTGTGGAGGCACATAACCAGTGTGCCAATGATATTGATGTCGAGAATGCAAGATGCTTCCCAAGTCTTCTTGTATTGCAGATCGAATCAAAGTCCCTCGATCCATCACAGAAGCGAGATTTTCCAGACCCTGACAAATTTGCAATCCATCAACACTGGTCTCAATTGCTGGAAACGTGCTAAGCATCTCCGCGACCGGCAAACCATTTCGGTACGGTATGTAATGCTTCGGATCAAAGGTATCGGGAGCTGCCATGCCTCCACCCATCCACAACAGGATGCAAGCATCTGCAGTGGCAACTGGATTCAAAGTAGAAGCCTCTGGGCTATCCAGCTGATCGCTCGCAGTTAGAAGCCTTTTGGGCTCAGAGGCAATTAAACTTGCAGCCGAAGCCATTGATAATCGACGCAAAAAATCACGTCTTACCATCTCATGAGGGGCTTCTCTATCAATCTCGTAAGTCATAGCTTTTATCAGTGGTTGCGAGAATGCCGACAAATATCTAAACGGACACACATCAAGATAGTTTCAAGGCTGAGAGCCAATAGACTGTAAAAAAGACTTCGCGTTTTCAGCTAGGCAGCACTTTTTGGCTAACGAACTAACAAAAACTCTGGGCTCATGAAAATGGACCATAGTAAATCGGAAAGCTGATTCTCATTCGGTTTAGCACCAAGGTACTGCAGGGTGATCTCTAACTCCTCAGGCGTTGGTTTCCGAGAATACGCAAACTCATAAAGATAGACAACCAAATCGGGTATCGGCCTTGATGTATCTCTCAGGAGTTTCAGGGATCCATTTCTTAAGGTCTCAGAAAAAGCATCACCATTTGACAAGTCCATTGCCTCTAACGCAGTGAAATCCGTTGGTCGCATCGTAACAATTTGCTCACGCATGGGTCGCCCAAGCGACTTCATCAAAGGATCGTTCTTCATGAGGGCGGCACGAGCCATCAACCGCTTGCCCGACACAACTCGATGCAAAACACTGGGAGCCAAGCGTTCAACCGCCTGCTCCCATACATTTAGTGGCTTCAAAACCGTGACTGATTGCCACTCGGCTGTTGAATCCCGGTGGAGATCTTTCTGGTTCACGGAAACATCGCCACTGTAGTTCCAGCTTGCATCCGAGAAAATTGATAGAGTATTTCCAGCCGGCATTGTGAATTGAGCCTCAAAAAAGAGACCGGCAGGATTGGGCGAATCTCCTGCATTATTCCCGACGACGATAATTTCGTTTTCACCGCTCGTCAGCATATCGGTGAATATAAACCCCTCTGGGGACAACCAGTTATCTCCCGTTCCAAGATAACTTCCGTTGACAAAAAGCTGGAAAGAGTTGTCACAGGTAACGACGGCACCTGCTTTGTGGGGAACTGTTTCAAAATTGAATATTTTGCGAAAAGCAATACGTTCACCGGCCGGCGGTACAGAATCCTCGGCAGCAGAACTTCCCCAAATCCAATCCGCCTGTAAACGTGGTAAATCACCTGCTGTTTCATCAAATTTGTCTCGGCTAACTGTAGCATCGTACTGCTCCGGGCCAGCGCCGGTGATCTGCCATACTGCGTCTAAAAACTGTTCCGCCGTTAGCCTTTTAGTCATCGGTCCCTCAAACCGAAACGTATCATCAGGTCTTCCGTTCCCTTGCACGGATTCTGATTGATAGGCTCGCGAGTTTACGATGAGCCGCAGAAGAGACTTTAGGTTGTAGTCGTTGTCGATCAGGAATTGCGCCAGAAAATCAAGTAAATCTTCGCTCCATGGCTCACTTTGCATCGCGTCAACCGGATGGACGATACCTCGTCCCATCAACCTGTACCAAATACGGTTAACGATGGCCCTTGAGAAACTGCCATTATCAGGACTCGTCACCAGAACGGATAATTGCAATAGACGATCTTTCCTACTCGCGTCTGGATCCACCTGGCCAATCTCAGGAAATAGCCATGCCGGGCTGGACACCCGTCCCAATGGTTGATCACAGCGATACAGATCTAGTGGTCGAGCTGAGTAAATAGCAGCAAGACCGTAGGCATCTTCGAGTTTCCATCGGTCGATAAAACTATCGTGACATGAAGCGCACTTCAGATTGATGCCGAGAAATGCCTGTGCAACACTTTGTGCGAACTGAATCTCTACGGTCTGCCCCGCACTTACCTCTCCACGCCAACGGATTCCATCTGCAAAACCACTCGTCTCATCTCCAATGGGAGCGATAAGTTCTCTAGCCATCGCATCATACGGCTTATTTTCTCGGAGTGAATCATAAAGCCAATTAGTGATTTGCCTCCTTCCGCCTGTGATAAACCCCGTTCCACTATAGTCGTTTCGAAATAGATCATTGAAGAAACTCATCCAATGGTCGGCGTAATCGATCGACTGCGTAAGTAATTGATCAATCAAGATCTGTCGCTTTTGAGAACGCTGATCGGCAACGAATTCGCGAGATTGATCAACTTTCGGTAACAGCCCCAAAAGATCCAATGAAACTCTACGATAAAACAATTCATCGCTTACCGCGTTTTCGGCAATGTAATTTTCTCGCCTGAGAATTTCATCGATTGGGTTAATCGCACTCTCGGTTTGATGACTGACATTCACTGACTTCAATTTTACTAGCGGTTGGTAACGATCCGCGTCAAAACGAAACCCGCGTTCCCAAACAAGACCTTCATCGATCCATCTCCTTAAGATTAAAGACTCTTTCGAAGAGACTTGCGGACGATCAGGTGGTGGCATTCGAATGTCGGCATCTTCTGCAACAAGACGAGAAACCAGTTCAGATGCCAGAGCTTCACCAACTATAACCGTGCCAGAATCGATTAACTCCTCTCTCCCATTGATGGACAGACCTCCCTTTGCCTGCGGACCAGCATGACAGTCGACGCAGTGACGTCGAAGAATCGGCACAACTTCATGAGAAAAATCGATTGCCTGTTTCTCATCTGCGAAGGTGTTATGGGATGCCAGTGCAATCAAAGCCACAAACAAGGCCAGAGGACGCCCCAATTGGATCAAGACGATACAAGAATGAATCACCGAGACATTTCCTTTCAGCCAATGCAATTTGTTATGTCAAATCTGTTTGTCGGAAACACTCTATCAGACGTTCCACCGACACCGGTCTATCGCAGTAACCTATCTGCCACGCCAAAGTTTTCGACCGATTCCATGATTGTAGTTGGTCCAACTACCACCAACTGACACGTCCGTTTCGATCACATTGGTAAAGGATGCCAGCTTGGCATCTAGGTTATCAAGATGATGCAAAACCAATGCCTCCAAGGTGACTGGTATACGAGGACTTCCATACTCCATTAACCCATGATGGCTGACGATGAAATGTTCCAACTGGTATCGCAATTCATCCGGGACCAAGCGGGGATCCTGTAAGCGGACCTCATTAATTTTATCACCCAGAATTTGGACACCGATGACAATATGCCCAACTAACTGTCCACGGTCAGTGTAACTAGCTTCTCCCGAATTAGACATCTCTTCCACTTTGCCAAGATCGTGCAGGAATGCACCGCACACTAAAAGATCTCGATTTAATTGAGGATATCGAGGTGAGATAAGTGCGACCAGCTCCATCAGATCAACGGTATGCTGCAACAATCCGCCGGGGAATGCATGATGATGACTGATTGCCGCTGGACTAACTGCCAAGGCCTTTAGAAAAGCTTTGTCTTCCATGAATGCATCACCTAATTTCCTCAGGGACTCATCCTTGACGCTCTCAAGTAACTCTCTCAGTCGCGAGAGCAGATGCTGTGACTTTTCTCGATCAAATCTCTCAAAATCTGCGTGATCGACTTCGTTGGGATCCAGACGTTGGACTGAATTAATGATGATCTGAAGACCGCCATTATGAATTTGTGTTCTTCCTTGACAGAGCACAAAATCAGTCCGATCAAATGAATCAAATACGCGATCATCAACGTTCCACATCATCGCAGCAATGATTCCACTTCTGTCTTCCAGCCGAAGCAGAAGGTATTTCCCGCCTTGCCGGTTCACACGAAGCTGCTTATCGGTGACCCGAAATGCCTGCTCCACTACCGCTCCGTCCCCCAAATCTGCGATCGCGATACGTTTTGTCTGCATATTCCAATTTCCAAAGAGGGAAGGGGAGGGGTATCGATGCTCACAAAGATGCCGAGAACCAACCATTCTTGGCAACCCCGGACAAAGATTATTCTTTCGCGCAAACACGATCGAATCGAGCACGTTTGCCAAGATAAAAGGCTATATTTACCGATCATCCCCTCCACTCGGCAAGGTATGCCAATGCCCGTTGAGCCATCAACATTCGAGTTTCTTGAACCAGCCCAGACATCGGACGAATTGGGGCGTATCGGGCCCTACAGTGTTCTAGAGCTGATAGGGGAGGGCGGTATGGGCGCTGTTTTTCGAGCTCGAGACAATCGCCTAAAACGCAATGTCGCTTTAAAAACCATGCGGAAAAAATGGGCGAATTCAGCGGTAGGGCGTAAACGGTTTGTTGAAGAAGCGCGTTCGATGGCTGCCGTGCAGCATGATAATGTCGCTACCGTCTTTGAAGTTGGCGTTCACGAAGGCACGCCGTTTCTAGCAATGGAAATGCTGGAAGGAAAACCTCTCAATCAGCTCATCAAAGAAAACCAAAGGTTCTCTCAGGATGAAATATTCCGTCTAGCGATGGAAGTCACCTCTGGCCTAGCAGCAGCACACCAGCGAGGAATCATCCATCGCGACATCAAGCCGGCAAATATTTGGATTGAGTCACCATCGGGTCGAGCAAAAATCCTGGACTTTGGTCTCGCAATTGCTGGTGGTCATTTCGACCGTTTCTCGCATCGCGGCTCGGTACTAGGAAGTCCGGCATACCTCTCTCCAGAACAGTCACGTGGCGAGCCACTTGACGACCGTAGTGATCTCTACAGCTTGGGAGTTGTCCTCTATCAAGTTTGTGCGGGAAAGCCGCCGCTACTCTGCAAAACCGTACCCGAGCAACTGATCGCGAATATCTGTGAAGCCCCTGTTTCGCTCCAAAGCCTTAAGCCGGATCTTCCGTCTCCACTTTGCGACCTAATACACCAGCTTTTAGAGAAAGAACCACGCAACCGGCCGAAAACAGCAACGTCACTTGCAAAGCGAATCCTTGAATCACGCGAGTTGTGCGAACGGCAAAGTAATGCAGCGTTACAAATCGTTACTAAAGAGCCAAGTATTAACACAGAATCTCCCAAGCCAACCACAACCACAACACTAGGCAGCGGTCTAGAGAAACCAACCAAACCCAAAAAGAGTCTCTCGCAGCTCTATGTCACAATCACGATAACAGCACTTCTGATTTTTATTTTTATTCTATGGAATCGATCCGAGGAACGGATTGCCAGTGAGTTGGTCAAGGAAACTACCAATACCGTTGAACCCAAGAAAATACTTCGTGTATCTCCTCAATCCGTGAAACCATTAACGATTGATTTGATTTCTGAGGAGCTTTCGTTCCAGATTCCAAACGCAGCAATTTTTTCACTGTCGATCAAGAATGGTTCAAAAAGTCGAAAAGAAGACCCAAAGAATTTATTCGCCTCAAACGATACGGTGGTACAAGTCACCACCTTACTTAGCCCGACTGGATCCAACGAAATTATTCGGCCCGCCTTCGCCGTGAAATTTTCGCCAAAACGCCTACCAAGCCAAGGCAAGATTGAGAAATTCAATATTCAGATACTCACAAACGATCTAAAACCGGACACCTACAATCTGATTTTTGAACTTCAGACCCCTAATGGAGAGTCTATCCAGAGGATTGATCAACCTTTCACACTCACCGAACCATAAGGCACGACTAATCAACAAGCAGAAGGCTTTCAATCACCACAAGAATTCAAAGCCATTTGCATTGTTGCCACTCGATACAAACATTGAATTGGGTGGCCTTGCTCTCGCACATTGTCGATTAACAAAGCCTCCGATTTTGGCCGTGCTTAAGGCACCGATAATTATGAACCAAGAATCATGCATTCGATTTAATCGACCGGAATATCGATGGGACACCGCAGAAAGCCCAGCGAGTTTTGTGCTTCGCTATGTATGCAATCTGCGACGCTTCATCAGCGAGGGCCTCGGAAACAAAGACGATAGCAACGCCATCCTACAAACAATCATCCAGCGGCTTGTCAACGAAGGCTACCAACAAACGACTTCACCTCGCTTAAGAGATTACTTGATCTCAAGTATCAAAAACCAAACATTGAGCCACTGCAGTGCTTTGAATGAATCGGAAGCATTCCAGTGGATCGAGTCGGAACTACACGCTAACGCTACCGCTTGGTTGCGATGCTGGCGTGACGGCCTTTTAGAAAGAGCTTGGCGTTCGTTAGAACGGCTCGAACACACCAATCCTAACTCGCCGATTTATTCCGTTTTCCACGCCTCGTCGGCAAAACCCTCGGCTGCGTTATCGATGTTGGGTGTTGAGGTAGCTACCACAGCAGGACTAAAGCTGAACGAAAGCGAAATTCGAACGCTATTAAATGAAGCAAGAATTAGATTTGCGCAGCTATTAGCGGATGAAATTAGCGAAACAATTTCTGACTGCTCTAGAGATAGCGTCCTTGAAGAGATTCGCATCTTAGGGTTAAACCGTGCATTCGAAAATCTTGATCGCACCAGTTAGTAGCAGAAAAGGATTTAGAATCGAAAAAATTCGGTTACCGCATCAGCACCCAAACCATTTTTCATCAGAATTATTCGCCACGCGGGTTTTGAAACGAATGGGCGAGCTTGAAAGTCTCAAAAAAGCTTGCGAAAATTCACGTCTGCCTAAGATCGATTTCGAACAATATTAGGGGACCCGTGTATCGGCTTCCTTAAATCAAACAAGCAAATAAAAGATTACTCATCCATGCGTTATCACCGTTTCACCATCGTTGTAATTTTTTATGCACTAAACTATCTATTCTTCCATTCTCATGGATTGAACGCTCAAACCACGGATCTTATCGAGACTGATCCAAAAACTGGCTTAGGAGAGCAAAGAACGCTAATCGATTTTCAAAGAGATATCGTACCGATCCTTAGAAATCGCTGCTTGTCATGCCATGGACCTGAAGACGCAAAAAATGATTTCAGAGTAGATGATCATGACGTCATGATGGATTTCATCGATCCCGGTGATTCGGAAAGCAGTTCACTTTACGCCGATTACCTCGCCACCGACGATCCAGATATGCTCATGCCACCGCCGTCTAAGGGCGGTCCCCTGAGCACCACGGAAATCGCACTCATTCGCTTTTGGATCGAAGAAGGCGCCGTTTGGCCAGATGATGGGGTGACTTTTTCAGAAGATGTTGATAGCGAGAGCATTGTTAGCGATAAAACAGAACCAGAACCTGTCAGGAATCTTTCGAGTCGAATCTGGATAGCACAAGGTTTTTTACATCCCGCCACGGTACACTTTCCAATCGCTTTACTCACCGTTGGCGCGTTCTTCGTCGTACTTGGCTGGAAGTGGCCAAGGGCCGGAACGCAAATTCCACTCGCATCACTCTTGATCGGATCCTTAACAGCAATTGTCTCCACGCTGATGGGATGGGCTTTCGCACCCGAACAAGGATATGGAGATAACTGGGCTTCGCTGGACTTTGATAGCGAGGTGGATATGCACCGATGGAGCGCGGTGATCGTGACCACAGCATCGACATTTTTCTCGATAATCGCGCTCCTTTCACTTGTAGTGAAAAGTGAACGATTGACCAAAACATGGAAAATAGGTCTTCTTTTGTCAGCGGCAATGGTTGGCGCCGTCGGTCATCAGGGGGGCGAAATGAGCTACGGAAAAGATTTCTACCCGAGAGCAATACGAATCCTCCTTGGCCAGCCAGAACCAGAAGAAGTCTCTTTCAAGCATGACTCCTTTGATAAGCAGCAGGCAGCTTATCCAATTGAAGACCAACCTGCTGCCACATAAACCAATGTGCTTGGCTAAATCAAAAGCTAGTTTTTATTTGCTAGGGTGATTCACGCAATTTAATGAATCGCGGGTCAATCCATCAAACTCGGCAAAAAAAACTAAGAATCCACTCTGACATTCCAGTAGTGCAGATTCATCATTGCGAAGTATCCCAGACGGCCCAAAGGGTGTTGCGCAGTTAATTCTTCATCTCGAGCATGCCGATTACCTAGAGTCCATTCAGTGAATTCTCAATCACCTAAATCATCGAAACGAACACCTTACCTGAGTACCGAAACTGAAACTGGTCGATTTATTAATCGGGAATTGAGTTGGCTAGAATTCAATAAGCGAGTTTTGGATCAAGCCCTTGATGATCAGTTACCAATTCTGGAGCGAGCTAAGTTTCTAGCAATCACCAGCTCAAATCTTGATGAATTCATGATGGTTCGAGTTGGAAGCCTAAAACTTCAACGAGAGCAGAATTCGCCTCTTGTGGATCCATCAGGACGCACCGTTGATGAACAGCTGGACGCAGTCTCGATTGCCTGCAACGCTCTCGTTCATCAACAGACGCTTCTTTATCTTTCGACACTCGAAACATCGCTATCCAAGGCAGGGATCCGTCGATCCATCCCAAAGACAGATGGCGCTATCTCTAACCATGCATTAACAGAAAAGCTAGACGAAATTGAAGCAGTCCTATCGCCTCAGGTAGTTCCGCTCCGCGGCAATTTCCCGCTTCTTCAAGGACTTAGCCTTCACTTATGTGTGCGATTACTCAGAAACAAAACTGAGAATCAAGTACAGACCGAGAACGAGGATAAAGTGGATGAATACGCAATTATCCCAATCGGAAAATCACTTGATCGGATCGTTTCGATTCCCACTGAATCCGGACACAACTACGTCCTAATTGAAGATCTTATCCAAGCAAATATTTCTCGATTCTTTCCTGGCAGAGAGATCCTAGAGTGCGTCCCCTTTCGTATCACGAGAAATGCTGATGTGGAACTGCGTGAAGACTCTGCAGCGGACTTGATGGTAGGAATGGAAGAGGTACTTGAGAGCCGCAGACGTTCTCGTGTAATTCGTCTTGAGTACCAAAGCGGAACCAGCCCAACAATTCTTAATTTCCTCTCTGAACGGATGGGACTCACTGAAAACGACTTATACTCAATTGATGGGCCGTTAGACCTTACTTACTTGTTCGGCCTGCATGGATTGCAAGGATTTGACTCCCTCAGGGATCCACCTTGGCCTGCCCAAAAACCGCCTAATCTAGATCCACTGCAATCCATGTTCGCGAATATCTCAAAACGCGATCATTTACTCGTCCACCCCTACGAGAGTTTTGACTCTGTTGTGCGACTTATTGAAGAAGCTTCAACCGATCAGGAGGTTCTCGCCATCAAGCAAGTTCTCTACCGAACAAGTAAGCGAAGTCCGATCGTTACGGCATTAAAAAAAGCTGCACGTAACGGAAAATACGTCTCCGTCGTTGTGGAATTAAAGGCTCGTTTTGACGAAGCTCGCAACATCGAATGGGCACGCGAAATGGAACGAGCTGGGGTGCAGGTCATTTATGGAATTCGCGGCTTAAAAACACACGCAAAGTTATGCATTATTGTTCGCCGAGAACCTCAAGGTATCATTCGATACGTACACTTTGGAACTGGCAATTACAATGAGGTTACCGCAAACCTATACAGCGACGTCTCGCTTTTGACATGCAATAGTGAACTAGGATCGGAGGCAACTTCCTTCTTCAACGCAATTAGCGGCGCAAGTCAACTGAAGCATTTACAGCAACTTGCAGCTGCCCCCGACTCACTAAGGCCTCGATTACTAAGCTTGATCGAACACGAAACAACGAGATCAAAACAAGGGCAAAAAGGACACATCATTGCAAAACTCAATGCATTAGTTGACTCGGAAATCATTGAAGCGTTGTACAGTGCGAGTCAAGCTGGTGTAAAAGTCCAGCTAAATGTCCGTGGCGTTTGTTGCCTCAAGCCGGGAGTCCCAGGGATGAGCGACAATATTTCAGTTGTGTCGATTGTTGACCGCTTTTTAGAACACGCAAGAATTTTTTATTTCGCACACGGCGCAACACCGCAAATTTACATAAGCAGTGCAGATTGGATGCCGCGAAACCTTGATAGACGTGTAGAACTTCTCATTCCCATTCACGATTCCGATTGCGTCGATAAGCTTACGACCACTCTGAAGTGCTTTTTCAAAGATGAAACGAATAGCTGGATAATGCGATCTGATGGATCATATAAACGTGTTGGCCATGACAAAAACTCATACCGTGCTCAGCTACGACTTTACGAAACCGCAAAGCAAGCAGTATTGGCCGCTCGTCACTCTCGCTACGGACAATACGAGCCTCATCTCCCGAAAACGGATCAATGAATCTTAGTAAGTGAGATCACAGAATCGAACGAGGACGATAACTGGTCGCTTCTGGATGCTTTTCACATATCACTGCAATCTTTCGAGCGACACTTTGAACTTGAGCGGGAGCATTTCCGATGAAAAGCGTTGGATTTCCGATCGAATCTCGCACCTCCTGAAAATCCATTGGCAATCTTAAGTCCTGAGCTAGGCGATCAATGAGGTCATTCTCTTCTGCGCCAGATTCTCTCATTTCTAGTGCTGCTGCCACCGCGTGCTCCTTGATCACCTCATGGGCCGTTTCGCGACCTACGCCCGCTTTGACTGCCGCAACGAGTATCTTGGTCGTACCAAGGAAGGGAAGGTAACGACCAAGTTCACGGTCAATCACCGCTGGATACGCTCCAAAATCAGTAAGCACCGTTAGGAACGTTTCTAGCTGACCATCTATGGCCAAGAATGAGTCGGGCAAGGCGACTCGCCGAACCACGCTACAACTGACGTCACCTTCATTCCATTGATCACCGATTAAACCACCTATCATCGATAGGTAACCTCGTATGATCACGCAAAAGCCGTTGATTCTCTCCGATGATCTCGCATTCATTTTGTGTGGCATGGCCGATGAACCGACCTGTCCAGGTTTAAAACCTTCGGTTGCCAACTCTGCGCCAGCCATGAGACGCAATGTCCTTGCGAAATTCGCTGGACCCGAGGAAATTTGAGCCAACAACGAAACGACTTCAAAATCCAACGAACGAGGATAGACCTGACCTACTGAATCCAAGGAGCGATCAAAGCCTAACTCCTTAGCAACTCGGGCATCAAGGATTGCTAACTTTTGAGCATCTCCCTGAAACAGATCTAGCATATCTTGCTGCGTTCCAACGGGTCCTTTGATCCCGCGCAACGCTAGCCTACCGATTAAAGACTCTAAAGAGTCAAACGCAAATAAAATTTCTTCGGCCGTGTTGGCGAATCGTTTTCCCAACGTCGTAATTTGCGCAGGAACGTTATGGCTTCTACCCGATATTGCGAGTTCGCAGTACTCAACTGCCCGCTGACCTAGTACTGAAAGACATGCAACTAATCTGTCACGCACCAGTTGCAACGATGACAATATCTGGCACTGCTCTACATTCTCCGTCAGATCGCGTGATGTCATACCCTTATGGATGTGCTCATATCCCGCTAACGCATTAAACTCCTCTATCCTTGCCTTCACGTCATGCTTGGTGACTCGCTCCCTAGAATCGATACTATCGAGATCGACTTGGTTGACTACAGCCTTGTAGGCTGCGATCGCAGCATCGGGAATCTCGACGCCAAGGTCTTGCTGCGTCTCCATCACAGCAATCCAAAACTTTCGCTCTAGCACTATTTTCTGCTCAGGAGACCAGATTTCCACCATCTGAGGGCTCGCGTACCTCGACGCAAGGACGTTTGGAAGCTGCGAGGTCATCGGGAATCTCCTTGGATTTGATAAAAACCGGCAATAAGTCGCAGTCTAGGCAAAATAAGCGGACTAGGTCGTGGCCAATCTCTGATGTGCTGATTTCTTAGCTTGACATCATCCACCCGCCTTTGGGATTCTCCGACATGAACCCCTCGTTAGTGAGGGTTTTGATCGAACGCCAGCCACTGCTTCGGGTCAGTCCGATACCTTACTGTGTGTTCGTAACTTCGCAATCAGACACAGAAATTTCTGCCTTTTATTCCTTCGGAATCCGCATGTTGATTCTATCGACTAAGCAACAAGCACTAAACGCTCTTGGATGCCTATTTCTCATTGCCATGGTCTTGGCTGAGCCTGCCTATTCGATGGCCCAAGACGTTGAAAAAGCAAAAGGCTCCGAAACGGCAGAGAACTATTTAGTCGCAACTGAACTTCTACCAGGCAGTGTCGCTGGTCTTGTGAGAATTCCTAATCTGCCTCAGCTATCTGAAGGTTGGGCCAAAACAAACATTGGCTTACTTCTGCAGGATAAGGCGATGCAGCCCTACCTCGAATCACAGAAAGACCGAGCCATTGGTTACTTAGAGAACATCAGCAGCAAGGTTGGTCTAAAAGCAAAGGACTTGCAGGACATTTCGTCTGGTGAAGTCGTGTTTGGTTGGTTGCCGTTTGCAAAAGACACACGACGCCCCTTTGCGTTATGCGTCATTGCCGACATACGAGGCAGAAAAGAGAAAGCTGAAAATGCTGCGACAATCATCGAGAAAGATCTGCTTGAAGCGGGCTGGGAACGATCAGACCTCAAACATCGCGGGCATTCCATTCGTG
>Ga0181563_10003561_pt1 | contig 14803 bp, 20 predicted proteins | sample 011ome_25_FD_133759 | JGI IMG/M metagenome (GOLD analysis project Ga0181563, IMG submission 133759) | Coastal salt marsh microbial communities from the Groves Creek Marsh, Skidaway Island, Georgia - 011512CT metaG (megahit assembly) | ecosystem: Environmental > Aquatic > Marine > Intertidal... | reverse complement strand
CGGCCCCACTCCCCAGTGAATGAAAGCACAAGTGGAATTGAAAAAAGCAAAACCAAATATTCATCCTTCCATGAATTTTGGGTTCCCTGCGCCATGATCCTCTCCCAATCGGCAACGCTTGTCTTTTCGCTGAGAAGAATTTTAGATTTTGTTTCTGCCTCAGTAAGCTTTAACTTTGCTTCCGCTGCGGTCTTGTCCGCTTTGCCCTGCAACCAGCTTCCAGCGAGGTTAGCGATTGGGCCTATAAATGCTTGTATCATCTACCCATCCATTCATTAACAATTACAAATATCAAGGCACAGGTAAAAGTGCCAAGAAAAGATGTAATTAAAATCTCTGTCATTTCTCAGAACTAAGCCACACGGCTATAGTTCCCGTCATGGCCCCGCTGACAACAGAAATCATTGCAGATTGCTGTGTTGATAAATCATCAAGGCTCATTCCCCAGTTTATAACCTTGATATACATTATGGTCATAACCAGCATCATAATGCGTGGCATCAAGCGATATTGGAGGATCTTTTCAAAGGTATTTGCCATGTCAAACCTCTATATTTATTTTAGTTCCCTGCGGTCTATCCGCTGTAGTCTTGCGCCCAAACCTATCATAACTTTGCTGCAAGTCCAATGTTTGCTTTGCGAGAGCCTCTAAGTGGCTGTGATTGGCCCTGTGTGCTTTCTCTACCCTTTGCTCTGCTAAATGTGTTTCGATAGCCTCACGCGCTCTTGTTTGCTCATGAATGTGTGAGCCAATATTAAATGGCAAGGAGCCGACACCACTCAAACCATCTGCCATCAGATGCGCCCCTGCTTTGCCAGAATGATCACAATGGTTATTCCAAGCATAATTGTAATAATGATTGCCCCGCCGCCGTAAATTATAACGCGCTCAATCATCTTGGCTTTGCGCTTCCGCTCTGCTTCAATCTTGGCCTTGCGATCTTTCCTTGCTTGCACCCGTATGGCTTGCAATTCACCCCAAGCGCTAAAACCTCTTGTTGCAATGACGATCTGACGAAGCTCCTCCTCAGCGTCTTTGGCCCTCTGTAAATTAACAAAAGTCTCCATAGCGTTTTCATCTGACCCAGAAAAAAGGCTATTTTTCTTTTTCTCATGGGCGGCGCGTAAATCATCTACGCCATCGAAAAACTCTCCGATTTGCTTGGTTACATTAACCAATTCTTTGCCCGCTGCGACCGCAGATTTGACCGCTGCAAGCGCTGTGAATGGATCAATCATGTATCACGCCCCACTAATATATAATTAGGGCAACGCGCCTCTGGCATTGTCCTTATGACCCTTGGATAATGATAGTAGAAAGAAGGAGGCGGGCACCTGTATATACAAGCCTTATACATAACCCCGAAGGGATACATTCCAAAAGCGATTGAAGTTAGGGCGCAAATCATGGCCCCATCATATCACATTTTATTTGCGGGCTAAATTCTGAACGTCGCGTCTAAGCTCTTTTTGCTCGTCGCGCATTTCTTTCAGGAGATATTTGATGTCATCATAACGGGCTTCAAGCACGGCGATTTTCTTTTGGTTGGTAAAAATAAACCTTAAAATCGCGCCCAATGCAGCGACGATAGCTATGCCAGCGGCAACAGCGGGAGAAAGTATTGCGTCACTCAATTTCATATTGCCTCCGTACAGCTAAATGAGAAGCCGTACTTGCTAACATGATCTGCATCCCACCCCAGATCGTTACTATCCATTCTCATTACAGCCGTTGTACCAGATATTGAGGCAGATGTAGACCCGCTAATTGCAACTTTTAACGATGGCTCAATCGTGGCAGTTCCCGTTCCAGACATATCCGCAACAATCATATGAAGCTGAGAAGATGCCCCCGTGCCAAACTGCACATAATCTCCAGCCTTCAAAGTGCCGTTGAGGGTCAAGGGAATAGTGGTGTCTCCGATTGCGTGGGTTCCACTTGTGACAGATACCGTTGTCGCCGTTCCAATATTTGACTGCCCATCAGGATCACCCATCAAAAACGTATTGGCCCGCCCGCGCAGCTTCAAAAAGAAGGCTTGCCATGCGCCCGCCTGAGAGCGCTTCATAGGAGGCAAAGTAACCGTTGCTTGCCAACATGCCATAGAATACTCATAAACCTGCTCATGGCCGCTAAATGGGCTTCTGCTTTGCGCCACAGCCCGCTTGATCGACCAAGTGGACGCTGAGAACGCTGGGGTGCTGGGCATTGTGATTAGTGCCATTACGAAAGAACCTGTCCAAATGAGCCGCCGCGCCGCTTTCCATCCGCGACCGCCGCCAGTGTATCCTGTTTTATGACTGGCAGCAACGAAAGCATTTCGGCGCGAACCGTTTGAGATACCCCAGTTTCAACATTGATCGTTTGATTTACCACCGTAGCCCCGCCCTTCATGGCGTTTCTGGTATCGTGGGCATTTTTAATTGTTCCTGATGAGGCTGGAATAATAAGCTCTGGGCCGCGCTCTCCGACAAGGTAAGGTCTGCCCTTAGACATTGCACCACCACCCGCAGAGGCTTGCGGTAAAGCGCCCCCAAACGCATCACCAGCCCCAGCCTTAAATCCTGATCCATCGTAACGAAGGGGAACTCCAAGCGCCCTTAAAATCGCATTTACAATTAAAAGCTTGATAGCCTGAGCCAGCATTTGTTTTACAAAATCTTTGAACATATTTTCAAAATCTTGAAGTGAAACCTTCGCGCCCATTGCCATATCAGCGAAAGCATTTGACACCCCATCGGCTAGTTGAAGCGCTCCATTTTGAAACGTCGAAAACATAGGGTTTAGCTCAAGGGTTCTAAGGCCCAAAAGCGCCATAGCCGCATCGTAATTAGCCGCGCTTATCGCGCCAGCGTCAAAAGCAGCGTTCAGTGCGTCTTGGCTTTTTTGAATACTATGGTTAGCGTCAACTTGGCTCTCAACAAAACCTACACCCGCGTCTATCCTTGCTTGCTGGTTTGCAAAATATTCTTTTTGTTTTTCCTCATCTATGGCGGCTTTTCTTGCGTTTATATCTTTCTGGGCTTGTGTCGCTGCCAACCATTTCAGTTCATTTTCCGCAAGAGCGGGAAACTGCCTCTTAAGGTCAAAGAGCTTGCTTTCAGTGCGGATTTTTAATTCGTCAACATCTGATCCATCTTTTATTGCTTGAGCTAATAAAAGCCTTTGCTGGTTCTCAAAGGAGAGAACGTCAATGAGGTCTTTTTTCGCATCCCTTTGATCAAGGATTGCCTGATTGTTTTTCAGTAAAGCAGTAATATCTTTATTTAGGGCGTCAGTGTTTCCCGTCTCTGATCCACCACTCGTGTCGGGAGAGGGGCTTGTGAACGATGGTTCAATAATATCTGTCTGGGATGCTAAAATATTTCTTTTCTCAATTAAATCCTCAAGAGTGTCATTCAGTTCTTTTGTTTTGCTGCTAGTAAAATCTGCATCACCCGCCATTTTTGCATATGGACTATCAGAATTTGCCGCATCCGTGTTTGCTTTAGCTAAGTTTTCTAACTGCTCTCTAGTAGAAGCAATTTGAATGTTTAAAAGGTTCATTTCTTCTTGGGCGGGCCTTGATAAAACGCCAATGCTTTGCAAAAAGCTTCTGGTTGCCGCCGCCGCGTCCCTAAGAACACCAACAATCTTTGTAACTATGGGAAGGAAAATTGTTCCAAGCTCAACACCCAACTCAGCCAAGTCAGCTTTCAATCCACGCAACTGATTTGCGAAGCTTCCCGCCGTTCTTAAAGCATCCCCCTGCGCGTCTGTTGTTCCCGCTGTGATTAGGTTTAAACGCGCTTGAACCTTTTCTGCGTTTGTAACCTCTGCGCCCGTGCGCTTGATGCCCATCCGCAAAAGCTCTTGCTTCAAGGTTGCCTCGGTTATGACAACGCCGAACCTTCGAACTGTCTCATGGTTCCCAACCAAGGCGCTTTGAAACGCCTCCATTGTTTCGGTGTCATTAGCGTTATTGAATGACGCAACGTCAACAGCCAGCTTGGTAAGCTCAACAGAAAGCTTCGCAGCCTCACCCCTTGCGAAACCCATCGGAACAAAAGTGTCTTGGATGCTTGAGGCCATACCTTCAAGCTCATGGGTAGATCGCCCAACCTCATCTCCGAAAGCCTCAAGGGCCGCAACGGTTTCATCCCTAAAAGCCCCGAATACGACCTTGGACTTGCCCTGCATTTCCTCAACATCAGAGGCGAGGTTAATAAGAGCCGCACCCGCTCTTGCGCCTTGTTGAACCACAACAGCCGCTACCGCAACTTTCATTGCGGTTCCGATACGCTTAAACGCGCCAGCTATGCCCTGAGTGGATTTATCAACGTCTCTTTGAACCTTATCCAAAGAACGCTTTAAATCAGACATATCCGCTTCAATGCGGACTAGAAGGGTATCAACTGTTGTAGCCATTAATCTGGATACCTTTCCATTAAGTCCTCTAGCTCATTTCTTTGAAGGGGCGGCGGCGCTCCCCCAGAATTGAACTCTGCAAAACCCTCTAAAGCAGCATAGAACTCAACAAGGCTCATGTTCCAAAAATCATCTGGCCTCATCTGCATTTTCCCCAGACCGATTTGCATAAAATCAGTCCAAGGGAAATTCTCTACGCTGCTCCCGCCGTTGTTTCGTTTCCCTCATCTTGCCCCGCGTTAAGGGCAGAGGCCAATACCTCACCACAAACCCGCATTGCATCAGCCAGCCCAGCATCCCAGACCGCCCTTTGAATATCCTTCATGGAGACATCATTGCCGCCACCCTTCACAATAGGATGAATTATGCCGCAAATTTCTGTTGTGGTAAGATCGCCCTCAGTGAGCTTTCCCAGAATTTTTATAATTCCGTAACCACAAAATGCTTCAATCCTCGCCAGCCCGTCCATTGTCACCCTTGAGTTCCAAGTTTTTTCGCCCAGCGTTATGAGCATTTCCCCGCGATTTGGGTTTGTCATGTTTCACTTCCTTTCCACCTATTAGAAGTTGTTCCCCGCGACCTGATACATCGGTCACGGTTTCTGCAATATATGATTTCCCTCCAGCCTTGAAGTGTCCACCCACCTCAAGGCCACAGGAGAAAGCTACTGCAAATTCGTTTTGAGAATTTGATTTGGCCCAGCCAGAAAGGGTTGAGCCATCAACCTCTATTTCAACACTGAGCCAACTCATTTTTAAGCCGCCGTAAACGCGAAGGTTCCAGCGCTCTCAAGTGTGATTGAGTATGTGACTTCGCCGTTATACTCACCCGCATATTCAAGCGTGGCGATCATCATTGGGCCAGCGAAAGTTCCAAAGTCTGGAATGATCACATCAAAATCAACGAATGTTCCCGCTGTTCTTTGAGCGTCAAAAGCAGTGCGAACCGCTGCCTCTGAGGCATCATCAGTGAAAACACCCGATCCAGAAACGCTAAATGACTGGACGCCGCCGCCCGCCAAAAGCTGTCTCAAGCCAGAGCTATCTTTGGTTGTTACATCAACCGCTTCGTCGTTCATTGAAATTGAGGTTGAGCGCAATCCAGCAACAGTTGTTGCTGTGCCACTAATATCAACCTTCAAAAGCATTGCGGAGCCTTTTTGTGCCGCCATGTTCTTTCTCCTTAGTTATCAAACACAATGGCGCGAAATCTCATGACCCCATGCCGCGTTATTCCATCAGGTTCTTCAAGGGTTGTGGCGAACTCTTGCCGTATGTTTACCAGTGAAGCACCTGACACAGTTATAGCAGCATTATGAAGGTTTTGGTAGACCTGTTCCATAATGTGCTTTATTTCATATCTGCCCCGATATTCAGACCAAACATGAACGGTTAGTGTATGCTCCACCGCATCCACGGTTTTCGTGCCATCATTGATGGCGGTTTCTTCTCCAATATTGATATATGGCGCAGAAGTTCCCTCTGGTATATCATCATATACTGGTACATCCGCAACGCTTGCACCAGTTATGGTTGCATCGTTTAGCTTTGCGTATATAGCCTTTTGTAGGTTCCATGAGTGTAACGCCATTTAAACGCCCCTTGACCGCAAACGTGCAAACATTCTTCTGATCTTCGGCCTATTTTCCTCAAGCGCTGGTTGAAGGTATGGCCTAGCGCCCATCTTGCTTGTGCCAAACTCTAAGAAGCCAGAGTAATCTGCACGGCTTTCAACAGCCCCGCCGAACTTATCAGCATCTAAAACCATAAAAATATTGCTTGCGAGAAATCCAGTATCAGAGTTTGGAGGATTACCAGCAACGGAGGCGGTGTGCTTACCATAGGTTCTACCCTTGCTTTGGTGTTGCTGTATGCTTGTTTTCGCGGTGTTCATGGTGTCTTGGACACCAGAAGCTATAATGTTCCTGACAACCGAAGCGTATTTAGCCTCGACCTTAGCATATTTTGGCGCTCTCGTTACCCTCGTCTTAATGCTTGTCATGAGGCAACCCCCTCCTCACAATCAAGGTCAAGGAACTTAAACCTATTGTCCACATTCAAAACGCCATTGATCGTAAAGGTTCTTGTGGTTTGAACGCCGTTGCGGCGATATGTTTGAACCAAGCGGTTGGCGGTTGTTAAATCTGTTCTGTAGCGAACGCGCACCGTGCTTCGAAGGGCATCCCTAAGCTTGTCTGCGAAAACCGCCTCATTTGAAGATTGCGGAGTTATGCTTGCGAAAACAGTAGCCACCTTTGTCCAAGCGATAGAAGATCCACCGCCTTGATCTGAGGTTCTTGTCGCAGCTTGTAGCTCAAGCCTATTTCGCATATTCCCGATAGACATTTAGCCGATCCCCGCCCTGACCATTCCCTTGTATGGCGTCGAACTGAACCTCATTATTTGATATGGCTGTAAAAGCTGCGTTATGAGCTTGGGGGGCTGCGGAGGGGGGAACCTTTCAAAGTCTCCACGATGCTCATACATAAAGGCGCAATACTGCATCATTGCGATCCTAATAGGCTCTGGGACGCTTTGAGTGGTTGTGCCATACCCAGCGGTATAAGTTATCTTTAATGCGTTAGAAGCCCGTAAATCTGTGGGATATGAGCCGCCATCCCTGAGAATAACACGGGCTGGTTCCCTGATCGTATCAACATAATAATTCTTGGCGGGCCAAACGGTCTCTGTATCTTGATCCGTTATAGTCAAAGCCCCGCCCATATTGCTGTGATTTCCGCAATAATAATAAAGGGCATCGGGCGCAGAGGCATCAACGGTTATCTCTGTATAAGAACCAGCGCTTCCCGCAGTTCCATTAAATGTAACGCCTGTTGTGTATTCATTCCCACCACCGTGCGTTCCATGTTCCGCTGTAGAAAACTTAAAAGGGTGGCCTGAATTTGAACTATCGTCTTGTTTAAATCTATATGTAGATCCACGCTTGAGAGTTAGGGTGGGCTGAGAAGTGCCATCAATTACAATAACGCCGCCCGCTACAGTGACGGCATATTCCAAATCTTCCGCATCACCATCATTGTAATATTTAATATCTGTAACACTAATTGCAGGGGCCAAGGCTAACTCAATGTGGTTTTGATAATTAACAATATCAGGGCCAGTTTTCCAACCTTCCCACAACGGCATATCAACAGGAACGAACCCATCCATCCATTGCTGCATGGTGCGAGTTATGAGCGCTCGTCCTGTGTAGTTTTCAGCCCACTCCCGCGCCGCAATGATTAGGCTCATTACAAGGGTTTCATCTACATCATCGTCAAGCCTCAAGCTATCCCGCGTTTCAATAACGGTAAGCGGCTCTCTTGCGGGCTGTGTTTCTACGACTAATCCACTCATGATATATCATCCGTTACTGTTATTCTGATAAAATCAGAATTTGGGAATGTTTCAATTTTTCCATCGGTAAAGGTTACTTGGAACTCAGCCTCATAAGATCCTATCGTATCCGTATCAGCCGCGACCCACTCATATCTAACTTGACCGCTATCTGCATTATGAATAATCGCGGCGGCATCTGTTTTAATTGTAGTTTGCCCAACGGGCCGCATCTTAAAAACGGCAGTCGAGCCAGTAAGGTTTACCGCAACATCGTTACCATCTTTGAGGGTCACAAGAATAATCGGTGCTGTATCGTTCTGCTTAATGTAAAAAGCCATTCGCTGCGTCCATTAGTTTCTAGCCGCACTCTACACGAAAACATTGTATAAGTTAAGCAGCTTCGTTGATCTCATTAGCCTCAAGAATTTCAACAGAATTTCTTGTGCTAACCTCTACTACTATATTCCTGCTTTCTTGCTCATCAGCATATCTACCTATGCCCGCATCAAACAAAATATCAGGAATGATCGGAGCGCCCGTTGTGATGTTACTGGCTGAAAGAGTATGCACCTGCGCAAAGGCCGTGCTTGGAACGCTAGGAACGCCCGTAGAGATATTTGCGGTGGTAAAGGCATAAATAAAGTTTGGATCAATCTGGGGAACGCTAGGCGCTCCTGTAGTAATACCCTGACCGCCTAGAATGTGGGTTTGATTAAGAACCCCGCTATCAATCACGGGAGCGCCCGTTGTTATATCTGGCGTTGTAAAGATATGCTCTTGTGTGATTGCTATATCGGGAACGCTAGGAGCGCCCGTTGTAACGTCTGCGGTTGTAAAAATATTTACTTGCTCAATAAGGGGCGACCCAACGTCTACGGGATCTGTCGCAAAGCCTTGCGGGGTTATGACATGGTTTTGAGAAATAGCCGCCGTTCCAAGCGTAGGATTACCTGCATTGAAGCCTTCACCAACAAGAACGTGCGTTTGATTTATTAATGCCGTTCCTAAGACTGGGCTTCCTGATGTTAAATCTGCCCCAAGCAACTGATGATCTTGCGCTATCGTAGCGGACCCAAGAACAGGCGCACCAGTATCAAGGTCGGGCGCGTCAAAGCTTTCTTCCTCTGACATTGTGCAATCATCAACAACGGGCGCTCCCGTCGAAACATCTGCCGTTGCAAGAACATGCGTTTGATTTATAGCGGTGTTCGCAACAGTCGCCGCTCCCGTAGTTATGGCGCTTGCGGTTATTACATGATTTTGATCTATCTCCGTAGAGCCAACACTAGGCGCACCCGTATCAAATCCCGTTCCGCTCAAGATATGAACTTGAGTTATCCCTGCGGTTCCTACGTCTGGCGCACCCGCATCTAAATCATTACCCGCCAAAACATGAACTTGCGAGATAGCCGCGGAGCCAACCGACACGGCCCCAGTGGTTATCGTTTGGGGCGCAATAACATGATCTTGATTTATGGTTGTATTTCCAACCGTAGGCGCACCCGTTGTAAGATCACCAGTTAAAAGAGGCGTTGTAAGGACAAGCGTTGTTTGACCTATAGAAACCGCGCCTGTTGTTATAGCAGTTGCGTTTAAAATATGCTCTTGAACAAGGGTAATATTAGGAACAATGGGCGCACCAGTAAACAGGTTTGACGTGTCAAAGGTTTCATCCTCTGCCATGTTTGCCGTAGGAACATCAGGAGCGCCCGTTGTTATATCTTGAGGCTCAAGGATTTGGGTTCCAGCTATTAAAGCTGTATCAATAACAGGCGCACCCGTTGTAATGCTATCAGCACCCAAAACATGATTTTGAGAAATAGTAGTTGTCGCAACGCTAGGCGCGGCGGTTGTGATTGATTGACCGCCCAAAACATACAAATGCGTAGCTGCGGAAAATGGCTGCGTACTGAATGGATTTAAAGCGTTCATGTCAAACCTCTCTTTTCCCGCACCATATCAAATTTATATGTTTACGTCACCCTGATAGCGACTTGTCCACATGGTCAAAGAATACTTCACACCAGATTTTAAAGGATTGACCTTATGCCCATGCGTGACTGCGCTTGGAAATAGGATGCAATGCCCCAAAGGAACATTGATATTTGAAAAGTTTTGATGCGGGAAAATTAATTCCGCGCCCTCATAATCTTCGTTTAGCTTTACGCTTCCAGTAACCAAAGAAGCATCGGTATGAAACCCAAGGCTGGTTTGCGTGTCCATCGCATAACGCATAGCAAAAGCATCCCTCAAACCTATGTGTTCCATTGGGGTCCATTTACTTTCTGCAATCTTTCCTAGATGATCTCTCCATGCCGCCTCAAGCTCTGCCCATATACCAAGCTTATCGGCCCTAATCTCTTGCGCGGGGAACTTATCGCCCGCCATTTGGCCCCATCCACCTACTGCCTCAGATTTGGCAATTATATCTTTGCATTGCGCCTCTGAAAGAAAGGGAACGACAAGAATATCTTTTGCGACCTCATCATAATTTAAAGAATTTACTGGCGGGCTTTCAATGGCGTTTTGAATGTATCCAAACTTATCCGCTAACGAATTAAACCTTGCCTTTGCATCATCGCCGCCATTCCCATGATATATGCAAGGGCAACACATCCCGTTAGATATTTGCTGACCGTTATAGCTAACCTCATCATCGCACTGAAAAATATAGCCCTCATGGTCTAGCTTCACATTCAGCCCATTGGCCCCAAGATACCGCTTCTGCATCCATAGTTGATCGTCTTGTCCATTGGCTACGACCTCGCTAAAGAAGTGATTGAGCCGCGCGACCTTCCCCATATAAACACCGCTATTTAGGTATTTGTATGGCGTTGGCGTCATGGGGAACTGCGGCGCTATTGTCGGCTCAGGCCAGCAAGATTTTTCCGCTGCAAATAAAATATCGCAATCAAACCCATCAAAACGCTCTTTGATCGAATGAATGTTATCTGTAAATAAAACGTCATACCCATCAACGAAAAGAACAAGATCCTCATCAGGTAAGGTTTGAATGTGGCTGCGAACAAGGTTTATCTTGTGACCGCCGCCTTGCCCCGCCATGGTGCCGCCATCCCACTCGACGCCCTGTCCTAAATTTAAATACGTTATGCCGTGGCGCTTGGCTGACTGCTCAAGACCCCACATTTTATTTTCATCCGTTCCAACAGTAATAATATGAGTTTGCATTGATCCACCTTCAATTTCGCTCGGCCTTACTGACCGTGGTATTTGTTTAACAAGTTCTGGTCTATAAAAATAGTTAAAAGAATTTTTTAGCTTTAAGGGCAACCATTCATCGGCGGGAATAATGTTTCCCGCGAACCCCTCGCACAGCATCGCGGCGGTCTTTGGAGTTATGGCGTAAGCGTGAGCATTATACCAATATCCAAGGCTGTTCTCCCTATGGCCCAGCCAAACGCTGTCATGAGATTTTAAAAGCCCATCAATCTCCGCAACATCAAAAGAAGAAAAAACCGCATCTTCCTCAAGCACGATCCCCGCAACGCCAGAAGCGACAATCTTTTGCCACACACGAAAATGGCTCACTGAGCAGCCAAATTCCGTTTTAAGCAACCCTCGCCCTAGAAGCGGATCAACCCACGCTCTATCGGGCTTACAATCGCTCTCTGCTATTATTTGCGCCCAATCTTTCCCCCTCGCGTCGAAAGCATCGCCATGCAGGGAAATTTGATAGACTATTGCCACCTTGGGCCTTCAAACCACGCAACAAGGCTTTTTCTTGTGCCGCTTGTTATTGGTAAGACCCTATGCCGCAAATAGCTTGGGAAAACTAGAACAGTTCCCTTGATGCGGGACGAGGCATCTGGTGTTTGACATTCCGAGAACTCAAAGCCCCCGCCCTCATATTCGCTTGGATCTGAAAGCTGAACGGTTACGCTTAACTTTCTATCTCGCGCCTCGTTGCCATCCCAGTTTACATCAATATGCCAATCGTAATGACCACCTTTTCTAGCATGATATTCTGTAAATTGAAGGTCACAAATATTTTCTACTTGAAAATGGAAGGCGTTTTCATTTGCCGCCTTAACATATGACCAAAGAATATCTTGAATTTCTACATTGCCAGTCAACCAAGATATATCGCTTGATCTTATGCTCATGTCTCCGTTGTTGAAGGTGGTTGCTGATTGAGATTTTACCCAAGAACTCTCTTCTAAAATCTTAGATACATTTTCATCAGAAAGACCCCCAGACCACATTTGCCAATTTTGCCGCATTATTACCCCCTTTGACCTCTACACCTTTGAACTTTCAGCAATTGCTACAATATCCCTTCGCAGACTTGACTGCATAAACAAATCATAATTTTGCTCCAAAGTATTATTTTTTTCGTAGTTTTTCAAATCCGCGCACAGAAAAGATTTCTGCATCGCAGAAGATCCCCACAAAACTTTGTGTAGTGCAACGTCCTTAGAAAATTTTAAATACATAAGAGGCTCGCCCTTTTTGACCTCAAACTCATTGTGAACGTAGGTTGCAACAGATAGCGCCCTAAACCAACGCCCAACATCATAGCTACCAGAAAACCCCCAAATATTTCCGTTATGCAAATAGGGCGGTGTGACCGTCAACATGCAGGGATTATCGGCAAAGCACAATAAAAAATGATTGTCTAACATTTGGCATATTGTTGTTGAAACTATTTCCTTACCGCCAGAAAACCCAACAGTAGGAGAACCTAAGTCTATTGACCCAACCAATGCAGAGGGCCTTGTTCCATTTCTAGGGCATATTCTTATATCAAATGGCGCTTTTAATACATAGGTGTTCTTGAAGGAAGCTGCGAACGAAGGGCACTGTAAGAGGACTTTATTTTCTTCTGATATAAAGCTTTTAACGCTTGCGGCTAATGGCTGCAAAGAATTGGCCTGATAAGATAGCGGGCTATCTTCAAGTGTCCCATAATATAGATTTACCATAATTCCCCCGAGGTTTACTCAGGTAGTATAGGCCAATCTATTGATCTAGGAAAACCCTCTTGTTGAGGAACGTTTAACAAATCAAGCCTATATTGCGCCCATTGCGCTTTTTTGCTGTCTGTTAATTCTTCCCACCTCAAGGCGTTAGATGCAATCTTATCAACGTTCTTTTTTAAAAGATAATCCCTTTCTATCCTAGCATTAAGCGCCATATCTGCGGTTTCTCTTTCTTCATTTAAAACCCAACTAGAATTTACCCAATCATAAAATTCATTTGGCCTTTCTGTAATTTCGATCCACCCAGATGGAAACGACGCATATACATGGTCAGGAAAATCTGCGCTATTGTCACCCGTATCAGAAACCCAATATCCAGCTTCTTCTTCAAAAAAATGTTTTCTAACCATTTGGCCCTCTTAATCTCATAGCTTCAAGCAGGTTACTAATAACCCATATTTATTTCCAGATGGGCTAGGGGAAAGATTGAAATGACCGTTGTAACCCCAACTTTGAGAAGCCCTAAACATTTGAAAATATTTTGTTGAAGATATATTAATATAGATCCTAGCCTCAGACTGCGAGGACGCATAATTGTTATCATCTGCATGAACCATGCGACCATGATAATTAACACTATCCGTAACATTTTTTACCATCATTTGTGAGCCGTGACTGTCGGTAAACTCTACACTTACATCCAGATAATATTGACCCGCTGGCAAATAGAATTGATTACTAGAAATACCTGATCCACTTATGTTGTTGGAAATTACGGTATTCAAGGGAAGGGATACCATCGTATTGCCAGGACTGTATGCCAATGTCCCACTTGATTGTGTATAGCCAAAGATTGAAACCTGACCCGTTCCCGCTGCCCCTGTGGGTCCAGTTGGGCCTGCCGAGCCAGTGCTTCCCACTTCCCCTTTTTGACCCTTTTGCCCCTTTTGCCCTTTAGCGCCAACAGGTCCAGTACTCCCTGTTGGGCCTGTTGGGCCTGTGTTGCCTGTTTGACCTTTTTGTCCTTTATCGCCCTTTTGTCCCTTGGCTCCTACCGATCCAGTTTCGCCTGTTGGGCCTGTATCCCCTATTTCACCCTTTTGGCCTTTTTGGCCCTTTTGTCCCGCGCTACCTGCGTTTCCTACTTCCCCTTTTTGACCTTTTTGACCTTTTTGGCCCTGCGGGCCTGTCGCGCCGCCAGCACCTACTTCACCCTTCTGTCCCTTTTGCCCCTGCGGCCCTGTACCGCCTGCAGTCCCCGTCTCGCCCTTTTGTCCTTTTTGACCCTGCGGGCCTGTGCCGCCCGTAGAACCCTGCGGGCCTGTCGGGCCAGTCGGGCCAGTAGCACCCGTATTTCCTGTTTGGCCCTTTTGTCCTTTTTGTCCTGTTGACCCAGTATTTCCTACCTCGCCTTTTTGGCCTTTGGCCCCCGTGCTTCCCGTGTTTCCAGTTGGGCCTGTCGGACCCGTTGGACCTGTGGCTCCAGTCTGCCCCTTCTGGCCTTTTTGCCCCTGCGGACCCGTTGGGCCTGTGCCGCCTGTCGGTCCAGTATTTCCTACCTCACCCTTCTGACCCTTCGCGCCATTAGATCCGTTTGAACCCGCTGGTCCTGTGGCTCCGACTTCGCCTTTTTGACCCTTGGCTCCTGTCGATCCAGTAGGCCCAGTGCCGCCTGTGGGGCCAGTGTTTCCGATTTCCCCTTTTTGACCTTTGGCTCCAGTCGGCCCTGTCGGTCCTGTCGATCCTGTCGCGCCGACCTCACCTTTCTGGCCCTTGGCTCCATTGGAACCTGCAGCCCCAACTTCGCCTTTTTGCCCTTTTGAACCCTGCGGTCCTGTCGGTCCCGTTGATCCTGTCGGCCCTTGAAGCGCAACATTGGCAACGGTTTGCTTTTCCCATGCGCTCGCGCTTACGTCATAGATTGGTATAAGATCCGTCGATGATGCGTCAGTGCCCGTAGAGAAGGCCGTGAGTGCGGTCTTTACGTTTGCCGCATCCGTTACATCCGCATTTGTTTCTATCGTGTCTAGCTTCGTGCCATCCGCTGCAACGTCACGCCCGTCAATAGTTCCGCTTGCTGCAATATTTCCTGTTACAGATACGCCTGTGCTGGTGGT
>Ga0181563_10003556_pt1 | contig 14821 bp, 9 predicted proteins | sample 011ome_25_FD_133759 | JGI IMG/M metagenome (GOLD analysis project Ga0181563, IMG submission 133759) | Coastal salt marsh microbial communities from the Groves Creek Marsh, Skidaway Island, Georgia - 011512CT metaG (megahit assembly) | ecosystem: Environmental > Aquatic > Marine > Intertidal zone... | reverse complement strand
TTTCATCTTCGGTCCAAATTCTTTCACATACACTGAATTCCTCAGCAACATTAGATGCATCAATCATTTCTTCTTTGTCTGATACTCCGCAAGAAGTATAAAACGGAATACATAATAGTAATGCAGCAAGTTGTATTAATTTCATAGTCTTTTATTTTGGCTCACAAAAATATCATTAACAAGCTAATAATCATACATTTTTGCAGATAGAAATTAATTAATTTAGATAGAATAGTGAAAGATATCGCTCAAAACTAATTCTCTACATATCATTTCAAAAAAAAACTGTACTTTCGGTGCTCGTAAAAAACACATAATAAATTATGAGTGAAGAAACTGCAAATAACGAAAATTTAGAACGAAGCGAACAAGGAGAAATTTTCGGACACCCTAAAGGACTATTTTATTTATTTTTCGCTGAAATGTGGGAACGTTTTAGTTTCTATGGAATGAGAGCCTTATTGGTTCTGTATTTATCGACTCAACTCTTTAAAGATTTGATGAACGGTGAAGAGGTTGCATTCTCTATTTATGCAGCCTATGGGGCTCTGGTTTACTTTACTCCAGCAATTGGAGGAATGCTTGCCGATAGAATAATTGGGAAGAAAAACTCTGTGATGCTAGGTGGAATTTTGATGTGTATTGGACACTTTACCATGGCATTTGAAAGCGAATCTATATTCTTTTTATCATTAGGTTTATTAATTATTGGTAATGGATTTTTTAAACCAAACATTTCTACATTGGTTGGAAACCTCTACAACGAAGGTGATAAAAGAAGAGATGCCGGTTTTACGATATTTTATATGGGCATTAACCTTGGTGCATTCCTTTCTCCATTGGTATGTGGATGGTTAGGGCATTCGTATGGATGGCATTATGGTTTTGCTGCAGCGGGTATTGGAATGTTGGCCGGAATTGTTGTATTTTGGAGAGGAGACAGAAAAAATGTTTTTGGAGATCAAGGGCATCAACCAGCTCCTTATAACGAAAAAAAATACGGTGGATTTAATATTCTTGTTTGGATTTATGCAGCAGCTTTTGCTTCAGTGCCTGTATTTGCATTTTTAGTAAACAAAAGTGAAATTGAAGTTCCTTTCGTACATCTTAAGTTGATGGAGTTCTTACTTTGGTCACTATTAAGTTTAGTTATTATTTACTTAGTTTATTTGTCTGCTACTAAATTGAATAAATCAGATATTAAAAAACTAGGAGCTATTATAGTTCTTACATTCTTTATTACAATATTCTGGTCTTTCTTTGAGCAAGCAGGTTCATCATTAACATTATTTGCTGAGAAAAATGTCGATCTTGTTCTATTAAATGCAGCACAAACCAATTCGATAAATGCAGGTTATATCATCTTGCTAGCTGTACCATTCTCTATGATGTGGGTATGGTTGGATAAAAAGAGAAAAAACCCGAATACTACCATTAAATTTGGTTTAGGTATTTTACAATTAGGACTAGGTTTTTTAATTTTTGCAATGAGTGCTCCTTATATGGGGACGACTGGATTAGTGCCAATGATGTTCTTAATGTTAGGATATTTATTAATAACTACTGGTGAGCTTTTCGCTTCGCCAATAGGCTTATCTAAAGTAACAGAGTTATCTCCTGCTTTCTTAGTTTCATTTATGATGGGAGTTTGGTTTTTATCTTCATCATTTGCTCATCATATATCCGGAGTTATTGCCAAAATGACGATTCCTGCTGTTAGTGAAACAGAGTATGTGCAAGAAGATAACTTGTTTTTCAATTTTGCCACTTGGGCTTCAGGGTGTGATCAAAATGCCGTAGGGAAGTTTAGTTATGAATACGACAAGGCACATGGTGCTATTGTAGACACAAACATACATTGGAAAAGTGTTTCAGTTGAATCAAATGGAAGTATTACCGTTTTAAAGAATGAAACATTTGAGGCTACTTCAAAATACACAGACTCATTAACTGCAGCTGAAATAGCTTTCAAGGCAACAGACACTCTATATACTATAAACAATGACCGATTTAAATATCCAGAAACAGCTCAATTAGTAGCTTATAACAATACATTTGATTTAATGGATAATGTGAATGAATCTTGGATAGCAGCGAAAGGACCAATAGTTGAAGCTTCAGATAAGATAACACCAACCTTGACAAAGCTTAATAGTTTTGCAGAAAGAAATTTGATTTTAGCCTATCATCGCTACAATCAAGTTTTCCAAGAGAAAGCGAATATGCCTTCTTTCGAAGAGGCATATGATTTATTAAGTGGAAAAGATACAACACTAACTGTAGAGGAAAGAAAGCATGAATTAGAGAAGGTTACCCAAAAATGGAAATCGAAAGCAGAAAAATTAATTGCTCTAGAAACTGCAATGATAAAAGAAAATCCAGAATGGGCTAAGGCTGCATTCCAATTTAACTCGGCATTAGAAAATCACAAAAGGCAAGTAGCTCCAATTAGAGGCCTTGCAACCTATGCTAAAATATTTGCGCAAATAGCATTAATTTCTTTCATGTTTGCAATACTAGCATTTATTGTTTCTCCAATAATGAAAAGATGGATGCAGGGTATTAAATAACATTATTTCTTATAACAATAAAAAAGCCACATCAATTGATGTGGCTTTTTTATACAAATATTTTTCCTGGGTTTAGGATTCCTTTTGGATCGAAAAGCTGCTTTATTCCTTTCATCAATTCTAATTCTACTTTTGTGAAAGCAATGTCCATATATTGTTTCTGAACATAACCAATTCCATGTTCTCCAGAAAGCGTACCTCCCAAGGCGACTGTTAGTTCAAACAACTCTCTAATCCCTTTCGTTAATTCTTTATTCCATGCAGCATCGCTCATATCCCCTCTAATAATATTGATATGAAGATTCCCATCACCCGCATGTCCATAGCAAATAGATTTGAAGCCATACCTATTCCCTATCTCCTTTACACCTTTTAGCAATTGAGGAAGTTGATATCTCGGCACCACGGTATCTTCTTCTTTGTATATCGAAGTAGCTTTAACAGCTTCGCCTACCCGTCTTCTTAAAAACCATAGTGCTTCCTTTTGTGCTTCTGTTTCGGCAAACATTATTTCACCACATTCTAATGCTTCAACTACCGAGGCAATCACCTCACATTCTTTGAATAAGACCTCTGTATCGTTTCCATCCACTTCAATAAGCAAATGTGCTTGTTCATTATCCTTTAATTTAACAGGACTTTCTTTTGTAAAGTCCATCGCATACTGTATTGCATCTCTTTCCATAAACTCCAAAGCTGAAGGTGTAATTCCAGCCTTAAATATTGCAGAAACTGCCTGACAAGCTTTCTCTGCTGATGAAAAAGGAACTAACATTAACATATTTCGCTTTGGACAAGGAATTAGCTTAAGCGTAGCTTGGGTAACTATTCCCAAAGTTCCCTCACTACCTACCATTAATTGAGTAAGGTTATATCCAGTTGAGTTTTTCAAGGTATTAGCACCTGTTTCTATGACTTCCCCATTTGCCAGTACCACTTCAAGATTGAGCACAAAGTCTTTTGTTACACCATATTTTAATGCACGGGGTCCCCCCGAATTCTCGGCAATATTGCCTCCTATAAAGCAAGTTCCTCTGCTAGCTGGATCTGGGGCATAATACAATCCTTTTTCTTGAACAGCTTCTTGCAATTCTTGTGTAATAACAGCACTCTGCGTAACTACCTGAAGATTATCTTCATCAATTTCAATAATTTCATTAAACCTTTCCATTGAAAGTGATATCCCTCCATGAACACACAAAGCACCCCCACTCAGCCCCGTTCTTGCTCCACAGGGAGTAACCGGAATGTTGTACTTCGATGCTAGTTTCATTATGTCGCTTACTTGATTTGTATTTGCCGGTTTAACTACAACTTCTGGCGGGAAATTTAAATCCTCCGTTTCATCGTGGCAATAATCTTCTAAACGGGTTTTTTCAGTAAAGCAATAATTATCTCCTACAACATTTATTAGTTCCTGCTTAATTTCTAATGTTATAATACTGAATTTCATTCCGTTTGATTATTCTTTTTATCCTTTAGATAAAGCTAAAAAAGGTTTCGAATAACAAAGCTAAAAATATTCTTTTATTTTTTTTTATTCCGAACTTGTGAAATTAAATAATGCTAGTATATTTGCAGCCGCTAGCAGAAAACCGTTAGATGATGTATCACATCCGATTCAGTAGCTCAGCTGGTAGAGCACATCCCTTTTAAGGATGGGGTCCTGGGTTCGAACCCCAGCTGAATCACAAAAGCCTTTCCATTCCGATAGTTTTCGGAAGGAGAGGCTTTTTTTGTATAGAGGTTTAGGAACATCCTTTATCACTTGCCTGTAAAATATTTATTATTATATTTATAGTATGAACGCTATTTCAATACAAGCCACAGAGTCAACACCCACTATAAAATGTGATTTTGAAAATGAGCTTATTGAAATTTTAGGAAGGTCGATACCTGAAAATGCTACGGAGTTTTATTCTCCTTTAATTGAATGGGTAACAGACTTTGGTAACTCGGAGAAACAGAACCTTAAAATTATTTTTTTTCTGGACTATCTCAATTCCATTTCGTTTAAAATGATATTCGAAATACTATTACTTACGGAAAAAATAAAGCAGGATGGCAAGAACGTATCAATTCTGTGGAAATATGATGAAGGTGATGAGCAAATACTAGACGAAGGATCTTATTTTTCGTCTAAACTAGACATTCCTTTTTCATTTGAAGAAGTACCAGAAGAGGATTCGCCTTTTTAACTTCTAATTCCTTAACTATTTATATATTTGTAAGCATACCCACGTGCTGGAATTGGTAGACGGGCTACGTTGAGGTCGTAGTGCACTATGTGCGTGAGGGTTCGACTCCCTCCGTGGGTACAATAAATAGCTCTAAACCAACTGTTTTTGAGCTATTTTTTTTAACAATGTGGCAATTAGTGTTGATTTAAGTTCTTCGGCCACTCATTAGTCTTGTGAATAACTTGCAAAAATGTATCATTAATATATTTGGCTTTTCATTTTCACTACCTCTAAAACCTTAATATTATTCAACTTAAATTTAGAACTAAACCCGAACCCCAATAATACAAACATCATCTACTTGTTCATGATCACCCCGCCAATCTCGAAAAGTAGTAACAAGTAAAATATGCTGGTCCTCTAGCGGCAGGTGTTGATTATCAATTAATATTTGTTTTAAGCGATTTGCTTTGAATTTCTTCCCCTTTGGACCACCAAACTGATCTTGGTATCCATCTGTAAATGTGTAAATCGTGTCACCTTCATTCAATTGCAATGTATGCTCGGTAAATATTTTAGGATTTATATACTTACCTATAGGTTGTTTGTCAGCTTGAATTTCTTCCAACTCTTCCGCTCCTTTTCGTATTATCCATAGAGGATTATTGGCTCCTGACCACTTTAGTTCTTTGGTCTTCATATTTAAGGCACAAAAGCTTATATCCATGCCGTCATTAACTTCCTCTCCACTTTTAGCCAATCTCTCAATTACAATGTCTCTAGTTCTATCTAAAAGCTTTCCTGTGTCTGTTATTCCTTCCATTAATGCCTCTGTAAGTGCATTAGAGCAAACCACACTCACCAAGGCCCCTGGAACTCCATGACCGGTACAATCCGCAGCTGCATAATAAACAATTTCGTCTTTTGGCTCCATCCAGAAAAAATCTCCTGCGACTATATCTTTAGGCTCGTACATTATAAAACCATTTTTTAATGCTTCGTCCATTGCCGAAATACTTGGCATTATAGCTTCCTGTATTCTTTTGGCGTAAGTTATAGAGTCTTGTATTGCTTGGTGGTGCTCAGCAAGTTGTAAATGCTTTTCACGAATTTCCTCAGTCGCTTCTTTCACCTCTAACTCTAGATCTATTTGACGTTTCTTCAATCGTCTTGTCTGCAAGTGTATTAAAATCCAAAATAAAAAAATAATTAATATTGTATAGATTGTATATGCCCACCAAGTTCTGTAAAATGGGGGTAATACTTTAAAACTGTATTCTATAGGTTCACTCCATATTCCCCATGAACTTTGAGCTCTTAATAAAAAACTATAATCTCCTTCACTTAAGTTATTATAGGTAGCATCTGCTTTTTTGGTTATCGGACCCCAACCATCATCCATACCTTTGAGCATGTATTGGTAATTCACCATAAAATTTCGACCCGTCTCGATAGCATTAAACTCAATAGTTAAAGCGTTATGTTCAAAAGGTAAAACCAAGTTCTCTGGCAGTGGATAAAATCGTTTAATACCATCAAAGTTTATTCCTGTGAAACGCTGCCGCAAGGTATCTCGTTCTGATTGATTCAATACTTTTCCATATGTAACAACTTCTTGATGAGCCAAAACCATACTATCTTCGCTAACCAAACTATAGAAACAAATATCTCCCCCTTTTAAGCTGAGTTTATTGATAACAACCTTGGGAGGCTCATTCCTCTTATTTACAGCATTTAAATCTACCCTTGTAACTCCATTGCTTCCATGGCCCACCCATAAAACTCCATCGCCATCGCAGAACATAGATCCACTATTGTTGCCGCCGCCATTCACATCTCGAACTGGATAACCAGTAAACTGATTGTATACTTCAACTTTTATCTCTTTCTCCTTGATGCCAGTTAATAAGGACAAACCAAAGTTAGTTCCTACTATTATATTTCCATTTTTTGTCTCTTTTATTCCCATTATTACATTATCACTTAGCCCATTTTCTGTGGAATAATTCAAAAAAAGTTTGCCTTCTACGATTTTTTGTTGAATTTCCTTTTCACTTAACTTTCCAACAGCACTAAAACTTACACCTCCTCCATTGGTTCCAAACCACAAGTTTCCTTCTTTATCCAATAAAATACTGAAAACGTAGTTATTCGGAAGACCTTGTTCTAAACTAAAGTTAACAAAGGATTTTCCATCGTACCTTGACAACCCTCCTCCATAAGTCCCAAACCAAAGGTTACCTGCATTATCTTCTGCAATACTTCTGACGGTATTATGTGCAAGGCCCTGAGCACTAGTATAAGTAACAAAAGACTTCCCATCATACTTCGATACACCTCCCCCTTCGGTTCCGAACCACATATTTCCTTCTTTATCCCCTAAAATAGATCTAACAGAGTTATTAGCAAGTCCTTGCTTAGTAGTAAAAGTTACAAAAGATGTTCCGTCATATTTGCTAACTCCACTAGAGGTTCCAAACCAAAGGTTTCCTTCTTTATCAACTCCGATACTTCTAACGGAGTTACTCGCAAGCCCTTGCTCGCTCGTGAAAATAACAAAGGATTTTCCATCATATTTGCTAACTCCACCATAAGTTCCAAACCAAAGGTCACCATCTTTATCTGCTACAATACTTCTAACAGAGTTCTCCGAAAGCCCTTGTTCGGTGGTAAAAGTAACAAAGGATTTTCCATTATACCTGCTAACGCCAGCTTTAGTTCCAAACCAAAGATTCCCTTCTTTATCTGCGGCAATACTTCTAACAGAATTATCTACAAGGCCTTGCTCTAATGTAAAGTTTTCAAAAGATTTTCCATCATACTTAGATACTCCTCCACCGGCAGTTCCGAACCAAAGGTTTTCTTCTTTATCTGCTAAAATAATTCTAACATAATTGTGCGCCAGCCCATCCTCTACTGTAAAATTCATAAAAGATTTCCCATCATACTTACTAACTCCACCAGATGTTCCAAACCAAACATTTCCTTCATTGTCTGAAGTAATACTGTAAACGTATTTATTTATAAGCCCATCCTCTAAAGTGAAATTTATAAAAGATTGCCCATCATACTTGCTTACTCCAGCATTAGTCCCGAACCAAAGTAGACCTTCTTTATCTGAGGAAATACTTAAAACAGTATTGTGGGCAAGCCCCTGTTCGGTGGTAAAAGTAACAAAAGATTTTCCATCATAACGGCTAACTCCACCGTTAGTACCAAACCATAGGACTCCTTCTTTGTCCAAAGCGATACTTCTCACAAAATTATCCGCAAGTCCTTGATCTACGGTGAAGTTTTTAAAAGATTTTCCATCATACTTACTAACTCCTCCTCCAGATGTTCCAAACCAAAGATTTCCTTGATTATCTCTTGCAATACTTCTAACATAGTTATGAACGAGTCCCTGCTCAACGGTAAAGTTCACGAAGGACTTTCCATCATACTTACTAACTCCCCCACCTTGGGTGGCAAACCAAATATTACCCTCGCTGTCACAAATAGAACTTTTATCTCCCCAACTAATAGCATCCATTGCCAAACCATCATCACTAGTATATGTAGTAAAAAAAGCTTTTGGTTGGCTAGCTACATTTAGTTTTGGTTTAGGCACCTCGCTTAACCGTACCATTTGAGGCTGAAGCGTATCGTGCAGGTTTGCTATAACAATAGCCTTCTGTGCATTTATTACTAAAGCCAAAATCAACAACAAACTGCATATGAGCCAACGAAACATTTTTACAAGATAAAAATTATTGGCCTTATTATATCTTATTGATCATTAATCTGCTGAAAAGTTTCCTGATAAATAAAAGGAATAATACCAAACATAACTCATTAAAGAAGTCTCAATGTATTTTAAAACAAAAAAAACAAGTAATTAAGACTTATTATTTCAGGATAAGTATATTAGATTCTTGATTCAAGTTTCGTTTGTTATAAATAAGGAAACAACAAAATATTTTAAATTAAAGCATGAAACATTCTTTAACTATATTATTTCTAATTCTTTCAATGACTTCATGTTATTTAGAATCTAGCAATACCAAAATAAAATGCAATTGCGATGAGCTCATCTTAGATCGATTATACAACCATTTCTATATTCAAAATCGAAAACTACCATTTACTGGGATGTGCTATAAGCTGAATAAAAAAGGAGATACATTAGAGACAATAAATTACAACAAAGGAAAAGTTGAAGGTGTTTTAACCACATTTTATTCCTCTGGTAAAAAAAAATCAGAAACAACTTTCAAAAAGAATAAGTACCATGGAGATGCTAAAGAGTGGGATGAAAATGAAGTTTTAATCTTTCATGGCATCTATGACGATGGGGATTACGACTCTACATTAATTGACAATAGACGATAAATCTTCAATTTTTTCTGTAAGATCTTCCCATTCAATAATTAAATCATCTAATCGGTCTCTTTTCTTCTTAATCTTATCAAATAATTCGTTTGCTTCCTCATTAGAAGAATAATTCATTTCACCAACCTCAGCTTCAAGTTGCTTTACTTCAGCTTCTAGCGCTTCAATTTCGTGTTCGACTTTGGAAAACCGATTCTTAAACCTACGTAATTCGTTTTTCGCTTGTTTTTTCTCTTTATAAGAGTTTCCTACGTTCTTATTTTCTCCAGCTACCTTTTTACTTGGTGCAGCTTCTTCTATTTCGATATTTAGATTATTCAAGAAATAATTAACTTTTTCAAAATAAATACTGATTCCATGATTCTTTATATAATAAATTCTCTCTGTCAAATCATCTAAGAAGTCTCTATCATGAGAAACAAGTAAAAGCGTACCTGTATACTTTTTCAAGGCTTCCTTTAATACATCTTTAGAAACAATATCAAGATGATTCGTTGGTTCATCTAAGATTAAAAAATTATAGGGTTCTAATAATAATTTACACAATGCTAATCTGGTTTTTTCACCCCCGGATAGCACTTTTACTTTTTTCTCAACATCACTATCTCTAAACAAAAAAGACCCTAAAATTGCTCTTACCTTTTTACGAACTTCTCCAACGGCTACATCATCAATAGTCTCTAAAACCGTTTTATCCCCATCTAGCTTAGTAGTTTCATCTTGAGCAAAATACCCGACACTTACCTTGTGTCCTAGTTTCATTTCTCCTGAATAAGATGTATCTCCAACCAGCATTTTTATTAGCGTAGACTTACCCATTCCATTTTTTCCAATCAGTGCAATCTTCTCCCCTCTAGCAATCGTAAAGTCAAGATTAGAAAATATTTTTTTATCGGTAAAATTCTTAGAAACAGCCTTTATTTCTGCAACAATCTTTCCCGACTGAATCGGTTCTGGAAATTTAAAAGCGAGAGCAGAAGAATCTACTTCATCAATTTCAATTTTATCCATTTTATCCAGTTTCTTAATCAATGATTGGGCGAAAGAAGCTTTACTCGCTTTTGCTCTGAATTTATTAATTAACTTTTCTGTATCTTCAATTTCCTTCTGTTGATTTTTGTAAGCTGCATGCTGAAGAATTAATTCCTCTTCTCTTTTTACTAAGTATTTTGAGTAACTAAGCTTGTAATCATATACCTTTCCAGCATTAATTTCCATTGTTCTGGTCGTAATTGCGTCCAAAAACATTCTATCATGTGATATTAGCAGAATAGCTCCAGAAAATTTTTTCAAATAATTCTCCAACCACTGAATCGATTCAATATCAAGATGATTTGTAGGCTCATCCAACAGCAAAACATCCGGGTTCTGAACAAGCAACTTAGCCAGTTCTACTCGCATCTGCCAACCACCACTAAATTCATTGAAGGGTTTAAAAAGTTCTGAAGAAGAAAAACCGAGTCCTTTAAGAATCATCTCAGCCTGCTCGCCAACACCTTGACCACCTTTTAAAAGAAACTCTTCGTTTAGTTCATTAATATCCGTTAATAACTGCATGTAAGAGTCCGACTCGTAATCCTCTCTTGTAGCTAACTGGTTATTGATTTCCTCCAACTTCCTATCAATCTCAACTATTTCTTCGTTGGCAGCTTGCACCTCTTCTAAAACAGGACGCGTAGAAGAGGACATAATTTCCTGCGGTAAATAGCAAACTTTCGTTTCCTTTGCCACAGATAAGTTTCCCTCATCAATTTTAAACTCCCCGGTAATCAATTTAAGTAAAGTTGATTTACCTGCCCCATTTTTTCCTGTCAAACCAATTTTATCAGCCTTAGTTATTTGAAAAGAGACATTTGAGTATAGCTCTTTCCCTCCAAGAAACAACGAAATTTTACCTGCTGAAATCATATTCTATTGATACAAAAAAAAATACCCACAGTTCCGCGGGTATTTTAAAGAAATTAAATAATTGTTCTTTTTACAGATGCCAAACATCGTGTTCAATCTTAAACATCTCTTCTTTAATTCTCTTAGACTCCAGAAGAGCATCTAAACCATCCCAAACAGTACTGACTGATCTGTCATAAACATTTGTCTCCTTATGGATGTAACTTGAAAACTGTCTTTTCCAGAAAATATCATCAAACGACATACGCATAGCATCATTGGAGGAGTTGTAAACAAAAAAGTTTTGAAATACATAACGACATTCAGGAAAATATAACCAAAATAAATTCTTAGGTCCCATTATGTCCCCTGTTTCTTCATTTCTAAAATATACAACTGGTGAAATACCAATAATTCTTACATCCATAACAGACCTCTGTTTGTCAAAGAACCAATCTTCCTTAATCTCATAACGAATAATATCTCTGGAAGTATAAGCTTCTGCAACACTATCGTATATTTGATCTCCATTATCATCATAAACAAATTCATCTGTTTCAGGGTCAAGTCGAGCTACTTGACCAACCGTTCCAAAAAACTCCTCCAAACGTTTTACAAAGGCCGGATCATTAATATTTCCGTTAGTTGGTTTAACTGGAAATCTAAACTTGTCATCAAAATCTGCAGTTAAATCATAGATAGTCAAACTACCCTCTTCGAAAACTCCATACCTAATTACATCAAACAAGGACATACGATCCGCCATAGCCTCTTCCGGGTAATATAGTGGATGATTCAGTTTTTCACGTAAATCAATAGTTCTCCAAACCCGCTTGGACCACATAACATCAGCTTCTCGCAAATGTGCATATTGAACAACTCTTTTAGTTGGTATATGTTCTTGCACATAAACCCCATCCAAAACACCTGAGGAGGACACCCCTGTACTGGGAAGTTGAGCAAATCCAGTAGTTGCGAAACCAATAAAAAATCCCAGTTGCAAAGCGATTATTTTCATACATTTTAACATACCAAATAGTTTTAGTTATTAAATTAACTTGAAGGACAATCCTCCAATTGGCTGAGACTTGCCACTCGGACCAGCCGCTGAAACTCCAACGAAAGTCAATGGAGACCCTTTTGGCAATTTCTTAATAGCATCTTTCATGTCTTTTGTAAGCCTTCCATTTTTAGCCTTTAATTCAGCAATCTTACCGCCTTTGGTTACAATCATTTTGAACCCGGTAACAGTATATTTTACATTTAACGGACTATCTCCCAACTTAGCCAAAACTTGAGAAGCTGAAATAGCCGTTCCTTTTTTCATCGTAGGCTTATCAAATGTTTGATTCGCAAAATATGGTTTCGGCAGTGGTAGAGGAAAGATTCGAAACTCTTCTGCAGCTAATTTTACCGTGCCTCCGTCCTCTGTTGTTGCAGAAACACTAACTGTTGCTGTTTTACCTTGCCCAGGTTTAGCAATATAAAAGTCTCCTGATTTGGAAATACTGCAGCCTGAACAACTTATCTTTATTGCTTCTGGTTCGTATCCTGAGGCAGAAATTTTAAGTTTGTTATCCCAACCCCTATACAGAACAGCTAAATCAGCATTAGCTACCGTTGCAGTTGGAGCTCCAACACTATAATTAAACTTCCAAGGTTTCTTTTTCACAGCTCCTTTTTCTTTTACTTCAATAGTTCCCTCTACAATATGAGTTCCAACTCCGCCACTTAAAGTTAAAGCATCTCCTGGTTCACCTGAAAACACCAATGGATCACCCGTATGCGCTGTATCATCTATATAATATTCCAGATTCATTGCTTCAGTTGAATCAAAAGCAGCTATCATAATTTTTAGATCTAGAGAATCGCCCTGGTTGATATAACTGGACTTAGAAAATGCTAATGGAATAATTTTATTAAAACTAAACGATTCAACAGTTGCTCTTCCAGAAACAACCTCTATCGCCAGCTGTTCTGCCATCTTTACGTCATTTTTTAAAGCAGTGAATATTGTTGCTGCCGCAACTATCACCGTATGATCAAATTGATATGCAATCCATGGATATTCTTCACCATGATTACCAATAACCTCGGGAACCGTTAGCACCTCAATAATCCTCTTAATTCTTGCTTGATCACTAGGATGAACTGTTTTCAAAGCTTCTTTAATTGATTCCTCAAAAGCTGTTGTATCATGACTATTTGGCGGTCTAACTAAAATTGTAGGGTCTATATAATAATCCTTCATTCCATCAGCACCTTCCTGCGAATATTTAGCTGCCATAGTGATAATACTATCTCTAAAGCTAAATAATCTAGATTCAATATTTATCCCTCGCTCACTTGGTTCAAGGACGCCCTCTAATAAATACATATGCGGTGCAGTATCGTAATCATCTTTTTTACTCAAGGTATCCATTTGCATCAATACGTAATAAGGTTTTTCGGGAGAACCTTCTTCCGTGTAGAATGGCACAGGCATTATGGGATCTGAATGATGAACCATATCAGATGCCTCCCATACAAAAAAGTTTGAAGTCGTTCTCGACAACTCTCTTATGTCATTAGCGCTCTTAATAATACCCTCAAGATCTTCAATTTCTTTTTGAGCTGCTCCCGATGATTTCATTACCACAATCGACTGATTCATCTTATCCATCATAGCCTCTGTGGTTTTATGTGTTAGATTCGCAGCATGCTCAAATTTGTCGTTTACAATAATGAAAGCATTCAAAATAGATTTCGATACGTTCATTGCCAATAGTGCCATAAGTACAAGGTACATAAGGCCAATTAATTTTTGTCTTGGTGTTTCTTTACCGCCTCCCATGATTTAATTTTTAATAGGTTAATTTACAAAACTGATTTTTGAATTAGTACATTTCAGATTTGTCTGAATTAATCTCTACCAACATTCATAGCTGAAAGCATATTACCATAAACTGTGTTAAGCGCAGCTAAGTTACCACTTAACTCAGACATAGTTTCCTTATATTTCTTCGTATCATCGAGTGATCCGTGAAGGTTTGTCATCAACTCGTTAATTCCAGAATACATTTGCTCTGTAACTTGTAAATGCTCCGAAGCTCCTTTCAATTGCATCTCATATACATTATTTAATGCAGCTAAATTACCAGAAACCTTTTGGATTTGTTCACCCATCTGCGAACCTGCATCATTATCTGTAACTAATCCCATTAAAGATTCAGAAGCCGATTCATAAGCATCCGATAGTTTACCAACTTTTCCTGAAGCATTTTTCATGTTAGCAACTAATTCTTCATTTGCTGCAGTTGCTCCAGTTAAATCTCCCATTTGACCAGCACCCTTACTCAAGTTTTTCAGACCAGTTCCTAAACTTTCAATCAAATCCGGTTCAATTTTAGCGTCAGCCAACATATTATCTAACTGCTCAACCACAGAAACATCATCGCCAATTTCACCATCTCCTTCACCCAACTCTTCATGACCAACCTCAGAATTACCCATTGCCAATTCAGGATAAACTAAAGTCCAATCAGGGTCTTCATGCAAAGGTTCAAAAGCAGAAAGTACAAAAATTCCAGCCTCCACCAATAGACCAATAGTTAACATGGGACCAGGTATATGCAAAATTTTAAATAAAGCACCCACAATTACAACTGCTCCACCCCAACCATAAACGAATTTCATTATGGTCTTAAACTTCTTACTGGCAAAAATACTATTTCCACTCATTTTCCTTGTTTTTTAAAATTTGTTAACTACTTTGATTATTAATTTCTACTAAATATCACCTGTTCTATCAGGACCCCCACGTCCTAAATAGGT
>Ga0181563_10003550_pt1 | contig 14835 bp, 16 predicted proteins | sample 011ome_25_FD_133759 | JGI IMG/M metagenome (GOLD analysis project Ga0181563, IMG submission 133759) | Coastal salt marsh microbial communities from the Groves Creek Marsh, Skidaway Island, Georgia - 011512CT metaG (megahit assembly) | ecosystem: Environmental > Aquatic > Marine > Intertidal... | reverse complement strand
TAAAATTATTTTAAATCAGTTCAATCCAGATCACCTTCAGTATCCATTAAAGATTTATCAAAAGATGGGTTTAAAAATTAATAAATTATCCGATAGCTCTTATGAATTTAGTTGCCCTAAATTAAAACCCTTATCAAAAATTTCCACTAAGGAGTATCCAGGGTACCCTACAGATTTACAAGCTCAAATAATTGCAGTTTTGCTTAAAGTAGCTAAGAAATCAAAAGTCCAAGAAAATATATTTGAAAATAGATTTATACATATTCCAGAGTTAAGAAGATTTGGAGCAAATTTAAACTTGGTGGGTAATACAGCAGAAATAGAAAAAACAAATGAACTATATGGTGCTGAAGTAATGGCTACTGACCTTCGAGGAAGTTTTTCTTTGGTGATCGCAGCACTCATGGCCAAAGGCACAACTACGATTAATCGAATTTACCATTTAGATCGAGGGTATGAAGATTTTGATTTAAAATTAAAAAAATGTGGGGTAAACATCAAAAGAAAAAAATGAGCACACAAGATTTAATTATTGCATGCCCTAAGGGAAGATTAGAAGACAAGGTTGTCAAATATCTTTTAGATCGAGGCTTAAAAATTGAAAAAGCTTTTTTTGATGATGGCGATAGAAAATTAACTTTTAATACAAATATCCCAGAGATTAAAATAATTAAACTAAAACCCTCAGATATTCGTGCTTACACTATTTTAGGCGCTGCGGATGTCGGTTTTGTAGGCTATGATGATATTTTAGAGAATTCTTCTGAGAATATTGTCTTATTAAAGAAAACTAATATTGGCAAATGTCGAATTTCCATTGCATCCGACAAGAAAGAGATAGATTTTTCTAAAAAGAAAATTTTTAAAGTGGCAACTAAGTTTGTGAATATATCTCAGTCTTACTTTCAAGGTTTAAATATACAAACAGAAACCATTAAATTGAATGGCTCTATTGAACTTGCTGTAAAATATGGAATTGCAGATTTTATTTTAGATTTAGTGCAATCAGGAAAGACTCTAAAAGATAATCAATTATATGAAAATGTGATTATTAATAGTCATATTTCGACAGTCATTATTAGTAGTTATTTTGCCTACGATACCAAGAAAACATTAATTAAAAAACTTTTCACAAAAGGTTTATAATGAAGTTTGTCTCTAAAAATTGGATTTTTAAAAATCTTAATTCTTCTATTGCTGTAGACCCCAATGTTACTAAAACAGTAAAATCCATTATCGATGATATAAAAAAAAATAGAGATACAGCTTTACTTAAGTATGTAAGGAAGTTTGAAAATTCTAAAGCCAAACTTAATGAAATAATTTTATCTAAAAAACAATTAAAACAAGCTTTTACATCTTTAAGCTCCACCGACCGCAACTCATTAAAACTTGCTTACAAAAGAATTTACCAATACCACTCCCAACAAAAGAAAAAATCTTTTTCTATTAAAGATGACTTAGATACAACATTTTATATTGAATGGGGAGCTATTGAAAATGTAGGTTTATATATACCGGGAGGTATGGCTTCATATCCTTCTACTGTGCTAATGACGGCAATCCCAGCTGTAATTGCTGGTGTATCCAATATAATGATATGCGTTCCATCCAAAAACGGTAAAACATCTCCATTGACGTTGGCAGCAGCACATCTTTGTGGAGTGAGTCATGTCTATAATATAGGTGGGGCTCAAGCGATTGCTGCACTAGCGTTTGGCACAAAGACAATAAAAAAGGCAGATAAGATCTTTGGCCCGGGCAATCAATATGTAGCTGAAGCAAAAAAACAATTATTTGGTACGATTGGAATAGATCTTCCTGCTGGCCCTTCTGAAGTGTTAGTTATTGCTAATAATACCTCCAAGCCCGATTGGATTGCCTCCGATGTTCTTGCACAAGCGGAACATGATCCTAATGCTAAAACATATGTTGTTGCAACATCAAAGAAAATCATCCAAGAAACACAAAGAGCCATTGAGAAATTAATGAATTCAAATAGCTTTAAGAATGTTAGCCATTCCATAAAAAATAATTGTTTTTTAATTTTGGCAAAAAATACCAAAGAAATTTATGAAATTTCAAATTTTATTGCACCGGAACACCTTCATATCCATTCTCCATTTAATAAAAGTTATTTAAAAAATATTAAAAATGCTGGTTCTGTATTCATTGGGGAAAATGCTCCAGTAGCGATGGGGGACTATACTATTGGAACTAACCACGTTCTGCCCACCGATCAAACCGCCAAATTTGCTTCTGGCCTAGGTGTAGATGATTTCATGAAGAAAACTGTCTTTATCAATGCAGGAAAAAAGACTCTTCAAAAAATTACCAAACCCACAATCAACTTAGCTAAAAAAGAGGGCTTAGACGCCCATGCTTTATCTGTTGAAATTAGAAAAATAAAAACATAGTTTATATTAATATGTCCAAAGAAGATGCAATTGAATTTCAAGGTGTAGTTTCTGAACTGCTACCCAATGCTATGTTTAAAGTCAAACTTGATAATGACCACGAAGTCATAGCTCATACGTCTGGAAAAATGAGAAAAAATAGAATTAGAGTATTGGCAGGAGATAGGGTAACAGTTGAAATGACACCGTATGATCTAACTAAGGGCAGGATAACATTTAGGTCAAAAAACTAATGAATAATTTTTTAAAAGGAGCGTTACTGTGTCTACAAAACTTATTGTTACAAATTTCAAAAATTTTAAATGTGGTGTTAAACTCAATGAGGGAGAACTGGTTAATATCCGTTTTCAACCCAATGAAGATGTCCAAATTGGAGATATCTATAAAGTAAAGATTACCGAAATTCTCCCTAATGATAGTGGAGCATTTGTGTCTTATGGTAAAGGTGATCAGCGAGGTTTTTTCAAAAGAATTAACCTACCGAGCGGGGATAAAGTTCACGAAGGTCAGTCACTATTATTGCAAGTCAGAAGTATTGGTTCCAAAGATAAGGTACACTTATTTACCAATAACATTATTTTAACAGGAAAATTCATTAACCTGTTGCCGTATGGTGATGAAATTATACTAAGTCGCAGAACCAGAAAAAACTTAGACACTAATCAGCAAGATAAAATTATGGATGCACTCTCTGAGTCTGAAGTAGGGTTAATTGCAAGACATAACTTAACCCCCGAAAATTTAGAAATAGCTAAAGCTGAATTAGATTCACTTAATCAACAATGGAAAGAAATTGAGTTAAATTCTAAAGAGTTAGCAGAGGAGGGTTTGGTTTTTCAAAATACCTACTTTGATCAAAACTTTGTTTGCGACTACTCGGATAAAAATACCGATCAAATAATTTTCAGCGACCATGATCGTTTTGAACAAGTTAAGTCATGGGATGAAAAACTAGACTCAACATTCGCTTCGATTTGTGAACAAATGTCCCCAGAGCAGTTAGAGGAACATTTTAATTTAACTGAAAAAATAGAGTACTTAATTGGATACCAATATGATTTACCTAGTGGTGGTAACATCATGTTTGGTAAAACCGATGCCTTAACAGCTATCGATGTGAATACAGGTACGGCAAAACGTTTTGATACAAACAGAGAAGCTATTCAGTTAATTTCTCGATTAATCAAACTTAAGAATATCTCAGGAAAAGTGGTGATCGATCCTGTTGCGAGCGATCAAAACACTCTGAGAAAGCTTGTAGGTATGCTTAAAAATGAGTTTAGAGATGATCTGAGTATTACTAATGTCTATGGATATACTCGAGGGGGGCTGTTAGAATTAAGTCGTTCTCGCAATGATCGCTCTATTGACGAATTAAACCTTAGTTAAAATATTTAGGAAGTGGTGGCCAGAGACGGAATCGAACCGCCGACACGAGGATTTTCAGTCCTCTGCTCTACCGACTGAGCTATCTGGCCGCGATGGATGTAATTTTTATTATATAAATAAATTATTTACTAGTAAAAATTAGGCACTTGTCGAGCAGGTCATATCTTGTCCACAGCATAGGGGTGATTTAATTTTACCGTGGTCATTGGGGCATTTGGAAATTTGAACTTCTTTTCCATTATCTAATTTTAAAACATCGTCCACTAAAGGCTCATTGCATTTACCACAAGTCGCATTGACGGACATCCCACATTTTGAACATTCATAAGTAGCCATATTCTCTCCTTTTTTAAAATATTATTAAATTAAACAATAAAAGAAATACAAATGTTATTCTTTTTTATGAAAAGTAATAAAAGGATTCTTTAATAATGACAAACTTTGAAAAAGTAAGACTTTTTATGCAAACCTATGGCCAAGAGGTCAAAAGCAAAGCAGCCTTTAGTGATGAAAAAACAAATAAATTAAGAATTGATTTAATAAAAGAGGAATTAGAAGAACTGCAGCAAGCTATGAAAGACAAAAACTTATTAGAAGTTGCAGACGCCTTAACGGATATTTTATATGTTACTTATGGAGCAGGTCATGCATTTGGGATTGATTTAGATAAATGTTTCAATGAGGTTCAAAACTCTAATATGAGCAAGTTAGGTTCTGACGGAAAACCAATTTATAATGAGTCAGGTAAAGTAATGAAAGGTCCAAATTATTTCAAACCAGACCTCTCAAAATTTATAAGCTAGGCTGATCTACCCAATCTAGTTTTAGCGAATAAGCAAATATGAAAACAATATTTAAAATTGGCTCTATAAGCCATACTTTGAAGTACGCAAGAAAAATGTCCGAGGGCGAAGTTAATAAAATGAAGTCTTTTGTAACTGCTAAAGGACAAAAACTAGAAAAAACAAAAAATTTCAAAATACTTAATTTAGAGGATAAAAAGGATCAGCGAGTTTTCTCCATTACTTTATAATAGTTAGAAAACAAACATCACTACCACTATACAAACAACATAGTAAATAATTCTATTTCTTAAATATTTCCAAAAATCATCTCTTTTTCGAAAATAAAATATTAGCTCTGCAATAACAGCAATTAAAATACACAGTAAAATTGTTTTGATCATTTTAAAAAAAGGGGCGTTCTGTTGCCCGGCCGCCCCAAAGCCGCGCTTACCTAATTAGATTAGGCAGCGAGTGCTAATTCATTATCGTTAGCAATTACTTTAAGTTTCTATATCGAAGAAACGCTTACAACGAGCAAAAACTATATCCTTCAGAGCACGTCAAACCTATTTCACCCCCATAGTCTATTTTGGTGGAGGTGTCGGGTACCGCCCCCGAGTCCGATACACCTATTTCATATAGCGTTTATTGCCGTAGTTGATAAACAACGAGGATAATATAGTCTAATAAATGAATCCTTTAAACATCAATGAGTAAAAAAACTACAAAATTAACAAATTTTAAGTCTTTCAAGACCACAAGATCAACTTCACCAGCGCTTGAAAAAATTTTGTATAAACCCATTCCTATCCTTGATCATGGTTTTATTCGTGTCATTGATTACATGGGAACCGATCAATCAATTGTTCAGGCAGCACGTGTATCCTATGGTGAAGGAACAAAAAAACTTCGAGAAGACAGGGGTTTAATTCGATACCTATTAAGTCACTGGCACACAACACCGTTTGAGATGTGTGAGATAAAGTTTCATATAAAATTACCTATTTTTGTTGCTAGACAGTGGATTAGACACAGAACGGCTAATGTAAATGAATACTCTGCTCGCTATTCTGTTTTAGATAAAGAGTTTTATGTTCCAGAACTCGATCAATTGGGATCGCAGTCTACGACAAATAAACAAGGCCGTTCTAATACTCTTGATAAAAAATTTGCTCTTCAAGCTCAAAATTTAATTAAAAAAAATTCTAACCAACTCTACGAAGACTATCAAAACTTATTAAATGGTAAACTACTTAGTCATGATGAATATGTTGAAGGAGAGGGGCTTGCCAGAGAGCTTGCAAGAACCACTTTGCCATTAAATTACTATACACAGTGGTATTGGAAAATTGATCTTCATAACTTAATGCACTTCTTACGACTGCGAGCGGATAGCCATGCCCAATATGAAATACAAATTTATGCAGAAAAAATGGTAGAGATACTTAAAAAGTGGGTACCTTTAACCTATGAAGCATTTGAAGACTATCGCTCAGACTCCTTCCAACTCTCCAAAGAAGCCTCCCGTTTAATCAAAGATAAATTAGCTAAGAAAAAAATAAATCCTAAAAGTTACAAACTATCACCCAGAGAGTTAAGAGAGCTTGAAGTTAAATTTAATATAAAAATTTAGTTTTTATATTTTTCAGTAATTTTTTTAGAAATCTTTTCAAATCTTTCCGAATAGCTATCCTTATAGTCAAAACAGTAAGGTTTGCCTTCATCACAGCTTTTCGGAATATTTAAATTAAAGGGCAGCTCTTCAATTAACTCTATATTTTCTTTAAGTAGCAAAGATTTAGTTTTTGACTCTCCAAAAATAAATCGCTTTTCATTATTTTCTTCTAAATAAGACATATTTTCCACTACGCCTAAAATAGGGACACCCACTGTAACAAACATATTTATTCCGCGAATAACATCTTTGAGGGATAATAACTGAGGAGTGGTTACAATTAGAGTCCCATCTAATTTGAGTTTTTGAGACATGGATATTTGCACGTCACCCGTACCCGGTGGAAAATCTACAATTAAATAATCTAGGTCTCCCCAGTTGGTTTTATTTATCAAACCATCTAAGCCTTTTGCAAGCATTGGGCCTCGCCAAACAACGGCTTGGTCTTCATTGACGAGAAAACCAATAGACATGGCCTTAATTCCAAAAACTTCGTAAGGAACAAATTTTCCATCGACAACTTCTGGCTGCTTATCACCAATTCCGAGTAGAGTGGGGACACTTGGTCCATAGATATCTGCATCTAATAAACCAACCGCAAAACCTTGATTTGCGAGGGTCACTGCAATATTACAAGCTACAGTGGACTTCCCAACACCACCTTTACAGCTCGAAATTCCGAAACAAGTCTTGATATTCATCTATTTAACACTACATATATTGTATCGTGTATAAAAACAAATTTAAAATTTTTGCCTTAGATGGACCTTGGGGGTCTTCTTCTGGTAACAATAATCCTGGTTCTGGCGGTGGCTATTCAGGGGGTAATAAAGACTCAATTGAAGATTTAATTAACGACTTAAAAAATAAGTATAAATTTAATTTGCCCTTTAAAGGTGGCACAAAAGGAATTTATTTTTTAATTTTATTGGCAATACTCGGATGGTTGGCGACAGGTTTTTATCGTGTAGAACCCGACGAACAAGGAGTAGAACTACTTTTTGGAAAATGGAATGAAAGCACCACCGCGCCTGGTTTACATTATTTTTTCCCATCACCGATTGGTAGTGTCATTACACCCAAAGTAGAGGCTATAAGAAAAATTAACGTTGGATTTCGATCAAATGGAACATCTAGTAGTGATGTTATCGAAGAGAGCATGATGCTTACTTCTGATCAAAATATATCAGATTTAGACTACACAGTTTTATTTCGCATTAAAGACGCGGGCCAGTTTTTATTCAATCTTAGAGACCCGGAGGAGACCGTAAAGGTAATTTCCGAAAGTGTGTTAAGAGAGGTAGTGGGTAAAACAAAATTAGAGGAATTATTGACTGTTTCTCGTCAATCGGTTGAAAGAGAGTCTCGAACTATTCTCCAAGAGCTACTAGATGAATACGAAGTTGGTATACTCATTCAATCGATCCAACTCCAAGATGTTAATCCTCCTAAACAAGTCATTGATGCTTTTGACGATGTTCAAAAAGCACGACAAGATAAAGAGAGAACTGTTAACCAAGCGGAAGCATACCGCAATACCATAGTACCAGAAGCACGTGGTGAAGCAGAAAAAATTCTTCAACAGGCAGAAGGCTATAAAAATATGTTAATTAAACAAGCCGAAGGTGAAGCAAGTCGTTTTACTCAAGTTTTAAACACATATGAAAATGCTAAAGATACAACTAAAAAAAGAATTTATTTAGAAACCTTAAGAGACGTTTTATCCGGGTCTAGTAAAATTATGATTGATAAAAACTCAGGTAGTGGAGTTGTACCTTACCTTCCTTTAAATGAATTAAACAAATCTAATCAATCAGGAGGTAGTCAATGAAAACTAGAAATATAATTATTTTAGGGGTTTCTTTCTTTTTTATTTTTTTAGCCTCTGGTTTCTTTTTTGTAGTGGATCAAACCAAACAAGTAATTGTACTTCAATTTGGTGAGCCTAGGGCGGTATATCAAACTCCAGGTTTAAAATTCAAATTACCATTTATTCAAAATGTTGTTTACTACGACAGCCGTGTTTTAAATTTAGACCCTGCACAAGAAGAAGTAATCCTTAGAGATCAAAAAAGAATCGTTGTGGATGCTATCGTCCGGTACATGATTAAAGACCCTTTAAAGTTTTTTCAAACAACAAGAACCGAATTAGCTTTAAATGATCGATTGGGAAGAATAGTGAACTCTTCAGTTAGGGGTGTTATAGCACAATATGAACTAAATGATCTTTTATCCGCTGAAAGAAATAAAATTATGAATGAAATATTAATAAATGTTCGTGAAGATGAAGCCACCTTTGGTATTGAAATAGTGGATCTTAGATTAAAAAGAACAGATTTAACTGCAGAGGTTCAATCCAACGTTTTTGATCGTATGAGAACAGAACGAGAAAGAGAAGCTAATCTTTTACGAGCTGAGGGTCAGGAAATTTCCCAAAAAATTAAAGCCACTGCTGATAGAGAAAAAATAGAAATCATTGCAGAAGCAGAAAAACAATCCAATATTCTTAAAGGAGAAGGGGAAGCTGCTAGAAATACTATATTAAATGATGCGTTTGCCCAGGATCCAGAATTTTTTGAATTTATTCGCTCCATGGAGGCTTACACCGATACCTTCAAAGATGGTTCAACAACCATGGTAATTTCTCCCGATAGCGATTTCTTTGAATATTTTGAAAATTCTGAGGGAAATAAATAATAAATTTGACCTATTGAAATTAAATAAACAGTAATAATATCTCTCATCAGGAGTAACTTTAAAAAATGAAAAAAAATTTTTTTAGTATTTTTTTAATCGCTATCTTATGTTTTTCAAATTCCTATGCTAGTTTTGAGCGAGGCTATGCAGATTTAGTTGATAAATTATTACCGTCAGTGGTTAGTATTGCCACTACTCAAATTGTAGAGCGCCAAGCAAGTCCTATTCCTGAGTTGCCCGAAGGTCACCCTTTTAATGATATGTTTAAAGATTTTTTTGGCAATCAAATGCCTAAGAGAGAAAATTTAACCGGTTTAGGATCTGGATTTATCATTAGTGATGAAGGCTATGTAGTGACAAACAATCATGTAATTAGTGGCGCAGATGAAATAACTGTAATTTTTAACAATGGCTTAGATGAAGTAGCGGCTACACTTGTAGGCACAGACCCCAAAACAGATATTGCTGTTTTAAAAATTGATCCTTCAAATTTGAATATTCAACATGTCAACTGGGGTAACTCAGAAATATCTCGAGTGGGAGATATTGTTTTGGCCATTGGTAACCCTCTTGGTTTAGGAGGCACAGTTACATCTGGAATAATTTCTTCAATTAATAGAGATATAGGCGGTGGACCCTATGTAGATTTCATCCAAACAGATGCTCCGATTAATAGGGGAAATTCTGGGGGGCCATTATTTAATCTTGACGGCGAAGTGATTGGCATTAACTCCATGATTATTTCTCAAACGGGGGGAAGTGTTGGACTAGGTTTTTCCATTCCTTCTAAAACTGCAAAATTGATCGTTGATCAAATTATCTCATTTGGACAGGCTAAAAGAGGATGGCTAGGGGTGCAAATTCAAGACTTAACACAAGAGTTTTCAGACAGCTTAGGTTATGACTCCACTGATGGAGCTTTTGTTGCATCTGTTGAGCCTAATAGTCCAGCTGCTGCTGCTAACATTCAAGCAGGGGATATAATTATAGAATTTGACGGAAAGCCTATTAGTTCGTTTAAAGATCTGCCAAAAGTTGTAGCCGAGACCGATATTGGCAAGGAAGTATTAGTCAAGGTTTGGAGAAACGGCGCCATGACAGATGTAACTGTTATAATTGATGAATTAAACGAAGGTGTCCAAGTTGCTTCAAATGAGGGTTTATATCTAAAAGACTTAGATGTCACTTTAGCTGAATTAGACAATGAGACTAAGCAAAGCATGGGAATTGATATGAAAACCCAAGGCGTTTTAGTAAAAGATGTGGGCTTAAAAAACCAATCACTCAGATCTATGGATATTATTATTCAAGTTAGTAGTGAAAAAATAGATAGTCTAAATTCTTTTGAAAAAATAGTTCAAGATAGTTTAAAACTAAAAAGAGATAAGTTACTACTCAGGGTTATTAGAGAAGGAAACGAATTCTGGCTCATTAATCCTTTTGTTGTTGAATAAATATTTATTTGTTGTTGGTCCGACCTGTGCAGGAAAGAATGACTTTGCATATGAACTGTCAAAATTTTTTGATATTGAAATTATAAATGCTGATAGTATTCAAGTTTACAAACAGCTTCGTATACTTTCCAACAGGCCGACCGATGAAGAACTAAAAATAGCCCCTCATCATCTTTACGGTCATATAAATAATCAGGAATATTCTGTAAATCATTGGATTAGTGAGGTTCAAAAAGTTTTAGAAAATATATCTAATAGAGGTAAGATACCTGTTTTTGTAGGCGGAACAGGATTTTATATTCAAGCCTTAATAGAGGGCCTCTCCCAAACACCAGAAATAAATCAAAAATCAAAACAACAAGCGGAAGATTTATTTTACTCAAAAGGCACTGATTATTGTTTAGACATATTAGAAAAATATTACAAAGAAAAAATTTTTCCAAAAGATAAGCAGCGACTTATCAATCGCTTAGCTTTTTCATTACAATACAATGATACGCTTGAAAATAACTATGGTGATAAAACTCCTATTACACCCAACCCGTTGGTAATACAGGTCACTAAACCGAAAAAAGACTTATATGAGTTGGCAGAAAGTCGATTTCATAAAATGGTTAAAAATGGGGCTATTGAAGAGGTTCGTGCGCTTCATGAGTCTAAAAAAATATCAAAAACACTTTTAAAAGCCCACGGTCTACCAGAATTATTGGCTTATGTAAGACGTAAAGAGTCACTAGACGATGCAATTTATCAAGGTATCCAAAATACTAAGCGGTATATTAAGAGACAGTTTACTTGGTGGAATAATCAAAAATTCAGCTCATTGAATTTAAGAATTAATCATAAAAAAAGCTTCCCTAAAGATTCAATTGAAAATATAAGTATATATCTAAACAAATGAGCATTAATTCTGAAATTTCTGGTGCTGAGATAATTCTAGAAGCCCTTAAAGACCAAGATGTTGATACGATTTTTGGTTATCCAGGTGGAGCAGTACTTCCTATTTACGATGCCTTATTTGGACAAAATTTCCTCAAACATGTTTTAGTGAGACAAGAAGCTGGCGCTGTTCATGCCGCAGAAGGTTATGCGAGATCAAGTGGAAAAGTTGGAGTTTTATTAGTTACATCAGGGCCAGGGGTAACAAATGTAGTTACAGGTTTAACAGATGCCTTGATGGATAGTATCCCGATTGTATGTATCAGCGGTCAAGTTCCAACGCATTTAATTGGAACAGATGCTTTTCAAGAATGTGATACGACGGGCATTACAAGACCTTGCACGAAACATAATTATTTAGTGAAAGATGTTACCAAGCTAGCTTCCACAATTCATGAGGCTTTTGAAATTGCAAAATCAGGAAGACCTGGTCCAGTATTAATTGATATTCCAAAAGATGTGCAATTCGCAAAGTCAGTATACACTCCTAAAAAAGATGTAACATTTAAAGAACATCGAATTAAAGCAGGTTCTAAAAATATTGAAAAAGTTTTTATTGAAGAATTAATCAACCATATTAAAAAATCTGAACGCCCAATTTTTTATGTAGGAGGTGGTTGTTTAAATTCTGGACCGCAAGCAAGTGCAGAATTAATTAAACTTATCAATAAAACTAATATCCCGATTACAATGACATTGCATGGATTAGGTTGCTATCCGGGAGAAGACAATAAGTCATTGGGTATGCTTGGTATGCATGGCACGTATGAGTCAAATTTAGCCATGAATCAATGTGATTTGATGATTAATGTGGGCGCTAGGTTTGACGATCGAGTTACAGGTAGATTAGATGCATTCTCTCCTAACTCCGTTAAATTTCATTTTGATATTGACCAGAGCTCTATTAACAAAAATGTTAAAGTGGACTTCCATACCAATACAGATATCACGATATCTTTAAAGGCTATTAATGATTTTATCGATGCTCAAGGAGTAGAGTTCGATAAAAATCAATACAACCAGTGGTGGGATAGTATCAATGAATGGCGATCTAAAGATTGTTTACATTATGAGCAAAGTGAAGAAACTATTAAACCTCAACATGCAATCACAAGACTTTATCAACTCACTAATCACAAAGACACAATTGTAACTACTGAAGTAGGGCAGCATCAAATGTGGGCTGCTCAGTATTATAAATTTGCAAAACCAAATCGTTGGATAACATCTGGTGGATTAGGAACCATGGGTTTTGGAATGCCTGCTGCAATTGGTGCTCAAATGGCTAACCCACAATCACTAGTGGTAGACATTGCTGGAGAGGCATCTTTTTTAATGAATATTCAAGAGATTGCAACGGCAGTGCAATATAAACTTCCTATAAAAATTTTTATCTTAAATAATGAATACATGGGCATGGTTAGACAATGGCAAGAACTACTTCATGGTAGTAGATACTCAGAAAGCTATGTTGATGCCTTGCCAGATTTTAAAAAACTCGCTGAAAGTTTTAATGCTGTCGGAGTGAGAGCTAAAAATTTATCTGAATTAGATGATGCTATTAATGAAATGATATCGGTTGACCGCCCGGTCATTGCGGATATATGGGTAGATAAAAAAGAAAATTGTTTTCCGATGATCCCAAGTGGAGCGGCCCATAATGAAATGCTTTTATCAAAATACGATAAAGAAAAACCTGAAAACCAGGAAAAGGGTAAGGTTCTAGTCTAATGTCATCTACATCTGTTTATCCAACACCAATCAACGCGTTTAAACAGTCTAAAAGAAGTGTTCTTTCAGTTATTGTTGATAACGAACCAGGTATTCTTGCTAGAATAGTAGGCTTATTTTCTGGTCGTGGATATAACATTGAAGCTTTAAATGTTACAGTTGTTGATATTGAAAATAATCTTTCAAGGATCACAATTGAAACGTTAGGAGAAGAGAGAGTTATTACACAAATTATAGCTCAACTCGAAAAACTGGTCCCTGTTCATAGTGCAACTAATTTAGCTAAACTCAAAGAGTCTTATGAGGCAGAAATTTGTTTAGTTAAAGTAGAATTTGAGAATGAAGAGCAGGATCATAAAATTTTAAATTTTGCCGATATTTATAGAACTAGAACGGTTCAAAAAAGACAACATATTGTGATCTACGAAATATCAGGCACAAGTGAGCGAATTAACAAATTTTTAGATGACTTAAATACCATCAGTGGTATAAAAGTCGAATTAGTTCGCAGCGGGCCTATAGGGCTCGGAGTATAATATTTTTTAGGGGGTATAATGAAAGTCTACTACGAACAGGATGCTGATTTTAACATAATTAAAGATAAAAAAATTGTAATTCTTGGTTTTGGGTCTCAAGGCCATGCACATGCTTTAAATTTGAAAGACTCTGGAGCAACAAACGTTGTTGTAGGATTACGCGAAGGTTCTAGTTCTATTGCTAAAGCAAAAAATGTTGGATTAACAACTCAGACACCTGAAGAAGCTGTCAAAGATGCAGACATCGTGATGTTTTTAGCGCCAGATGAAAATCAACAAGAAATCTATCAAAATCAAATTCATAATAATATAAAACAGGGAGCCGCTCTAGCCTTTGCTCACGGTTTGAATATCCATTTTAAATTAATCAACCCTAGAGAAGATCTAGACGTTTTTATGGTTGCTCCTAAAGGGCCTGGACACACAGTTCGTGGTGAATATCTTAAAGGCGGAGGTGTTCCATGTCTTATAGCTGTTGATAAGAACATTAGTGGAAATGCTAAAGAATTAGGTTTGGCGTATGCTTCAGCAATCGGCGGTGGTAAATCAGGCATAATTGAAACTACTTTTAAAGAAGAGTGTGAAACTGATTTATTTGGTGAACAAACTGTTCTATGTGGAGGATTAATGTCTTTGATTAAAAATGGATTTGAAACCTTAGTCGAAGCAGGTTATGCACCTGAAATGGCTTATTTTGAATGCCTCCATGAAGTTAAATTAATAGTTGATTTGATGTACGAGGGGGGAATGGCAAACATGCGTTACTCAATCTCTAATACAGCTGAATATGGTGATTATACTAGGGGCCCAAGGGTAGTTCCTTCAAATGCTACTAAAGCTGAAATGAAAAAAGTACTTTTAGAAATTCAAGATGGAACTTTTGTTAAAGAATGGATGTCCGAACACAAATCAGGACAAATCAAATTTAAACAAATGAGAGATCAGAATGCGAAACATCAAATTGAAGAAGTTGGTTCTAAGTTAAGATCAATGATGCCGTGGATTGGTTCAAATAAATTAGTTAAGGACATCTAGTCTTGTCTGACAGAGTTTTGATTTTTGATACTACCTTGAGAGATGGAGAGCAGTCTCCAGGTGCCTCAATGAATCAAGAAGAAAAACTATCTATCGCTAAACTTTTAGAGGAGTTAAAAGTAGACATTATAGAAGCGGGGTTTCCGATTGCTTCAAAAGGAGATTTTCAATCCGTTC
>Ga0181563_10003547_pt1 | contig 14845 bp, 19 predicted proteins | sample 011ome_25_FD_133759 | JGI IMG/M metagenome (GOLD analysis project Ga0181563, IMG submission 133759) | Coastal salt marsh microbial communities from the Groves Creek Marsh, Skidaway Island, Georgia - 011512CT metaG (megahit assembly) | ecosystem: Environmental > Aquatic > Marine > Intertidal... | reverse complement strand
GTTCGCGAATGGATCGATGTTGAGGACAATGTACAATTGATTTATGAATTGATGTTATCTGATCAATTGAATGAGGTCTATAATATTGGATCTGGAGAGCGTTATGAGAACATTGAAATCGTAAATATGATTGGCGAAATGCTTGGTAAAACTCCAAAGTTTGAATTTGTTGCAGATCGATTAGGACATGACCGCCGATATGCTCTCAATTCAACTAAGGTTCGCGAGATCTTTTCAGATTGGGAAACACTATCATTTAAAGAATTTTTATTAGAACAAGTAAGCACATTAAAACAAACAGTATGAAACAACATTTAGCAAGTATGCTGCGAGCTGCAGCAGAGGCAGACCGCCAAAAAGCTCTATTGACTCTTGAATTATTAAGTAACCATGCAGCAGGTATTGGCGATCACTCAACTGGTGATTTCTATAAAAATGCTGAAGAGGCTATCCAAATGTTGGTTGATGCTGATGATCGAATCGAAGCAATCAATAAGTATTTGGTAACCAACGTATAAATTTTCAATAATTTTTGAAAAAAAGAGCCCAAACATTTTTTTGTTTGGGTTTTTTTGCTTATATTTATACTATAATTAAAAGATAACACTATGAGCTATAAGAGATTTGATCGCCACGAATGTTTCACTTCAGAAATGATGCAAATGACCCGTGAAATTATCGACGAAGTAATGTTCGAAGATATGGGTCTTACCAACATGGTATACGGACTTTATGACGGATATCTATACAGTGATATTCTTGAAAAAGCAGTAATTGTCGGAGTTAGTCAAGAGACTATGAACAAACTAGAAGGTTTGAAAAAGACAATTGAAATGTATATTGAATTAACTGGTGAAACTGTAACACAAATCTACTAATGAGTCATCGAGTTTTTACATGGTGGCGCAGGTTCCATACGCCTCGCAATCTTCCAAAGGATCAATACTGGAAAGGATATTCAAAACTGCTGCAACGAATTGAGTGGGGTGAATTTGAATATGATCAATTGAGCGAGCAGACCCATCTAGAAGAGGCGCTATTTGAATTAGAATGTGCAGAGATCCGAGAGCAATTTGGTTTTGCACGAGATCCAGAGGTAATCAATGAAAAGATCAGGGATCGTCGCAAACTAAAAAATAAGAGGATCAATATCATGATGGAGCGTCATTTAAAACATGAGGCTGAAATACTGAGTCAGGTTGCGACTGAATTGGCTGAAGAATTCGAGTTCGATAAGGAATATGTGACTGACTTTATGGAACGTTTTGATGGCACCACTCGACAGTTATATTATACACTTAGAGCACTCTATTATAATCGACCATTACCTACACTCGAAGAGATAGATATGGTACCTCGATCACAGCCTGAGTTTCCTCGTCACATTTTGAAGGATCGAGATCCATTGATTAAGAAGGTGTGGAATAAAATTGTTAAGGAACGTAAAATTTGGAATGCTTATGGAAACTAAACCAATCATAGTCTATTGGTTAGCGTATGAGGATGATCGAGAAATGGTTAGACTCTTTAGTAAATATCAGGATTATGTATGTTGCGTTATGGCTAAGGATACTGACGAAGCAATTCAAAAAACAATCAGAATTGCTAAAAATACTGGAGTGCCACATGTTAAAATTATGGGCATTGCAACTGGTCGAGAAGAATGGGTGAATGAAGAATATCCTCTGAGAGATAACACCCCAAAGGCATCTTGTCTCTGAAACAATTTAACTTTATTCAATATAATATTACAAACAAGTTTACACATGGAAAATAAATCAATTGCATTAGAAGCTCACGAACTCATCAACAATCGCTCAGAAGAAAAAGACCGTATGTATGGCCCTTTCTCTGAAGGTATGGATCGAGCCTCGATGATCTTTAATGGTATGACTGGCTTAAATGTCACTGGTCGCGAAATGTTTATGGCACTTATTGCTCTTAAATTTTCACGTGAAAGTTATAATCATAAGCGTGACAATTTGCTCGACGCAATCGGCTACATTCAAGGTCTAGAGAACTATATGAATGAATTGACAAATTATCCAATGGGAGATGAGTAGTCAACATCGAGTACATCACAAAACATACGGGCCTGGCACAATTGTCACATTCTATGAATTTTACAACAACACTTTTGTAGACGTTCAATTTGATAATTATCCAGAGCTAATGTATCTGCAATATGAAAGTTTATCAATAGAAGAAGTAATATAATGAAAGTAGCAATCACATCAGTCTTTTCAAATTTAACGTATAACACCAAGAACCACCGAGGTTTAGAGGCAGTTTATTTCAAACAACTCCTAGAGGAAAATGGTTATGATGTTGAATTGATTGGCAAGAAAAACAAAAACACAGCCGAATTTGATTTCTATGTTGACTATTCAACTGCAGACTGGAACTCATACGATGCAATTTTTATTCAATTGAGCACTGCCAATTTCTTTGGTGGCGTTGTTGGAGAACACACAGAGCCAGTTGCAAGAGCACTTGCTGGATATACTGGAAAAATCTATGCACTTGTAAATGATCCTAGAATCGATTTCTTGAATCCAGTTAAGGCATTAAAGAGATTTAATCTATGCCAAGATCTTGAAACTGAGTGGTCCAATATCATTGAGAATGCAACCTATCTATTTCCTGGTAAAAACATCTCTAAATTTCTTGGAAGGACTCCTAAAAATTGGCAGCAATTAGATTGGTTTACATATATGTTCAAGCATCGAATGGCAAGCAAGATGGATTCAAAGCCAACCAATGCGCTATTTGATTTTGAAGCACCTAAAAAAGAATGGGATACAATCTATTATGGAGACAACCGTGCCAGTTTTAGGGAGCAACAGATTAGAAAGTATATGCCAACTGGAGAAAAGAATCTTTTGATCGGCTATAAGACCCAAAAGGTAAATGTTTCTTTTGAAAAGAAGATGGAGCACTCAATTCTTTTGGATACAATTTCAAAGAGTAAGGCAAGTTTGATCATTGGCGATGAAGAACATTTGGATAATGTAATTACATACAGATTCTATGAAACGATGGCAAGCGATTGTCTTGCTGCAATTCAAATTGAATATGATCCAAAGATGGAATTAATCCAAGATCCAGTCTTACGAGAAAAACTCTATGTTAAATCAAGCAAGGATGTTCAAAATTTGGTGACATCTTATTCAGATGATTTAATTGCTCGTCAAAAGAAAGAATTAAAAAACATTTTTGATAGATTGGATATAACATTTAAAATAAATTAATAATGGCAAATATAGATAATGAATGTAAAGATCTAGAAGTTCATGACTTTTATGATCAATCGACTACACACTTAGAAGACATTATGAAGCATCAGAAGGAGATGCAAGAACAAACTTATGGTTTTAAATTTGAGGATATGTCTATCCGCGAAATCATGAACTTCTGGCACGTTAACACTCACGCAGTAATTGATGAATTGCACGAAATGACCGACGCTCTTGGTGGTATTAAAGATGGAAGTGGTAATGCAGTATGGAAATACTGGAAGAAAGACTTCTCTAAATTTGAAACCATGAAGATTACTGATCTCACTGAAGACGATCGTAAAGAACTATTTATGGAATGGATCGACGTACTCCATTTCTTTATTAACTATGCAGCATCAATTGGCCTCGATGCTAAAACAGTTTACAATTATTATTTCGCAAAAGCAGAAGAAAATAAAAACCGTCAAAAGAGAGGCTACTAATGATTCTAGACATTGAACAACGCGATAAAGACATTATCATATCTTATTATGATATTGAAGGTAAAGTTGCATTTAAACAATATCCAATTTCACAATTTCAAAACTGGTATATTTGTGATGAGAAAGAACGCGGTGTAAGTACTGAATTTAAGAATTGGGATGGTCGTCCTGTAAAGCTTGGACCAGGTAGACAATTTAATAAATTTTCATTAGTATATTTTATTGATGGTCTTCCTGAACGAGATAAACAGGAATTGTTGGCCTATAATATGCCAAAAACATACTTCGTAGATATTGAAACCGAGATTGTAGATGGATTCCCAAAAGCTGAAGAAGCCAAATCAAGAATCCTAACTTTCTCAATCATCACTCCAGATAAGAAAGCAATTGTACTTGGTCTAGAAGATCTATCACAAGAGCAGATTGATAAAATCGAAAAAGATACCAATGAGTACTTTAAAGATTTTGATCAAGATTGGGAGTTTAAATACCATAAGTTTAAGACTGAATATGATATGGTATATACATTCTTGATGAAGTTCTTACCTAAGTTTCCAATGATGACAGGCTGGAACTTTATCAACTATGACTGGCAATATATTGTCAACCGATGCAAAAGATTGCAAATCGATATCAATGAAGTTGGTATGACACAGACCGTTGATAAAACAGATTCCAGACCTTTACACATTGGTATTCTTGACTATATGCAATTGTATGATAAATACGATCGTAGTGTTAAAGTAAAAGAGTCTAACTCACTCGATTATGTTTCTAGTCAAGTACTTAATGTAAACAAGATTAAGTTCACAGGCTCACTCCAAGACCTTTATAGAGACAACTTTACAAAGTATGTTTATTATAACGTAGTTGACTCAGTATTGGTTTATTATATCGATCAGAAACTGAAATCAATGGAAGTCTTATTGACATTGTCAAATATTACAAAGATGCCATTGTATAAAGCAAGTTCTCCAGTAGCAATTACTGAGGCCCTAATGGCCCGTAAATTGGCAGAACAAGGAATGCGAATTGGTACCGAACATCGAGAAGATGGCCAAAAAGATGGACAATACGTTGGAGCATTCGTTAAAGAACCAATCGTAGGATACTATGAAGGAATTAGTGCATTTGACTTTGCTTCACTATATCCTTCAATCATGCGTCAGTTCAATATTTCACCAGATGCTTATGTTGAACAAGTCTATAAAAACCAAATCAAAGAACGAAGAGAGGACAAAGATGTTATTGTTTGTGACAACGGAGTAGTATATAAGAAAGAAGACAGTATTCTTAAAAAGATATTAACAGATCTATACGATCAGAGGAAACAATATAAGAAAATGTCGTATGATTATTTCACAAAGGCCGACCAACTTAAAAAAAGATTAATATAATAATTTTACTTTAAAGGACTCATAAAAATTGTAAATTAGATATATAAGTTATCTAAAAACAATGAAGAGGCCTTTCGCAAGAGGGGCCTCTTATCGTCTAAAAAGAATAACAGAAAAAATGAAAAAAATGGAAAATAATAATTCTAATTTATTTAAAGAAAGAATTGAATACAAGCCATTTGAATATCCAGTTTATTACACAGAAGGTTGGTTAAAACAAATGCAAGCATTTTGGTTACACACTGAAATTTCAATGCAAGGGGATGTTAAAGATTGGAATGAAAAATTAACAAAATCAGAAAAGAATTTAGTCGGTAATATTCTATTAGGTTTTGCCCAAACTGAATGTGCAGTTTCAGATTATTGGACTGGTATGGTTACACACTGGTTCCCAAAACATGAGATCAAGCAAATGGCAATGGCCTTTGGTTCTCAAGAAACTATTCACGCAACTGCATATTCATATTTAAATGAAACACTTGGTCTTGAAGACTTTTCAGCCTTCTTACATGAGCCAGCAATCGCAGAGAAGTTTGAAATGTTAACTTCAACTGAAGCAGACTGGAATCATGAAGACCTACAAAAATCAGCAACTGCAAGAAAACAAGTTGCTAGATCATTAGCAATCTTCTCAGCGTTTGCTGAAGGAGTTTCATTATATTCATCGTTTGCGGTTCTATATTCTTTTCAAATGAGAAACTTATTAAAAGGAATTGGACAACAGATGAAATGGTCAGTTCGCGATGAATCACTACACTCTAAAATGGGCTGTCAGCTATTTAAGCACATGACCGCCGAATATCCTGAATTAAAAGAGGACGTAAAAGATGATGTGATTCGCGCTGCTGAACTTATGGTAGAAATGGAACATAATTTTATCGATAAAATGTTTGAAATGGGAGACCTTGAAAACTTGAAGGCAAACGATTTGAAACAATTTATCCTAAAAAGAGCAAACGAAAAGATCGCTGAACTTGGATATACTGATGGACCATTCATGAAATATGATGAAGCTGCTGCATCTGAATTAGATTGGTTTTATCATTTAACAGGCGGAACAACACATACAGATTTCTTTGCAACTAGACCCACAGATTATTCTAAGGCAGGTGAAGATGAAAATTGGGATGAAGACGAATTATTTTAAAGAAACAATATGGCAAAGAAAGAATTACAAGTTAATCATGGAGAAAATCTCGGTTGGGAAATTGGGGTTGATTTTCCAACATGGGGTAATACAGAAATTTACGTAAAAACAATTAGCAATGGCTACCTAATGCAGGGTGAAACACCAAAGGATGCATATTGGAGAGTCGCAACTACAGTCGCAAAGCGTTTGCAAAAACCAGAAATGGCAAGCAAATTCTTTGATTACATTTGGAAGGGTTGGTTGAACTTAGCTTCACCAGTTCTTTCAAATACAGGTACTGAGCGCGGTCTTCCAATTTCTTGTTTCGGTATTGACGTTGCAGATTCAATTCACGATATTGGCGCAAAGAATTTAGAGATGATGTTGCTAGCGAAACACGGAGGCGGAGTTGGTATTGGTATTAACCAAATCAGACCTGCTGGTGCAAAGATTAGAGGCAACGGAACAAGCGATGGCGTTGTTCCATTCTGTAAGATTTATGATTCAACGATTTTAGCAACTAACCAAGGAAGTGTAAGAAGAGGAGCAGCTTCAGTTAATATTGATATAGAGCATACTGACTTTTGGGAATGGCTTGAAATTCGTGAGCCAAAGGGTGATGTTAACCGTCAATCCTTAAACTTGCACCAGTGTGTTGTTGTATCTGACAGCTTCATGCAAAAAGTAAAAGCAGGCGATAAAGAAGCACGTAAGCGCTGGACTGCAGTTATTCGTAAGAGACGTTCAACCGGTGAACCATATATCCTATTTAAAGGTAACGTGAATCGTGCAAATCCAGAAGCATACAAGCAAAACGGATTGAAAGTTTACATGACAAACATTTGTTCTGAGATTGCACTACACACGGATGAGAATCACTCATTTGTATGCTGCTTAAGCTCAGTGAATCTTGCAAAATATGATGAGTGGAAAGATACTGATCTTATTTACACTGCAACTTGGTTCCTTGACGGTGTTCTTGAAGAGTTCATTCAAAAGGCTAAATTTATGCGTGGATTTGAGAACAGTGTTCGTTCAGCTGAAAAAGGAAGAGCACTTGGACTTGGAGTTCTTGGATGGCACACATACCTACAAGAGCGCAACATTCCATTTGAAGGTTTAACTGCACAGTTTGAAACTCGCAAGATCTTCTCAATGATTAAGACTGAGAGTGAAAAAGCAAGTAGAGATATGGCAACTGAAATGGGAGAGCCGCTATGGTGCGTTGGAACTGGTATGAGAAACACACACTTACGTGCAATTGCTCCTACAGTTTCTAACTCTAAATTGAGCGGTAACGTTTCTCCAGGTATTGAGCCATGGGCTGCAAACGTTTTCACAGAACAAACTGCTAAAGGTACATTCATCCGCAAGAACCCAACCTTAGAAGCGGCTCTTGAAAATATTGGTAAAAATACCAAAGAAACATGGGATCAAATCTTGATCGATGGCGGTAGTATTTTTGGACTTTCATGGATTGATAATTATTATGTTCATCTATCACATAAAACTGCGCCAATTCATGTTGACGAACTTGAAAAATTACCAGCTTTAGAAAAGGATAATTACGTTCAATTAAAGTCAGTATTTAAAACGTTTAAAGAGATCAATCAATTAGATTTGGTTAAGCAAGCTGGAATCAGACAACAATATGTTGACCAAGCAGTTTCCTTGAATCTTGCATTCCCAAAAGAGGCAGAACCTAAATTCATCAACCAAGTTCACTTAGAAGCGTATGATCAAGGTATCAAAACCTTGTACTATATGAGAACCGAAAGTGTACTCCGCGGAGATATTGCAGCATCTGCAATCGATCCAGACTGCCTAAGCTGTGACGGATAGATATTATAATTAAAGGTGTGGCTGTGATGGCCACTCTTAGGACCGTTATAGTTAACGGAACGAGGCCAGGAGTTCGCTACTTCCTGGCCTCACTTTTTATATAGATATATAGATTATAAAAATATACAATACGATGGAAAGAAAGCACGTATATGATTTTGCAGGTTGGCAGGCTGATTTACTAGGATTAACTAGAGAGCAGTACATGGCTTATTATCATGCAAACCAAATTGGATTAGGGATTGATGAATCAGTCGAGACCAATTTAGATGAAGAAGAATTAGAAGATTCTGAAGATTAAATACTTTTGAAACTTTATGCGGATTTAGGTTATAATACTTAAATTTATATTAAAGTAAAAAAGTATGAAAATCAAAATCAACAAAGTAGATCAAAACAATTTTATTGGCTTTGTAAATAGATTGAAAGTAATTGATTCTTTCATTTATTTCAAGATCAAAGATGGCGTAGTGCAGGCATCTGCATACTTACCACAGCGCGATGCCGTTAAGCATCATCGAGTTCCATTGACACAAATGTTTCAAATTGAAGATGGACAAATTACAACAGATAAAGAATTGAAAATTGCATTCTTTGATGCTTCTAAATTGACAGATGCATTTAAGCAATTTGAGTATGATTCTATTGCAGGTGAGTTTGAATTCATTGAGAACGAAGAAGATTGCGTTGCAACTACTTTCCGAATCTACAACGATGAACTTGAAATCAAATTGGCATGTTCAGAGCCTTCATTAGGTTACAAAGATTTGACAGATGCTCAAATTCAAACTATCTTTAATATTGATACTGCAAAATACCGTTTCGATATTGATTACACTACATTGAACAAAGTTCGTTCACTGTTTGGTTTGGATAAAGAAGAGACTTTCTCGATCGAAGCAAATGGAAAAGGTGTTAAATTGACCGGTAACACATATAACATGTTGGTTACTCCAGATTACGAAGGAGAAGCAGGCAATAAGGTCACATTGTTCAAGAAATATTTGAACCTTTTGGATAAAGAAGATTACACTGCAAACGTTATGGATAACCGCGTAGTACTTCGCTCCAATGATTCAGAAACTCTGTTGACAATCGCAACCTGCGCAACTGCATAATAAATGGTAGAGAATATAGAACAACTTATTAGTAAGCCTGAAGAAGAGCTTACGCCACAGGAGATCAAAGACGTAGTTGAATACTACGAAATGATGTCGGCTAAATATACTGCGTATGAGCAAGCGGTTAAAGTAACCTTGAACTCGATTTACGGTGCATTTGGTAACAAGTGGTTTCACTTCTTCAATATCGATATTGCAGAGTCAATTACCCTGCAAGGTCAGAGCGCAATTCTATATTCTGAAAAGATTCTTAACAAATACTTTCAAGAATTTTGGCACAAAGATACTGAGTCACATACAAAATTCAATATAAAAGTTAAGAATCAACTTAGTAAACCATCGGTAGTTTACATCGATACAGATTCATGTTATGTTCAGTTTGAAGAAATGTATGAATCCATTGAATGGCTTGGAGATATAATGACGATCGATAAGTTTATTATGGAATTGTACAACTTTAGATTGAATGATTACATCATAAAATGTATGCAAAAATATGCTGAAGCAACAAACACCGATAACTTTTTAATGTTTGAGCTTGAGACTATTGCATACTCTGGAATCTGGTTGGCTAAGAAAAAGTATTTACAAAACATTGCATGGGAAGATAAATTGTCAATTGGCGATCGATACAAATCTCTATCTAAAATCAAGACAATTGGATTCGATACTATTCAATCCTCAACACCAGCACTTGCACGTAAACACTTAACTGAAGCTCTTAAGATTGTTCTATCTGAGAAACCAACAGGAACATTGTTAAAGAAGTTGGTCGATTATCTAAGCAAATGTAAGAAAGAATTTAAACTTGCTGACGTTGATCAAATCTCTTTTAATAAAAGAACCAATAACATTGAAAAATATATTGTAGATGATACGATTGAATTTCAAATTGGTTCTAAGTGTCCTCCTAATGTAAAAGCTGCTGGTTTTTATAATTACTTGATGAATACTAATCAAAAATATAAAAACAAATATAAAATGATTGGTAATGGTGAAAAGCTTAAATTGTATCACTGTAAACATAGCATTTCAGATATGTTTGCATATATGCCAGGTGATCACCCATACGAAATTGCACCAGAAATTGACTATGAAATTCAGTTTGAAAAGAGTGTAATTGATCCATTGAACCGAGTATTAACCTCAGTTGGACTACAAACACTAAACAGAAATTTAATCTATTCAACTTCATTATTTTAATTATGACAAATTTTTACACAGAAATTAAAGAACTGACCGAAAAGCATCCAAACAATATGGAGCTTGGCGCAGCAATCAGAAAATTAATCAATAAAATTGAAGATAGCAAAAAAATTGAAGTGACTGATCCAAATCAAATCACAATATTTGATGCTATTGAAAATAAAAAGTAGTTATGGAAGATATTGAACCTAAAAAAGAGGTTAAAACCTACACTGAAGAACAACTTCAAACAATCAAAGACTATCAACAAATACATGCCCGTTTGAGAGTATTAAAATCTCAAATGGCAGATATTCAAGATGAGACTAATGATCTTATTGAAACTTTAGATAAAATGAGATTAAAAGAAAAAAACAAAAATATAGATGGCAAAGAATAAATTTACATTTGAAGATTTAAACGCCGAATTGGCAAGTTTAAATCCACTGGGTTCAGTGATGAATCAATCTAACTTCAGTGAGGTTACTGAATGGATTCACACTGGAAACTACCACTTGAACGCATGTTTGAGCGGTTCATTATTTAATGGATGGCCAAATAACCGTTCATGTTCAATCGCCGGACCTTCAGGTACTGGTAAAACATTCTTGATGCTGAACTCTGTTAGAGAAGCAATCAACATGGGATACAATGTGATCTATTACGATTCAGAAGCTGCGGTCGATAAGGATCAAATGGAAAAGTTTGGTATTGATACGTCAATGGTGAACTATCAGCCAATCAACACAGTACAAGAATTTAGAACTTCAGTTACGACTATTACGCAAAAGATGCAAGAGATCAAACGTAAAGGTGGTGAAGTTCCTAAGATCATGATTGTACTTGATTCTGCAGGTAACTTAGCTACATCAAAGGAGATTGAAGATGCCGCCACGGGTTCTGAGAAGGCTGACATGACACGATCTAAAGTGTTGAAGTCAATCTTCCGTATCATCATGACCCCATTGGCAGATCTTAAGATTCCTTTCCTATTCACAAACCACACGTATCAAACACAAGACTTTATTAGTCGTCAAGTTGCAGGCGGTGGAACAGGTCCTCAATATGCCGCGTCAATCGTACTTATGTTAAATAAGGCTCAATTGAAAGACGGTGCAGAGAAAGTTGGTATTGTAGTAAATGCTAAACCAGACAAAAATCGTTTTGCAAAACCACACCCGATCAAGTTTCACTTGCACTTCTCTGAAGGTATGAACCCATACGTTGGATTGGAACAATACGTTTCTTGGGATGTTTGTGGAGTTACAAAAGGAACTATTGAAAAAGGAGAAAAGATTCCTAAAGCTACTGCAAGAACCTGGATCTGTAAGCACTTGGATGAAACCGTAACTAACAAAGAATTCTTTACCGATAAAGTTTTCACTCAAGAAGTATTGCAACAAATCGATAAGCATATCCAACCAATCTTTAATTACAATACTGAAATCGATTCAGTCGACATTGAAGATATGTTAAATGAAACACTCGAAGATTAATGTCAGTCGATGTACATAAAATAACAGAAGATAAGCTTCCTATCAAATATATTCTGGAAATCCAAGATCAACTCGAAGGATTTCCAGATGCATTTGATATTTTACATATCTTTATTACTGAGGCAGTAAAGAGACCAGATCGACAAAAAGAAACATTTACAAAACATGCCTTGATGCGATACCATTCAAAAGGTAATATTGAAAATGCAGAAGAAGGTCTAAAGCGCGGAATTCAATTAGGATTAATTGAGCAAATTAAATTTGAACCTGGTAAAGAAACATATAAAATATTAATAAACCCTTACTTATGATTACAGTATTTGACGATTTCATCAAAGATGAACAACTATTGAAAGATATCGCCGCTGAAGGCGATGCATTCTTTTACCCAACTGGACAATATAGATATTGGAAAGGCTGGTGGACAACTCCAGCTGAAAGTGTAAAACACAGATTGATCCAATATATTTGGGGATCAAACTTCCCGCTAAATATGTCAATCCAAGCTGATGGCTTTGAGCACTGGACAGGTATTCAATCTGCCGAGATCGAAGGCCGCAGAAACTATTTAGAATTGCACTTAGACGACGACGTAATGTACCGTAAAGAAACAGGTAATCGAATGTTTCCATTAATGGGATGCGTATACTACCCACCCGGGTTTGAGTTTGAAGGAGGAGATCTAATGATCTATACTGACGGAGAAGATAAATCACCTGAAGTAATTAAAACCAAATCAAACAGATTGGTTATTTTTAATCCAGGCGAAGTGGTGCATGGCGTATCTGAGGTAACTGCTGGAACTCGTGGGGCAATTGCAATTAATGTATGGTCAGAACAACCATGGTCGGTGAATGCTGGTCATATCATTCTTGATTAATACGAAACAATAGATCAATTCCTCTTATAATAAGTATACACTAACAATATGAAATTCGGACAAGACTTTGAAAAGATCTTTTTTAAATTATCTTTAAGTAAACCAAAATACTTAGAGACAATTAAAAAAGGATTCTATACATCTGAGGATATTGACACTCTACACTTTTTAGCACATAAATTTTATCAAAAGTTTCATGAGACCCCATCTGCTGAACAAATTAAAGTTCTTGCAAATTCTCCTAAGATTAAAGGTAAAATTGATGAAGATATCATCGATTTAGTATATAGCGTAGATCTTTTAAAATATGATGAAGAGTGGTTAACATCTACCACTGAATCTTGGATTAAATGGAGAAACTTTGAAGGTACATTAATGGATACGATCGAGTATGTGAAAACAACCGAAGTAACTCCTGAAAATGTAGATAATATTGTATCTAAAGTTAAGACATTAATTAATGATCGAAATGCTATTGTATTTAATTCAGATATTGGTCTTGATTTCTTTAATGCAGAAGATCACTATAACGAAGAGCGAGAAAAAGTTAGCACAGGTTATCATTTCTTAGATCGAGTACTCGATGGTGGATACGATAAAGATGGTTCATTGGTTGTTTATGTTGGTGAACAAAACATCGGTAAATCAATCTTCTTGGCAAATGATGCGGCCAACTTCGTTAAGATGGGAGTTAATACAGCTTTTGTAACTGCTGAAATGGCAGCTCATAAAATCATGAAACGTATTGGAGCTAATTTGCTTACAATTCCAATGAATGAGTATGAAGAAAAAGCTAAAAATAAGGACTTAATTAAAAGAAAGTTGGAAACTGTTGGAACTGGATTTACACCGCCAGGTCAATTATTTATTAAACAATTTCCAACTTCTCAAGCAACAGTGACAGATATTGAAGCTCACTTAAAGCAAATCGAAGAAGAGAAAAGAATTAAATTGGGTGCAATTGTAATTGACTATATTAACATTCTTGCAAACTATCGTAATCCAAACTCTGAGAACATGTATCTTAAGATCAAGCAAATTGCTGAAGATCTAAGGGCGATGGGAGTACGTAATGGATGGTTAATTGTTACAGCAACCCAGATCAATCGTAATAATTATAACTCAAGTGATATTGGTATGGGAGACGTTGCAGAATCTGCAGGTCTTTCACACACTGCCGATATGATGCTAGGAATCATTCAAGATGATTTGATGCGAGCAAGTTATGAATATTGGTTGAAGATTTTAAAGATCAGAGATGGTGAAGGAAAGGGCACTAAGTGCAAATTGCAGATCAATTACAATTATATGAGACTTACCGAAACGGATGAGGTCACAAATTCAAACATACATAGTTTATGAGAACTAAAAGAGATAAAATTTTCGACAATACTTTTGAAGAAACCGAATTTGAATTCGATGCTTCTTTAACATTTGAAGTGGCACCGTCATATACTGATGATCGCAGTGAAGAAGACAAGATCGAAGCGGGATTAGTTGCTGATCGAATCCATGATTTGATTACTAAATCAAGATTTAAACACTTCAATGATATTGATGAATTTCAACAAGCTACAAAACTTAGAAAGTTAGACATTAATGAAATCTATGAATACATTTCAGATGAGATGAAAGCTAAACACTCACTCGTTGACATCTTTTCAGAATTGAGCGATTATTTCAACATTAACCCAACCAGATTTTACCAATCGCTTGGCAATAAATTTAAAGAGGAGTTAATTGAGGAGCTTGATGAAAGAACCAACATATTGAAACGTAAGAATATCAATAGATTATTTTAATTCACTTTTATGATTGATCAAAGCGTACTTGACAAATCTGTTAAGCGGATTTGGATTTTAGGAGATATGCACTTAGGTGTTCGAGCAAATTCTATGGAATGGCTTGAAATCCAAAAGGATTTTTATGAGAACCAATTTATTCCAACCCTTAAGGAGAATGTTAAGGAAGGAGATATTTTGATTCAAGTTGGAGATGCATTCGATAATCGCCAAAGTATCAATCTAAAAGTCCTTAATTATGCAGTCGATCTTTTTGAAAGACTTGGTGAAAT
>Ga0181563_10003546_pt1 | contig 14848 bp, 11 predicted proteins | sample 011ome_25_FD_133759 | JGI IMG/M metagenome (GOLD analysis project Ga0181563, IMG submission 133759) | Coastal salt marsh microbial communities from the Groves Creek Marsh, Skidaway Island, Georgia - 011512CT metaG (megahit assembly) | ecosystem: Environmental > Aquatic > Marine > Intertidal... | reverse complement strand
GGCGATTCAGACTTCATTGTCGGCAACAACTTCCGTCAAGTTGGGTTGATTAAAAACCCACTAGCTGCAAATGGTACTGATATCAATACTGCAACTACGTTCAGTGCGCTGCGGACAATGCAATTGCAGTCGGCAGAAAACTTGGTGGTCGGAGATTATATCACAGGATCCACTTCCGACGCTGTTGCATATATAGATGATATAGATACTGATACGCTCCTCGTCAAATTTCATCAGAACAGTAAAACTGGATTTAAATCATTCGTAGATGGAGAAGCGATCTCAGGATCGACTGGGGTTGGTGGAAGTGGTACACTAGTCGCTAGTGGTGCTATCGGAGATTCGGAGTATACTCCGAATAGTGGTCAAATTATTTTCGTTGAAAGTCGTGACCCTATTAATAGATCTATATCGCAGATTGAAGATGTCAAAATTATTATCGAATTTTAAGATAAAGAGAGAACAGAATGCCATTAAAGTATTATAACAATCAGCCGTATTGGGATGATTTCGACGAAACTAAAAACTACGTTCGTGTTTTATATCGTCCTGGGCACGCTGTTCAAGCCCGCGAATTAACTCAGATGCAGACTGCGCTTCAAGCGCAGATTGATCGTCACGGTAGGCATATGTTCCAAGAAGGCACTCCTGTCCTTGGCGGAAATATGACGCTAGATAACAAACTAGATTATGTTAAGGTTGAGTCCTCATTTATTCCTGATGGCGGATCTACTACACTAATTACAGATAATTACTATGACGAGTTCGTTGGAACTACTATTACAGGTCAAGAAACTGGAGTAAGTGCTAAAGTTATTGACGTAGTTCCATCTACAACAGACGGTCCAATAACATTATATGTAAAGTATATCAACTCTGGTGCAGATGGTATAACTAAGACATTCGAAGCTCCAGAAGAAATTTGGTCTGATGCTACTACTCAGCGCAAAGCTAAGATTCGTGCTGCTGTGGAAGATTCTATTGGATACGGTATCCGGTTCAGTATCGACGAGGGTGTGTTCTTTGTCAATGGTAATTTCGTATATTCTGCTCCAGAATCTTTAATTATATCCAGATATACAACTGATGCTAGTGTTCGTGTCGCATATGAGATTACTGAATCGATTGTAACTATTAGTGAAGATATTACTCTTGGCGATAATGCATTAGGTACTCCTAATACAGCAGCACCTGGCGCACATCGTTACCAAATTCAATTAGATTTGATCACACAACCGTTTAGCTTTGAAGCTGAACGTAGTGAGAACATTATTCAGTTGATGTTAATTGAAGATGGAATTGTTAAACAAAGGGCTGTCACTAAATATTCGGAACTTGCGAACAACTTAGCTCAACGCACCTATGAAGAGTCTGGTAATTATGCACTGAATCCATTTCAACTACACGTTCGTGAAATGTATAATGACGGCAGTAATAATGGTCTCTATAGTATTTCTCAACTTCGTTCATTATTTAATCTCAACGCACTGACGGATGCTCAAGTAATTGCTTATGGAGAATCCAGACTAGCTGTTGGACTAGAAAAATCTGTCGCATATGTTCATGGATATCGAATTGAATTAGAAGATATTAAATATATTCCGGTTCTAAAATCCAGAGATTCTGATCACGAAGCATTCTTCAACGGAGCATCTACCGTCGCCAATCTTGGTAACTATGTCTATGTTGACGTAACTCAATCTCTGCCAGACGTAGATACTTTTAATACCCTGAACCTAATCGTTGTGGAACTCGGTGTACCGACCGTAATCGGTACAGCTAGAGCGAGATCGATCGATTATGCATTTGGAACTAATACATACAAACTATATCTATTCGATGTAGTTATGATTTCTCAACGGTCGTTTGGTGAAGTCACCGATATTCAACAAACGGGGTCTGGCGCTCAATTTTTAGCGACAATTAATTCTACTTATGGCGCTAAGTTATATGATACCGCTAACAACTCGTTGATATATAAATTGCCGTTTAATACCATCAAGACTTTAACTACAGGTGATATTAACGACACATATTATATTTCTAAAAGAACTTCTTACAACACCTCAGTAACCAACTCTACATCAACTATCGCTGTTTCAGATGGTGTTATTCAATCATTTAATGCCACAGACTGGATCGCAACTGATACAACTAGTGGGGAAATCTTAAATGTCACTGGGGTTTCTTTGGGATTTAACGTTGCTACTGGAGTGTCTACTGCTACGGTCAGTTTCGCTTCTACGGGATCTGGGAGTATAGTTAATGGTACTGTCAATATTATTTATCCGATCGAAAAGAATTTGGTTCGTAAGACAAAAACCTTGATTAGCAATCATGCATTATCTATAACTACTCCAGAATTAACTCCAGGTACTTCCGATTCATTAGGACTAACTGATGTGGTTCGGTTAGTATCTATTAAAGACATTGGAGTTTCTATCGGTGGCGGCGATTTCTTGGATGTGACAGATAGATATGAATTAGACAATGGCCAACGAGATAACTTCTATGGAATTGCTTCAATTCGATTGAAATATGGTGCATTACCTCCTATCGGAAACTTGAATATACGTGTAGACTATTATCAGCATAGTTCCGGAGATTATTTCTCGGTAGATTCGTATTCTGGTACTGATTATGAAGAAATTCCATCATTCAATTCTTCAAAAGGACTGATCCAATTGCGTGATGCTATTGACTTCAGACCAACGAAAGATATCACTGGAAATAACTTCACTGGAACTTCTGCTTCTGTAGTGGACGTGCCTAAAGCTGGATCTATCATTAAGACTGATATCACATACTACCTAAATCGTCTAGACAAGATCTATGTCGATAAGTATGGTAATTTTTCTTCTGTTCAAGGTGTACCTTCACTAGTTCCGGAATTACCACGTGATCCACAAGATGCGATGGTACTTTACGAATTGTTTATTGCAGCATTCACATTCGGTCCAGATAGCGTTAATGCAAAATTAATTGACAATAAACGATATACGATGCGTGATATCGGTAAACTAGAACGACGTATTAAAACTCTAGAATACTATACCACACTGTCATTATTGGAAAAGGAAGCTGCAAACTACCAGTTGCCAGCAGACCATTTTAAAAATGGTTTCTTGGTAGATAACTTCTATGGACACAATGTAGGGAACCCTGCTCATCCAGATTATTCTGTATCTATGGACAAATCTAGAGGAATTGTTCGCCCACAATTTAAAGAAGACGAAGTTCGTTTGCGGTGGAATGATTTGAGTAGTAGTGGGTTGCGTAAGACTGGTCCATTGTTGACATTGGACTACACGACTCAATCGTACATCGAGCAACCATATGCATCATATGCGGAATATGTTAACCCATACAACATCTTTAGTTGGACAGGCGATTTGAAGTTGTCTCCGGAATCTGATAACTGGAAAGATACCGAAACTCGTCCACAAGTTATTATCGATCAAGAAGGTGTATACGACTCTTTCTCTCAACTCGCTGATGCTGCTGGCGTTACTGGCACTGTCTGGAATGAATGGCAAACCAATTGGTCAGGAGTTGTTCCGGGATCTACATCAACGTCATCTTCTACATGGAGAGACCCTTCATTTAATTCTGCAGCGTCTATGTCTGTTATGGGTCGTGCAGTACTTACTACTACAACAACTATAGGCATAACTCAAACGAATTCTATTAGAGATGGTCTTCGTACGGAGGTTGTTCCCGATACGGTCACTACTGATCTTGGCAATAGAGTTGTCGAGGTTAACTTTGTACCATTCATTCGCTCAAGGATCGTATCCTTTAAAGCTGAACGTATGAAACCGAATACTAGAGTATATGCATTCTTTGATAATAAGGATATTACCGCATATACTACTAAGACCGATGAATTCTTTGAGTTCAGTTCTATCGTCGAAGCGAATCCTTCATACCACTCTGGATATACTTTCAATGGCGAAACTGAATGGCCATCGGATATTCAGACTAGAGATGAGTTAGTTACAGATGACTCTGGAACACTTACGGGATTCTTCATCGTTCCCAATAACAGTGTTATGCAGTTTAGAACCGGACAGAGAATATTCCGTTTGACGGACAGCTTGACTAACGTCACTAATGATACTACAACTTCATCTGAAGCTATCTATGAGGCATCTGGACTCTTAGAATCTAAAGAGAACGTCGTATTGTCAACACGAGTACCACGTATCGATAGAACTAGTGTTACTGAAAATAGAACTACCTTCGAAAGAGGTGTTGTAGCTGCTCAAACTAGAATTACGGGATGGTATGACCCTCTCGCTCAAACTATTATGGTTGACGAGCCAGGCGGTATCTTTGCAACTTCAATTGATCTATATTTCGCTACATTCGACGAAAACATTTCAGTGACAGTTCACTTGGTTACGACTACCGCAGGTATTCCTACCATGAACATCATCCCGTTCTCAAAAGTGAATAAGACATTGACTGCTACAGACATATCTGATGACGCATCAGTCGCAACAAACTTTGAGTTTCAAGCGCCAGTTCACTTGCAGCAAGGTGTTGAATATGCTATCGTGATCTCGTCTATGTCTGATAAACCTAAGTGTTATGTATCAGAGATGGGTGGATTCGATCTAACTAATCCTACATACAGGATTTCTAAACAACCTTATACCGGAGTATTCTTCAAATCGCAGAACGCATCTACATGGACACCTGAACAAGAGAAGGATCTTAAATTCAGATTGAATCGTGCAGAGTTCTCTAATTACGGCGAAGCGATATTCAATAACGTTGATATACAAGCAACTAATTTATCAGTAGACCCTATCTTCACTACTGAGGATTCTTCTACAGTTCGTGTATATCATAAAAATCATGGATTGTTCGAAGATTCTTATGTAACTGTATCTGGAGTTGTCGCTAATGCTTCTACTACAATGAATGGTATTGAGATCACTAACCTCAACAAAACACATCAGATCACTAGAATCGAAAAATCGTATTATGAATTTACGGTAACTGGTACGGCTACCGCTACTGGCCGTGCTGGCGGATCAGTAGTTAGAGCGACTTCTAATAAGTTGGCAGACGTCGCTCAACTATCTGTTCAAGAATTGGTTATTCCTAATACCAATATCGACTGGTATGGTAAGTTGAGTTCTGCTCAGTCGTTCGCAGGAAGTGAGAATCCATATGTAGTGTCATCATACTTCCCAGTGATTCCTAATCAGAATACATACTTCAATAAACCTTATTGTGTACCATCGACTGAAAATGCTACTGGAGGAGTTCCTGGCGCAACGTTTAGAGGTATTATGGAAACCAACGTGAGTAACTTATCTCCAGTTATTGATCTAGACCGAGTATCTCTATTGACTATTTCTAACTTAATCGACCATCCTTCTCAGTATGAAGAAGATAATAGAAACTACGTTGATGATTTCGTTCCAGAAACCGTTGGGGCTGGTGGATCTGCTCAATCTAAATATATCACTCGTAGAGTGTCACTATTAGAAGATGCCAACCAGATTAAGGTTATCCTTGATGTAAATCGACCAACTAATACTGACATTGAATTATATTATAAGGTTCAATCTTCGGATGATTCAGATTTCGAAATTCAGGAGTGGGTATTGAGTGAACCAGATGATCCTATGGGGTATAGTGAAAATGTAACAGTTTATTCTGAAGTTGAGTATAACATCACTCCAGAAGATTTAAGTAATGTAGAATTTAGTAATATGGCATTTAAGATCGTATTTAAATCTACTAATAGTTCTGTGATTCCTACATGTAAGAATCTGCGAGCAATTGCAATTTATGGATAATTGAGGTATAATATGGCTACACGAAAAAAGAGTGCGACTAATTCGTCATCGATCAATTTAGAGTTAATCCCAGTAGAGGATAACAAATATCTTGGTCGAGACCCGCACTCGAAAGCCATACTAAATACCAATAAGAAAGATTATATGAAGGCAGTTCAGGCGAGAAGAAATAATGTAAACAAAGTTGATGAAATTCAACAACTGAAAAGTCAGGTCGCCGAATTATCTGATCTGGTAAAACAACTTCTAGGAAAAGTAGAATAACATGGCTATTGTAAACACATCCAAACTAGAGACATTTGATTCATGGCGTCTCAATACAAACACAACTGCTCAACAGCTTGGTGATCATTCCCTTCTTGGTGGTAATCCGACACTCACATCAGATACGGTTGTTGGTGCTGTTATAGAAGTTCTTACCAAAGTAGAAACTGAAGTTGGAATTATTGGAGCGCTAACTACCACTGCGCCTACACTTGTTGGTGCAATCAATGAACACGATGCTGAGATTGGGGTTATCAGTTCTCTAACAACTACTGATAAATCTACTCTCGTTAGCGCTATCAACGAACTGGATTCCGAGATTGGTGTCCTTACAAGTCTAGATACATCTGCAAAGTCTACCATCGTCGCAGCTATCAATGAACTGAATAGCGAACATGGTGTACTGTCTACATTAACGACTACCGAAAAGGGTACTTTCGTAGGTTCTATTAATGAAATTGTAAGTCGTGAAGATAGTAGATATAGTAATACAGTAAAATTAGATCTAGAACATACTACGGTCGGCGGCACTAATAATTCTACACAAGAAATTCTTTCAAATTTAAAATTACCTTCTGGTAAGACATTTACAATTGACGGAACTCTAGATATCTCTGAAGGAACATTGACAGTAGGCGGCGGCAGCAACGCTAAACTAAACATCAATACAACGTTCATTGGCCTCGGTGATGTCAGTTCTGCTGTTGCACCTAGTGGCGGTTTTATCATCAATAGAGGAACTGATTATAAACTTCCTGGAGATGATAGTGACGACGTCATTCGTTCTGATGTCAGGGTTTATTGGGATTCTACGGATAATCAATGGCATCTTAAGAGAATTGTCGTCAATCCGACCACTGGCGTTGAAACCGCAATTACTCCATACATCTTAGATAATACAAACTTTGCTGATGTTATCTCTGGCGGAACTCAAAGTGGAATTGCTGTAACTTATCAAACTTCTGATAATACGTTAGATTTTAACGTCGATGACTTTACCATCACACTGACTGGTGATGTAACCGGAACCGGAACAGTCACTAATCTAGGCAGCGTTTCAATCGCAACTACTGTAGAAGCTAATAAAGTTGAACTCGGTACAGATACTACTGGTGCTTATGTAAAAACGTTACAGCTTGATCCGACTACGCCTGGTATTAGTTTCACTTCAACTCCGGGAACCGGCGGCGAATCTAACGATATCACACTATTGAAAGTAGATTCTTCCGTTGTAAGAACCGCCGGCGCACAATCTATCGCTGGTGTTAAGACATTCTCTGACAAACCCATATTCAATGATGGTATTACTGTTGGAGATGCTTCTACAGATACATCTTTATTTAAAGGTGATGTCACATTTGACAATAACGTAGAAGTCAAGGGTAACCTCGTTGTCACCGGAACAACTACTACAGTTAACTCCACCGAAGTAAACCTCGCTGATAACATCTTGTTATTGAATAGCGACTTCGTTGGATATCCAGACGTTCTTAATCTCGGAACTGGCACCTATACTGCTCCTTCAGAAAACGTAGGAATCAAAGTTAATCGTGGGTATTCTAACACAACAGGATATCCGTTACTGGATCAACCGGAACTAGTTTGGGATGAGACTGAAGATGATTGGTCCATCAACAATGGAAGTAATTCATATTACATTGCAGGTAAGTTAGAAGCTGCTAAACCAACTGGAGTAACTGCAACTGGCATTGTTGTTGCGCAAGACGCAACCGAAAAGGCGAAGTGGACTATCGCTCATGCTGATACATCTACTCAAGCATCTGTAGATAATAGTAATGGTAATGTCATTCAAGATATCACACTTGATGGATATGGGCATATTACTGCTATCGCTTCAGCAGACCTTGATGGAAGATATTACACCGAAACAGAAGCAGATAACAGATTCGTGAATGTCACTGGCGATACTATGTCAGGCGACTTGACGATGGATTATTGGGGAACTTCGGCTGCGCCGGGATTCACTTCTAATTTCGATGGAGATGGTAATGTGAAAGAATTTATTCTTCCATATTATTTAAATAATGCAGATAAAATTCTTTCTGTAACAGTTTCTGGGACAGTTACATCTCAGTACACTATCTCTGGTCGAAAGATAACCCTTGCTAATACGCCTGCAAATAATGCTCCGATCATCGTTAAAGGTAAAGCACCTAGATTGGTTCGAGGAGATTTGATTGGAAATTCTCTCATGTCCAGTGAGTCTCGTAAATGGTCTGATGCTAGAACCATAACGCTTACTGGTGATGTTACGGGTGAAGTTTCCATTGATGGTTCTTCAGATGTCTCGTTTACAGCGACTGTTGCAAACAACTCTCACAACCACACTGCTTCTAACATTTCAGATTTCAATACTGCGGTTTCATCTAAAATAACAACGATGTTAACTGTTGATACTACTAAGAGTATTCAGAATGGAATTTCGTTAAGTGTTAATGATAACGGATATATCAGTGCAGATACTAATGATTTCGACATCACGCTGAGCGGAGCTGTCACGGGCACGGGAACAGTAAATAATCTGGGAGATGTTAGTATATCTACTGCGATTGATGGAACTAATGCAGCTTTCAAGACTGCAGTCAGAGCCCTAATGCCTAAGATATATAACTCGTCTGGCAACCTTCTATTCCCACCATCATCATAATAATATAATATAATATGTCTAGACCATTAGCAATAAGATACGCCCAGGATGGAACAACGTTTCAAGCACTGGAAGAAATGAATGACGTTCGAATTGAATATCCAGTATATCAGATATGCCAAGCTATATCAGAAGAACCCGCCGTTGGTGGAAATTTAACCATTAACTTAAATAGCGAAGACGGAACTTCTATAGGTTCATTCACTGATACATATAGACCAGACATCGTGGGTACTCATCCAACGACTACAACTCCTACAAGTGTAACTTACAATTTCACACAGATCGTTAATGCTGGTACTACTGCACCAACTCGGCCGGTAGAATATTCTACAGTCGTTATCGATGAAGAAGGAAACACCACTACTGGAATTCGTCAAATGAGTACTGACAACATTCGTGCAGAATTTTTTGACAGAGTCGTATTGAAATTAGCAGCTCCTGGGCTTGGTGCATATATTTTAAGACCTAATGCTCCAATCGCATCTGGTGACACGTGGACTAAGATACATACTATTACCGACACTTTACAGACCGGAAGTAATGAGACATATATTTGGAGAAAGACTGCTGAATCTACACCTGCGGTATATCGCCCTTTAAAAATTATCAATACTACTGGTGACCTGCGTGAGATGAATGATACAGATCTTAAGAATTTATTCGATTCTTACGCCAATTATGTGATAGCGACTGGTAGAGGAAAATATCTATTGCAAGAAACCGCACCAACTACTGCTGGACAAACTTGGGTACAAATGGGCGTTAGTCTATCCGATAACATTAATAGGTTGAAAGATATATCTTATACCGGAACATATGTAGGAGCATACACTAGTGCGGTAGCTACAGGATTCGTCGGAGTATATGCGGGCACTTACGTTAAAGCATACACAGGAGCATATACAGGAACATATCGACTGAGTTATGGAAGCAGTCAAACTAACAGATATTATACAGGAACATATACTAAAACTAGAAACGTATCTTATGCCGGAACAAGGTCCAAGACATATACCAGTGGGGTAGTTACAACATTTGGAAAGATAGATTTAGAAACCTATACGGCGAAGACAGTAACATCTACTATAGATAAAGTATCAACAGTTAATTTATGGTTAAGGACAAAATAAAATGGCAATAATTTCACGCACGTTTAGAAACGTAACATGGACAAACATTGAAACTAAAAACGCAGTAAATTGCGAGATATTGGTTAATCTAGATAACGGATCTACTCAAATATTCACTGCCGTAGTTTCTAAACCAGATGATGGTTCAATCAATGAAGATTGGGAAGCTATCATGGAAAAGTTTGGTACAGAATCCATTGACGAAGCGACTACAGAATCAGTTCAAGCGAAGCAAGCTAAGCGTGAACAGGAAAGAATTGACAGAGAAGAGACTGATAAGCGTCAATCTGAATTTGAGAAACAAGAAGCGTTGTTTGCGTTTAAACTAGAAGCCTTTGAAATTGAAGCAGTTAAGAATTCTAAGGATCGTGCTACAAAGGCACTGATCAGAAAATCTAAATCTATTCCTGAAGTACAGGCATACACTACAATATTATTGATGAAGGAATTGAATAATGCCGAACAACAGCAAAAAACAGAAGAACCCCCAGCATCAGAATAATGGTTTCTTAATAGTAGCGAGTGTTAATAATGCATACTATAGGTCTGCAGTTAACCTCGCTGACTCAATTCTAGACTTTCACCCAGAAGCGAAGATAACCCTCTTCACTCATCCAGAGTTGTTCGAAGAGAAGCACCGGCATCTGTTCGATGTTGTAGATTTATCAGCACCTATTCATAAGCGTGCTAAGTTATTCGCACTTCCCAAAACCAAATACGACATAACTGCATACATTGATGCGGACTGCGAAGTACAGTCTGAAGAAATCTCGGAAATATTTGATCAACTGGGTAATAATGATATTATGCTAACTAAGATCCGTCGGTATGCAGCCGCTGATGTTAGAATATCTGATACGGAAGAATTGATTTGGCATTGTGGAGTGTTCTTATATAATAATAAAAAGAAGACTCTTCAGATGATGCAGGATTGGTGGACAGAGTATGATTATCAAATTACAGCAGATCCATGGCCATGGCCAGAACATAGTCGTCAGATGAGGCCGTGGGACCAATATACATTCTATAGACTATACACTTCTAAGAAATATAAATCTGTAAAGATTGATGTATTCCCAGGAGAAGATGCGAGGTGGAACTTCGTCAGCATATATAATAAGTCTGAGACTACGAATCATCCAGTCATATATCATTATACATTACATCCAAAAGAACTCAATGCAGGCCGTAACGTTAAGAAATCCTAAATTAGTACATACGCTTAATGCGTTTTCCGATTGGATATTCTCCCACGAAGAATCTGTTTTAGACGAGCTTAAACATGGAAACATTGGAACTACTTCAGAATGGGCATGCTCCGAAGAGTATCTTAGAATAGCTCAACGTCAATATATCGAAGAGTATGGGTTCCCTGAGAAATGTGTAGGCATTGACCTGAATCATGGAAATCCAATAGAAGGTTCAAAAGAAATAACTGCAAGGTTAGATCGAGAGATGATATCGATACTTGGAGTGGGGTTTAATGCATTGAAGATGTACTACCCAACTACAGGGTATATCGGATGGCATCATAATGCAAATTGTCCTGGACAAAATTTAGTTTTAACATATTCGCCGCCTGGCGCTGCAGGATACTTTGAGTATCAGGAACCAGGCACTGATAAAATAATTCGTATCGATGATCCTGAAGGTTGGTCCGCTAAAGCAGGATACTATGGTGGATTCAGTGAACCCGATAAGATATTCTGGCATTGTGCGAGAAGCGTAAACAAACCTAGAATGACCATATCATACGTAATACGTGATCAGTGGATGTGGGATGAGATGGTTCAAGATATTGAATCTGACCAATAATGTTCGTATCCATCATACACACTGTTATCTAAATGATCTTCTGCTCGGATACTGTTAAATAGACATATCATACGGTCTGGTATATTCCACATCTTATACAATACCTTAAACTCATGTCTTAAGAATTCTTCTGTGGCGTAATCCCACATACGTTCTTCATCACTATCGTCAAACCCTCCTAGCCTTGAATATGCCCAGTGAATTGGGAGCATCTTGACTCTCTGGTATTCCAACTCCAGATACTCATCATTTCCATGATGTCTCATCTCATAGTAGTCATTGTTAATAATATAATTTGAAAAGATGTCCGGAATCTTGTCGTTATCCCATATCATAATAGAAGAATTGATACTGGTGTAGTAGTTCTTCCAGATAAGTCTTCTACGCATACGCCATTGCGCCGGCAGTGCATATAGATCATCGCCACATTCAAAATCAATGATTTCTTGTATATCATTCTGAATCACCGTATCCAAGTCGAAGAATATACACTTACCCTTTACCGGAAACTCTTTGGAGACTATCCACATCTTCCACCACCAAGACTCTAGAGAGTATTCTTCTATAGGAAGGTTGACGATTTCTACTTCCGACTTAATGTCAGTATCGTCTTCGGTGCAACAGTATAGAGTGAACTCTTCTCGACAGTTTCTTTTGAGCATGGTGTAAAGGCGGTTAACGTATTCCGCATCATACTTGGTTCCCCATTTAAGACATACAAAATTAACCATTCTCTTGATACCTACTCAATTCATCTATCCACAATTTCGAATAGTATGTATTCTGATACTGCGGGAACCATGGACCACCGTCTGTATAATGTATTGCACTTGGATTCTGCGTGGTACTATATCCATCCAGAGTGTTCCATGATAATGGTAATTCTCCAATAGAATCTGTCCACGTAAAGTGATGTAGATTAATCCCAGGAACTTCGTTGTTCAGGTACTCCGGAGTTAACATCGTACATAAATCGTTACGGAACACCATCAGACTAGCCCAGTTCTTTCGATATGATCGATGCTGAGGAACATTATCCATCTTAACGTTACTCTTTGGTGTATATGGATCTAACTTACATACACTCACTGGAGTTTGATTATCGGCGATGTCAATGAGTTTCTGTATGTCGTCTAGAAACAGAAAGTCGCAGTCTACAAAAATTGATGTTCCTTTATATCCCGATAAGTACGGAACCCAGAAACGAGTGAATGTAAAGTCTGTAGATTGTGGTTCTGTTATTATTCGATTGTATTCTGGTATATCAGAACTCTTTAGAAACGTAATATCTAACGGAGAAGATGTCCTGGACCGAATAGAATACTCACATACATGTGCTGCGATATCTTCTCTCTCATCATAACCAATGAATACCTTATTTAACATATAATTTCTTTGTCAGTGCTTCTTCAAAATACCTCCTTGCAGGATCTCTATTTCTAAACCCCCCAATATATCGCTCTAATATAGAAGTGCATTCATGGATCAGCATCTCTATATGATCAACTCCTCTTATACAAATGTTTCTCCTAACCATCGCATTAGAGAACATATCATTACTGAGAGAGTTTGGTGTAACCAAGACGATAGAAGGAGTTGCGCAGAATCTAGCTAACCAAGACATTCCTCCATGATATCCAATAAACAATGCTGCGTCCGAAAGGTGTTCAATCGCTTCAGGTAGTGGAGTAGTGTAGTCTATGTGAACTATTTCGTATGAATCTGAAATTGTTTTTAAATCGTTCTCTAACATATTCCAGTCTTGAGAAGACTTCCATGTCTTAGACCCACCCTGATATTTGTCTAGAGGAATTTTATTATTATTCGTTGAACCAACAACTATCTTACGAACCTTTTCGTATTTAATTTCATTCATATACCATTGATTATGGTATTTAGCTGTACGTAATAACGATTGATGATACCCAATCCATCGTATTCTACTGACATCATGAAATTTATGTGAAACTGCAACTCCGGCGATATTAGATTTATCGCAAATAGAATTTAAATATTCTGCTTGTTCCCATAGCAACTCTTTGGAGTTCTCGTTATATTTGTACTCTATACCTTCGTTATATCGGAAATTAATGTTAACTTCCTCTCGAAATGTGTGTGATATATTATGTGCATACGAAATGGGTAATAAGATATCTCCGTATCCAATCGCAGCATACCATTCTAAGTTTATCATAAATTATTCCCAAATACGATATAAAAATTATTTCTATTTGTAGAAACCTTCTCTTGTTTATATACGGTAGTTAACAAATTCTGTTCTATTAATTGATCACAAGAATCTACTGGATTACAATCTCCGGGATGCCGATCATCAGACCCTATTAAGATAAATTCTCCACGATATAGTTTACCAATAGGGTACATCTTGTGACAGTTGAAGTTTAGAATGTTATTATATATTCCCTTTGGATAATCGAATATCACGTCGCATATAATGAATTTCCCTTTATACATTGGGTTCATATCAAAACAGTTATATTCTATGCCGAGTTTATCTATCATCAGAAACTCATCTGGGATCTCTCCAGGAGCGATATACGAAACGTGGCCCCATTCTGATTCCATTAACCAATCATATGCTAACTGGTTATCAACTCTCATCGTAAGACTCCCACATTTCTTTAGCCCATCCTTCTGCTTCATGAAGTTCTAATGCATCTTTTGGTCGACCAGTCATTTGTATATGTGATGTATTAAAAAGCGCTATCTTATAGTCGCTCTTCATTTCATTCTTTGGATTATTGTAATTATAATTATAAACAATGCCATCTTCCCATAATCCAAGATTATCCTTAGTCCAATGCCTATAGAACAAATACTTATCTAATGAGTTATACGTAAATGCAATCTTATCGATCTCTTTCACGGTATAGTCATACAACCACTTTCCTCGGTCTTGTGTCCAACATACAAACGAACTATTAATATGGCATACAGCACCCCAACCAAACCTACGCATAGTTTCATCTATACTATTCCAATGATTAAAAATGAAAGTCGGCTTTTCTAGATCACGAGTAACGTACTCTGTGATATCTCCATGTATTAATACATCTAAGTCAATCCACATGTTATGGTCTGCCATAGAGTGATTGAGGAGTACCAGTTTCTCTCTGGTGAAGATTCGATCT